>Ga0302325_10004465_pt1 | contig 32374 bp, 35 predicted proteins | sample Palsa_T0_2_FD_201948 | JGI IMG/M metagenome (GOLD analysis project Ga0302325, IMG submission 201948) | Peat permafrost microbial communities from Stordalen Mire near Abisko, Sweden - Palsa_T0_2 | ecosystem: Environmental > Terrestrial > Soil > Palsa > Peat permafrost | place: Sweden: Abisko... | reverse complement strand
GGGGCAACAGGCCCTGGCGTCGGGATTGTATATTGTGCAACTGATCACGACGACGGGAAGGACGACCATTAAAGTATTAGTGGAATAGGGTAAGGCGGAGCGCGGGTTTACCGGGCGCTCGTTAGAACGTCCTGGCATTACGATTGCGTTGGTAGGGGCGCGAGATGCCCGGCAGGCGGTGGAGAATGCCGGTGCTATTGGGGTAAAGCTGTCCGGGGAGGAGATTGCCTGGATCAATGAAAAGCTGTACGCTTTGGAATTGGCCTGAAATTCCCGTAAATTCGGAGATAATAAAAACGATGCTATATGATCAATTTACATGAATTACGGGTCGGCGACATCGTGCTGGCCGAATATGCGGGACAATCCCGGGAAGGTGAAGTGGTAGGAATAGACAGGGAAGAGAGGAAGGTGGATGTCAAGACGACGGTACAGGATTTCTGGTATGACCCTGAGCATTTGAATGCCATTCCGGTGGATGAGGGGCAGTTGCTGCAGTTCGGTTTTGAGCGGCAGGAAATGCCTGATGGGAAGATCAAGTACCTGAAGGGTCCTTTCCGTATCCTGCTGTCCCAAAAAGGGAATTTCTCCGATTTTGAGATGTGGTATCGGGAAGACCGGCGGCATATTACGCAACCGATGACTGTGCATGTGCTTCAGAATCATTATCATTCGATGACCAAGGTGGATCTGATGCGACCGGTAGGGGTTTCGGCGCACTGATTTCACATTTCGTCATGAACCGAATTTTTGCCTGGTTTGTCAGCCGGCTTTGTGGCCGGGTGAGCAGACAAAAGACAATATTGAGTCAAAAAATACATTTTAGCGCTATTTTTTGATACGATACAAATTATTCCTATCTTTGCGCTCCCAAAAACAGTATGGCGAAACAAGCACTCATTAAACAAGATGGTATCATTCTGGAGGCCTTATCCAATGCAATGTTTAAGGTAAAACTGGAAAACGGGCACGAAATACTGGCGACCATCTCTGGGAAAATGAGAATGAACTACATCCGGATTTTGCCGGGTGATAAGGTGGGGGTGGAGATGAGTCCGTACGATTTGACGAGGGGAAGGATCATATTCAGATATAAATAATATAGATATGAAAGTTCGTGCATCCATTAAAAAACGCAGTGCCGATTGTAAGATCGTGAGGAGGAAGGGGAAGCTGTATGTGATCAACAAGAAGAACCCCCGTTTTAAGCAGCGGCAAGGTTAATAAAAAAATTAAAAAGTAAAATTAGAATATGGCACGTATTGCCGGTGTAGACTTACCAAAAAATAAAAGAGGCGAGATCGGATTGACCTATATCTTCGGCATTGGTCGTTCTACTGCCCAGTATATCCTGACCAGTGCGGGTATTGATTTCGACAAGAAAGTGAATCAATGGAATGATGATGAGCTGAATGCCATCCGTAACATTATCACCAATGAATTCAAGGTAGAAGGCGCCCTGCGGTCGGAAGTTCAGATGAATATCAAGCGTCTGCTGGATATTGCCTGTTATCGTGGATTGCGTCACAGGAAGGGCCTGCCGGTTCGTGGTCAGCGTACCCGTACCAACAGCCGCACGCGTAAGGGCAAGCGGAAGACGGTTGCCGGCAAGAAGAAGATAGCCAAGAAATAGTCATTGATCATGAGCTGGTGGCTGCCCTCGCGCAGTGGCCGGCTTATGTTGTTATAGTGATCTATGCACCATTACAGGATCAGTTGCGGATGCGCGGTGCAGGCGGAGGGCTGATCCGGACCACGGGACGCGAATAGCGGACCGGGGAAGCAAATTAAAATTAAAGACTACCTCATTTAAAGCGTTATGGCAAAAGCACAGGCAAACAGCGCGAAAGCGGCTGCTAAAAAAAGGATCGTGAAGGTGGATGTATATGGAGATGCCCATATCACTGCCAGTTTTAACAACATCATCATTAGTCTTACCAACAAGAATGGCCAGGTTATTTCCTGGAGCAGTGCCGGTAAGATGGGCTTCAAGGGTTCCAAGAAGAACACTCCTTATGCGGCGCAGATGGCGTCTTCCGATGCTGCGAAGGCGGCTATCGATGCCGGTCTGAAGAAGGTGGATGTGTTTGTAAAGGGACCCGGATCGGGCAGGGAAAGTGCTATTCGCGCCCTGGCCAATAACGGTATCGAGGTGGTGATGATCAAGGATGTGACGCCGCTGCCGCACAACGGTTGCCGTCCGCCGAAGAAACGTAGGGTATAGTAGTCGGTCGAAAATAAATTAACAAGCCGGGTAAGCTTCAATTTTAAGATTTTTAGATAAGCTTATTTCGGGAACTTAAAAATCTAACCAATTCATTATGGCACGTTACACGGGTCCCAAGACCAGAATTTGTCGCATTTTTGGCGAACCTATCTTAGGTAATGGAAAGTATCTCACCAAGAACAGCAACCCTCCCGGGCAGCATGGTGGTACGAAGAAGCGTAAGGCTCCGGGGGAGTATGCGCTGCAGCTGAAAGAAAAGCAAAAAGCTAAATATACGTATGGTATATTGGAGCGTCAGTTCCGCAAGACTTTCGATGAGGCGAACAGGATCAAAGGTGTTACCGGTGAGAACCTGATCAAGTTACTGGAAGCGCGTCTGGACAATACGGTATATCGTCTGGGGATTGCCCCCTCGCGTCCGGCTGCCCGTCAGCTGGTGACGCATAAGCACGTCACCGTTAATGGTGAGGTGGTGAATATTCCTTCCTTCCAGTTGCGTCCGGGTGATGTGATCAGTCTGAAGGAGGCTACGAAGGGGAATACGGCCCTTACGAGCCAGGTCCGCGGGAAAAATGCCAAATTCAACTGGCTGGATTGGACTGAAGCTGAGTTTAAAGGAACTTTTATTGCTTTCCCTGAGCGGGAGAGTGTTCCTGAGAACATTAAGGAGCAGTTGATTGTTGAGTTGTATTCCAAGTAATAACTGAGGGGTTGCCGCCTTGCCCGGGCAGGGGGTATCGCTGAAGTTTTAAACAGTTAAATCGTAAATTTAAATATGGCCATTTTAAATTTCCAGAAACCAGACAAGATCATTCTTCAAAAGGCGACTGATTTTGAAGCCCAATTCGAATTTCGTCCTTTAGAACCGGGTTATGGTGTCACCATTGGCAATGCATTGCGCAGGGTGTTGCTTAGCTCGCTGGAAGGATATGCGATCATCGGGGTCAAAATCGAAGGTGCCGACCATGAATTCGCTACCCTCAAGGGTGTAACGGAAGACGTGGTGGAAATCATCCTTAATCTGAAGCAGGTTCGTTTCAAGAAGAAGGTTGAGCATGAAGTGGCTCAGGAAAAGATAACGTTGAGCCTGAAGAACAAGACGGAATTCACTGCCGGAACGCTTGGGGAAGCTACTCCCAGCTTTGAGGTGATGAACCCCGGTTTGCTGATCTGTACCCTGGATTCTTCTGCCAAGCTGGATATCGAGATCACGATCGGTAAAGGTCGTGGTTATGTACCGGCGGAGGATAACAAGCCGAAAGACGCGCCCTTTGGCTACATCCCGACCGACGCCATATTTACGCCGATCAAGAATGTGAAGTATTCCATCGAGAATACGCGTGTGGAACAGCGCACGGACTTTGAAAAGCTGGTTATGGAAGTCTCTACGGATGGCACTATTCATCCGGAAGAAGCCGTTAAGCAGGCCAGCCGGATCCTGATCCAGCACCTGATGATCATCACTGACGAAAACATCACTTTCGATAATAAGGAAGAGAAGAAAGAGGACCTGGTCGACGAACAGACGCTTCAGCTGCGCAAGATCCTGAAGACTCCCCTGGAGGACCTGGATCTTTCCGTACGTGCCTTCAACTGTCTGAAAGCTGCCAAGATCAATAGTCTCAGCGAGCTGGTGACTTATGAGCAGGAGGACCTGATGAAGTTCCGCAATTTCGGTCAGAAGTCTCTGGCTGAGATCGAGCAGGTACTGGGCGAAAGGGGTCTGCATTTCGGCATGGACCTCGGCAAGCTCAAAGTTGATGATGAATAAGCTTTTTTAATACGTCGGCCTCTGTAAAAGGGGCCGACTCTTTTTTTTAATATAGTCTTGTAATTCCTGACACGGTACAAGATTTAAATTTAACAGTCATGCGTCACGGAGACAAAATCAACAATTTAGGCAGGACCGCCTCACACCGCAAAGCGCTGCTGAGCAACCTGGCCATTCAGCTGATCACCCACAAGAAGATCGTTACCACCCTGGCCAAGGCCAAGTCCCTGAGGACTTATGTGGAGCCGTTGATCACCAAAGCCAAGGACAATACTACGCATCAGCGCAGGGTAGTGTTCAGTTATCTTCAGGATAAGGATGCGGTAACGGAACTCTTCTCGACTGTTGCCACCAAGGTAGCAGGTCGTCCGGGCGGTTATACCCGCATCATTAAGCTGGGAGCCCGCGTAGGGGATAATGCCGAGACTGCCCTCATCGAGCTGGTAGATTTCAACGAGATCTATGGCAAGGGTAAAGGTGAAGCAGAGGCTACGGGTAAGAGGACACGCCGCGCAGGTGGACGTAAGAAGGCTGCTGCAACGGATACCGCTGCTCCGGCGAAGGGCGCTGCCGAGTCTAAGGATAAGGAATCCAAGGAAGAATCAAAGGCTGCCGAATAGGCCAATCAGCAAGATAAATGAATCTAAAGGCAAGACTTTTAAAAGTCTTGCCTTTTTTCGTTTGGAAATAAGTACTTTTGCAAAATTTTCCATTCTCCATGTCCCATTCAACTTCTCCCACTCAGGCTGTCCTGTTGCTCGAAGACGGCTCGGTCCATTATGGCAAAGCATTCGGCAAGAGAGGCACTACTTCCGGCGAAATATGCTTTAATACTGGCATGACAGGCTACCAGGAAGTGTTTACCGATCCGAGTTATTATGGGCAGGTGTTGATCATGAATAGCGTCCATATCGGTAATTATGGCGTGAAAGATAGCGATGTAGAGTCTTCCGGCGTCAAGATCCGCGGGTTGATCGGGCGCAATCTCGAGGAGCAGTTTTCGAGGATACAGGCCAAAGGCAGTCTGGACGACTATATGAAGGCTAATAATATCGTCTGCATCGAAGAGGTGGATACCCGGTCGCTGGTGGCGCATGTACGGGTCAAGGGCGCCATGAACTGCGTCATTTCTTCCGAGATCACCGATATAGAGGAGTTAAAGGCCATCCTGGCGGCCACCCCATCCATGGATGGACTGGAGCTGGCCTCGGTCGTCAGCACGGATAAGGAATACGAGCTGGGTGATCCTGCCTCGCCGATCAGGGTAGCCGTGCTGGATTACGGTGTCAAGCAGCATATTTTGCAATGTATGGTGGAACGCGGGGCATATGTGAAGGTGTTCCCTGCGAAAACGCCTTTGTCCCGCCTCAGGGAATTTCAGCCTAGCGGCTATTTCCTTTCCAACGGTCCCGGGGACCCTGCGCCGATGGACTATGCCATTCCCATGGTAAAAGAGATCCTCAAGGAGAAGAAACCCTTGTTTGGTATCTGCCTGGGCCACCAACTGCTGGCGCTGGCCAATGATATCCCCACGTTTAAGATGCATCACGGGCACCGGGGACTGAACCATCCGGTGAAGAACCTGATCACAGGCCGGTGTGAGATTACTACACAGAACCATGGTTTTGGGGTGGATCCCAAGGCAGTCAGGAGCGCGAAAAATATCGAGATTACCCATGTCAATCTCAATGACGAATCCATCGAAGGCATCCGACTGAAGGACCGTCCTGCTTTTTCAGTACAATATCATCCTGAAGCGACTCCCGGCCCGCATGACAGCAGGTACCTGTTCGATGAATTTATTGGTCTGATCAAGCAACATCATTAACTCGATTCTTATGCGCATTGCCATTATCAACGGTCCTAATCTGAACCTGCTGGGAACCCGGGAGCCGGATGTTTACGGCAGTCAGACTTTCGAACAGTATTATGACGGGTTGCAAAGAAAATATCCGGCGATAACGTTCAGTTACTTCCAAAGTAATGTAGAAGGGGAGTTGATCAATGAACTGCAGCGGGCAGGTCTGTCTTGCGACGGGATCATCATGAACCCCGGAGGTTATACGCATACGTCCGTGGCTATCGGGGATGCCATTGCCGCCATCAAAGCGCCGGTGATAGAAGTGCATATCAGTAATGTACATGCGCGGGAGGAATTCCGCAGGATATCTCATGTCTCTGCGAAGGCCAGGGGATCGATTGTGGGGTTGGGACTGAAAGGGTATGAACTGGCAGTACAGTTCTTTACAGGAACACCTGCATCATAAGGGCGAAGCCCGTATCCTGCTTCGGGTCGTCATCTTTTCGGATAATGTTCAGGCCGGCACGGCTCCAAAGTTTGAAAACTTCTCCCTTCTTATGTGTGAGGACTTCATGTTCTATAACGGGATATAGGGCACCCCGGGCTATCCAGCCCAGGTCGCCGTTGGCGTTGACTTCGCCGCTGATTGAATAGGTCTTTGCCAGTTGTTCGAAAGTCGCTGTGCCGTCCTTCAGCTTTTTCAGGATCAGGTTGCCGATGGAGTCGGCGATCCGGAAGCGGAAGACCGATGTGTCGATAAAGATCTGACTGATATGATAGAACTGATTGGGCGCTTTACTGAGCAGCTGCACCAGGAATTGTTCGCCCTTCGGACCATAGGGGCCATATACCTTTTTTTCTGTCCCGTTGTAGGCCAGGCTGTCGGCCAGGCCGTCGAAGCGGCGGGTCTGGTTGACGGTGATGGTGTCGATCTTAAACCTCTTTTTCAGGATCTGTTTGGTGTACAGGATAGGGTTCGGCGACTCTTCCAGGGCCTCTTTTATACCGTGGACCGTCGTGGGTACGGCAAGGGGTTTGGCGGATGTGGCGGGTTGTTGTGCCGGCGTGGGTGGTTGCTGCGCCAGGGTAGGGGCGCACAGCATTAAAAGGACGAATCCGAGGTATATTTTCATGTCAACCAATTGGATATGCAAATATAGGATTCCCGGCCTACATAGGGCATGAAAGGCCAGGGCGGGTGTGGGGCGCTTTCGCTGGAGGCTACGACGGGCGAGGGGGAATGGGGTTCCGGGCTCAATAAATTGGAATGATTTTCGTTACCCATGTAACATGCGCCGGATCGTATTTTTTTTCCTTTTTGCTACTGTGCAACTCATCAGCCTAAGTGGTTATTCACAATGGAAGGATTATGTCATTAGTCCCAATGGGGATACCTTGAACTGTGTGGACAAGCATGACAGGCGGCAGGGGCGGTGGGTCAATCATTATGATGAGATCAGGGGTGAGCCGGGGTATGAGGAACAAGGTGTATATAAGGATAGTCTCAAGGTAGGTACCTGGCGGCTATTTAGCCTGCAAGGCGACCTTATTGGCATGGAATACTATAAATGGGGTATGAAGGACAGTGTTTGCCAGTATTTCGGCATGAATGGTACGTTATTGAGAGAGGAGAGCTGGCGGGCCCTGAACCCGGAAAAGGCATATGACACGCTGGAGATCGAGGATATAGACCATTTGGATAATTATAAGAAGGTCATTGTGAAGAATGAAGGGGTGGCCCTGAGGGATGGGGAATGGAAATTTTATGATCCGATGACCGGGATGATCGCCAGAACGCAGGTTTATACGTTGGGTAAGCTGGAGAAGACCCAAACGAGCCAACGGTCGGCATCGGATTCCACTCAAGCGGTGAACAAGCCAAAGGAAGTCCTTGATTTCGAGAAGAAAGCGGGTAAAAAGAAGGTAAAGGTGCAGGATGGGAGTGTTTATTAGTTCGGTAAAAGATACGGAAATTGGAAAAGTTCGGTAAAAGGTACGGAAATTGGAAAAGTTCGTATATTTGTACGGAATAAAGATTAATTGTGGCTGTCAAAGAACCTTTTCACACCGTCAAAGAACCCATTCACGCCGTCATTACGGGTGATATTGTCAATTCTACTCTGTTGGCCCCTCATTTGGAAGAACTGCTGTTAATAGGGGTGCAGAATCTATTATCTGGGTATTTAACTGAGTTTTATCGGGGAGACAGTTTCCAGACCTATATACAGGATCCGGCAGGGGCGTTACGGGTGGCCTTATTGATCAGGGCGTTAGCAGTCAGCCTGACAGCAACGGAAGAAGAGCCTGCTTTATCCGATGTCAGGATCAGCATTGGCATTGGCCCGGTGGTTTTTCCAGTGATGGCGCCGGGTACAGCCAAAGGGAAGGCCTTCCTATTATCCGGGCGGGGGCTGGATGACATCCAGAAGACAGAGCAGCGGTTATCGATTGTCAGCGATCATCCGATAGCGGATATAGGTTTGCAGGTCATGGCCGATTATCTCGATGCAATCTACCGCGGAATGACTACCAAACAGGCGGCAGCCATTGTCTGGCTCCTGGATGGGGATACGCAGCAGGATGCTGCCTCGAAGCTCGGCAAATCGAAAAGCACCATATCACAACTGGTCACTGCCGGCAGATGGCCCGAGATAGAAAGGCTCCTGCAGCAATTTGAAAACCTTATCAAGCAACTCACATGATGACAGGATCTGTATGGCTGACCAAGTTAGTGCTGGCGCACCTGTTGACCGATTTTGTATTTCAGCCTTCCAGTTGGGTCGAAGACCGGAACGAAAAGCATTTTGCTTCCGGCAAGCTGTACCTGCATGGCCTTGTGACGGCTATCGTCGCCTGTCTTTTCATTGGTTGGGTGTATTGGCCGGTGGTATCTATCATCCTGGTGACTCATATCCTCATTGACGGATGGAAATCTTACCGGCCGAAAAAGATCCGTTATTTTTTGATTGACCAGTTGCTGCATCTGGCTGTCATAGGGGTATGCTGGGGTATTACCTGGCAGGATATGACTGTTGTCCGAAGTCTGATTCATCGATGGAATGGGGATCTGCATAACTGGATTATGCTGGTGGCCTTTGTCTTTGTCACCAGTCCGGCAGGCATCCTGATCGGTCAGATGACGAGCCAGTGGAGTAAAAGAATCGATGATGCGGACCAGAGCCTTGCTCATGCCGGTAAATGGATAGGCATTGCCGAGCGGATCATTGTCCTTATCCTGGTGCTACAAAATCAATATTCGGCGATTGGCCTGCTGGTCACGGCAAAGGGGATTATCCGGTTCAATGAAAAGGACCGTCAGGAGGTCAAGACGGAATATCTGGTGATCGGCACTTTGCTGAGCATTGGAATCGCCATCGTTGCGGGGCTTATCGTAAAAGGGTTGGTATGAAATATGTTTATGGACTCCTGTTTTTGTCACTGTTATCCGGCCCGGTGCTGTCGCAGTCGGCGGATGTTCTTCCTAAAAAGATAAAGGTGTATGTGGTCGGTACGTTTCATTTTGATGGGGCAGCAGGTGATGTTTATAAGACGTCAAAGCAGGATATGAAGACGCCGGAAAATCAAAAGGAGCTCGATGACCTGGTACGGCACCTGGCCAGGGTGTTGCCGGACAAGATCTTTGTCGAATGGACGCCGGACAGGCAGGGTTTCGTGGACACTACTTACAGACTGTATTTACAGGGGCAGTACGAATTAGGTAATAATGAGGTATACCAGGTGGGATACCGGCTGGGCAAATTGCTCAAGCGTGACAGGATCTATTGTGCGGATGCCGATGGGGATTTCAATTACGATTCACTGGTCAGCTATGCCGTGCAGCATCACCAGACCGATATGCTGGCGGATCTGAATCATCCGAAAGACAGTATCGCGAAGTTGATTTCCGCCCGGATCGGAGCGATCTATTCTTATTATCAGCCACCGGCGGGGCATACACTGACCGATATCATTTTATCCAACAATACGCCCGAAGTGATAGCCTCAGGGGCGGACCTGTACAACCTGGTCTATGCGCGGGTCGGTCAGGGACGAGAGTATCCCGGTGCGGACCTGGGCGGAGATTTCTTCAAGCGGAATATGCGAATTTACACGAATATCCTGCGGCAGATCGACGTGGCTCATGATACGTGCATCCTGGTGTATATCGGTTCGGGGCATGTCTCTTTTCTGAAGGAGATTTTTGCTTCGAGTTTATTGTTCGAGGTGGGAGATGTGGCGGCTTTGCTGAAGGAGGATTGATGGGCCGGGGGCGGAGGATTGATGTGGATATCTTCTTTCAGGGGCGGTTTTGCTAAGAGGTAAATTTGTTTTAGGGCCTGATAACGTCAATGCGTGAAGGGTAAGAAACAAATTTTTTAATCTAAACCGAATTTTATGGGACATGTATATGCCGAAATTGAATTGATCAACAGCCACGATTTGATCGATGCGCGTCGCCACTACATTGGCGAAGAAGAGATCAGGCGGATGAAGGTGACGATGATGGCGGACAGCGGCGCCTATATGATGGCCATCAACGAGAATATCCAGGCCTACCTGGAGTTGCCCTTTCAGTACAAGCAGCCTTTTCATCTGGTTGATGATAGAACGGTGGAGTGCGATGTAGTCGGCCCTGTGGACGTAAGATTTGCCAATAGGAGGGCTTTGTGCAATGCCATTGTGCTGCCCGGTGGCAGCGAGCCATTGCTGGGAGCCATTCCGATGGAGGAAATGGATGTACTGATCCATCCGAGTAGGGAGGAACTGGTGGTTAACCCGGCACATCCGGAGGGTGCGGTGCTAAGATTATGATCTTTATGACAGATTAGTAAAGCAAAGGCCCGTAAGTTGATTCTTACGGGCCTTTTTATGGGGAGTGATGTTGCGGATCGGTGCTAGAATGCCTTTTTGTTGGTCATCTGCATCGGGTTGTTGGTCTGCGGGATAGCGCGGGGGGCAGACTGTTTGGCCTTGAAGATCTCGAATTTGCTTTCGGTCTGTACGGCAGGCCAGCTGTTGTTGCTCTCGTCGATATCGGCAGTTTCACGATTGGGGTCCAGTTTGATACTGGCGACCTCTTTGTCCTTGACGAACAGCTTGGTGACGTGATTTTCGTTCTTGCGCCAGACCTGGGCAGGGATACGTTCGATTTCCTTTGTACCATCCTTATACGTCCATTCGATGATGATCGGCATGACGAGGCCGCCCTTGTTGCTGAAATCCAGTTGATAGAATTGTTTGGATTTAAGCCGCTCTTTGGTAGCGTCGTCCATGGGTTCATCGGGCTGTACACCACGACCGGCGGCCACGCCCTCGATATGGTTGGCGAATTTAGTCGTATCGTAGGGAATGAGTCCGCGGGTATATTTATAGTAGAAATCGTGGAGGGTGGTGTCGGGGTCGGCGGTGAAAGTGATGTTCTTGTCTTCGCGGTTGCGTTCCTTGGAGATATCCGTAGGGAATTTACCGTCGGGCAGCGGTTTGTCGATGCTTTGCATGACGACCGTATCTTTTCTGACGGGGGGATGATCGAAGTCGGGTACGAGGTGTTTGACGCTATCGAGGGAGATGTCTACGGGTTGGATGCCGTAGAACCAGCCCCGCCAGTACCAGTCGAGGTTTTCGGCGCTGGCGTCGTTCATCGTCCGGAACAGGTCGGCCGGGGTCGGGTGTTTGAAGGCCCAGCGGCGGGCATATTCCTTGAAGGCATAATCGAAGAGCTCGCGGCCCATCACCGTTTCACGCAGGATGTTGAGGGCTGTAGCGGGTTTGGTATAGGCATTGGGACCAAAATTGACGATATCCTCGGAATTGGTCATGATCGGTTCGAGCTGGTCTTTCGGCAGTTTCATGTAATCGACGATCGCCCAGCCGGGTCCTTTACCGCGAACGGGAAAATGGTTGTCCCACAACTCTTCCGTCAGGTATTCGACGAAAGAATTCAGGCCTTCGTCCATCCAGGTCCACTGGCGTTCGTCGCTGTTGATGATCATGGGGAAGAAATTATGCCCCACTTCATGGATGACGACACCTAACATGCCATATTTGGTGGCCTCACTATAGCTGCCGTCTTTTTCTGTCCGGCCGTAGTTGAAGCAGATCATGGGATATTCCATTCCATTGGAGGCCTCTACGCTTTGGGCTACGGGGTAGGGGAAGGGAATGGTGAAGTGCGAATAAGTTTTGATTGTATGGGCGACAACCTTGGTAGAGAACCTGCGATACAGGGGGTAGGCTTCTTTACCATAGTAGCTCATGCACATGATTTTCTTGCCTTCCACGTAGGCGGGCATGGCATCCATGACGAATTTACGGGAGGAGCCCCAGGCGAAGTCGCGAACGTTTTCGGCCTTGAAGATCCAGGTCTTTTTGGCTTTGTTCTTTTTTACTTCGGAGGCTTTGGCTTCGGCCAGGGTGACGATCTCCACGGGTTCTTTCGATGTCTGTGCCTGCTGCCAGCGGGTGAATTGGGTGGGGGTCAGTACCTGCTGGTAGTTCTGGCATTGGCCGGTGGCGCCGATGACGTGGTCTGCCGGTACGGTCATCTTCACATTGAAGTTACCGAAGGTGAGGGCGAACTCTCCGCGGCCGGTAAACTGGTTATTCTGCCAGCCCTGAAAATCGCTGTAGACGCAAAGACGGGGATACCACTGTGTCATCGTGAACAGGTAGTTGCCGTCTTCGGGGAAATATTCGTAGCCGCCGCGGCCGCCGACTTTCTGGCGATCTGTGATGCGATAGTTCCAGTCGATCTTGTAGATGAATTTCTGACCCGGTTTTAAGACCGTGGGCAGCTCTATGCGCATCATGGTTTTATTGATGGTGTAGTGGAGGGGGGCGCCGAGGGCATCGGTGATTTTGACGATATGATCGCCATTGTCATTGGCTTCGGTGGCGCTGGCGATGCGGCCTAGGGTCTGGTCGCTAACCACGCCCGGCAGGGCGCTGCCGTCCTGGTAGTTGGCGTTATACTTTGAACTGTGCTCATTTTCGTCCAGCTGCATCCATAGGTAGGTCAGTTCGTTGGGGGAATTGTTGAAATAGGTGATGGTCTCCGAGCCGGTGAGCAGCAATTTGTCTTCGTCGAGGTTGCAAGTGATGTCGTAATCGCAACGTTGCTGCCAGTATTTGGGGCCCGGTGCGCCGCTGGCGGTGCGGTATTCGTTCGGGCTCGGGAGGATGGTTCCCAGCGCCTCGAATTTGTTGCCGTGATTGGACGTTGGATTATTTTGAATATCCTGCGCCGATAGCAATCCGATGGAGCAAGAACTCAAGATAATAAGCAGTAGCTTGTTCATGTGTTGTTTTGTTTTATATATATATCGAGAACGAAAATTGACGGATCTAAGGCCAGCGTTGGACAGCCATTCTCAGCGAAGCGATCAGCACCAGCGCGGAAGCGCCCCAAACCCACCATACTCTTTTCAGCCTGATCAGCTGCACGAAAATAAAGGAAATTGCCAGGATGACAGCAACCACCAGTAACTGTGCGGCTTCGATGCCCAGGTTGAAAGCCAGTAGCGGAACGACGATCCCATCTCTTCCTATGAGGCTGATCAGGGTATTGGCGAAGGCTAATCCATGGATAAGGCCGAAGAAGAGGGCGAAGAAATAAATGACCGGCAGCCGGGAAGGGTGTTCAACCTGTGATTTTCGTTGGGTGAGATTGTTAATGGCCGTGGCGATGATCGTCACAGGGATGAGGAATTCGATCCAGCGGGTAGCGAAATGTACCAGTCCCAGGGCGCTGAGGGCCAGGGTAATGGAGTGACCGATGGTAAAGGCAGTAACCAGGACCACGACTTTTTTCCAGTCCTTTACCAGATAACGCAGGCAAAGAGCGGAAACAAAGAGGATGTGATCGAGGGCTTCCCAGTTCAGGATGTGGTCGACGCCTACTCCGAAATACAGTTTAAAATCTTGCATAGCCAATTCCAAAATTATCCAGACTTTTGTAGTACAAAAATTTACTTTTTAAATGGCTGCATGTCTATATGAACGGACCAGAGGTCCGTTGGCCGAAGGCCAGACGTCAGAGGTTTGCCGGAAACGCGCTAATTTTCAGACAGCGCGTTTCCGGCACATATATAAGTGGTTGAGCGGGGGGAGGTTGGGGCTGGTATCCGGGGCGATTCTGAGCCTGTTGCTGTTGTCGGCAAGGCCGCATCCCCTGTATATTGCGGTGACGGAGATCAATCACAACGCCAAGGATAAGATACTGGAAGTCAGCTGTAAGGTCTTTACGAATGATTTCGAGACTGTGCTGGGGAAGATGGCTGGCGCCAAGGTGGATCTTTCCTCGGCCAAGGATAAAGCGGCGTCAGACAAGCTGATAGCGGATTATGTGGGCCGGCATCTCCGTCTGAAGGTGGATGGGAAACCCGTACAACTGCATTTTGTCGGCAGTGAGAATGAAGAGGATGGTACGTGGAGCTATTTCCAGGTCAATGATGTGCCGACGGTCAAAAGGATCGATGTGGGAAATGACCTGTTGTATGATGGGTTCAATCAACAAATCAATATTATGCATGTGACGGTCGGCGGACAGCGGCAAAGTATGCGGCTGGATTATCCCGATGCGAATGCCGCTTTCCAGTTTTAGGAGGCGATCAGTTTTCTTCTTTTTCTTTCCATTCCTTTTGCATGTCTTCCGACAAGGTGACTAATACTTTGTCGATACGTTGGGCGTCCATGTCGATGATCTCGAAGGTAAAGCCCCGCCATTCCATCCGTTCACCGGTGGCCGGAATATGTTCGAGCTGATTGAGGATAAACCCGGCGAGTGTATCGAACTCATGGTCACCTTCATTCATCCATTCGGTTTTGTGAAAATGCGAGAGGAAATCGTAGAAGGGTATCTGGCCATCGACGAGGTAGCTGCCGTCTTCGCGCTGTTGGATCTCATAGTCCGGGACATCGGGTTGGGTGATTTCGCCGACGATTGCTTCCAGGATGTCATTGAGTGTGATCAGGCCTAACAAGCTGCCGTATTCGTCTACAATGAAGCAGCAGTGGATCTTGGATTGTTTGAACTTCTCCAGCACCATATAGGCCGTATTGTTTTCCGGGACGAAGAGTGCCTGGGTCATGATATCCTTGAAGAGCACATTGTCGTCCGTGACATAGAGGTCCTTGATGGTGACCATTCCCTTGATATTATCGATTTCGCCGTCGCAGATGGGGTAGACGGAATGGGGTTCTTTGATGATCTTTTCCTTCATTGTCTCTTCATTCTCGTGCAGATCAAACCAGATGATATCGCTGCGATGGGTCATAAGGGATGTGATATTCCGGTCACCGAGATGAAAGACGCGTTCGATGATCTCCTGTTCCGCCTCTTCGATGGTGCCTTGTTCGGTGCCCTCATTGATGATGGCTTTGATTTCATCTTCCGTGACGGCGCCGTCGGTCGATGGCGTGATGGGAAAGAATTTGAAGAAGAGGTTGCTGGTATTGTTGAGGAGCCAGACGATCGGGTAAGTGATCAGGGAAAGGATCCGGACCGGCCGGGCGACGAGGCGGGCGATTTGTTCAGCCCGGAGCAAACCGATGCGTTTGGGGATCAACTCGCCGAAAATAATGGACAGAAGGGTGACGATGACGAGAATGAGCGCTGTGGAGATGTTGGCGGCGTATGGGCGCAGGAACGAGATTTTTTCCAGGTAGGGTTGCAGGTCGGCGCTGAATTTCTCGCCGGAATAGAAACCGGTCAGGATGGCGATGAGGGTGATGCCGATCTGTGCGGTGGAAAGGAAGAGCTCGGGATTTTCCGCGAGCTTCAGGGCCGAGCGGGCTTTTTCATCACCGTTATCGGCCAGGTTCTCCAGGCGGCTTTTTCGTGCCGACACGAGGGCAATCTCTGCCATAACGAACATTCCGTTCAGAATGATCAGGAAAAAAAGAATGATCATTTCAAGCATGGGCTGGATGGTTGGTGGATAAATGTAGCGTTCCGGTTTGTAGCCGGAATACGCGGCTGACGGTCCAACCGATCAGCGATCCCAGGATTCCGCCGCAGAACACGTCCAGCGGATAATGGACGCCGACATAGACCTGGGCATAAGAGATAAAGAATGCCCAGGCCAGCACGAGGGCCCACCAGGGGGTCGTATGCCGTAAGGTATTGAAGATGAAAACGGCCATGGCAAAGTGATTGCAGGCATGGGATGATGTAAAGCTGCTGCTTTCGGGGCAGTAATTGGCGAGGAAGCGCATTGAATCCGCCCATAGTGCGTTGTTGCAGGGACGGAGACGAAAGACCAGGTGATCTTTGATCAGGTGGCTGCTGATGAGGTCGCTGACGATAGCCGTCATGATAAGATAGAATGACCATAGCCAGCCCTTCTTGCCGAAGTTTAAGGTAATGAATATCAGCAGGAAGAGATAAAAGGGAACCCACAGTTCCGCCTCCCGCATAAAAATGAAAACGGTGTCGAGGAAGGAGCAGGTCCAATCCTGGTTGATGCGGGAAAAGAGCCAGTAGTCGCCCTGTAAGATCTTGTGCAAAAGTCCCGGATGAGCTCCGGTGTCGAGTAAAATCATGGTTTCAATATAATTGATCTATTTTTATGCCCCTTAAGCCGCCGCCAGGCGGCTTGTCCGAAGGACAGATATTGGCGTGTCGCCGGGAATACGCCAATTTTTTCTTAAAGCGGATTCCCGGCGACAACAAATAGAAAGGACATGATAAACAGATCGGCGACAAATTTACCAAATATACCAAAAACGGTCCGTTTGGTTTTTTCAATTGGCATTATTTTTTTATTGATCATGAGCTTGTTACGCCTGGCGCTGTATATTTCTTTTTCCGCCCAGGGACATTCTTTGACCTCATTGCTGCCTTCCTTTTTGCTGGGCCTTCGGTATGATCTGCGTTATGCGGGAATTTTATCAGTGGTACTGCTGATCACCAGCAGCTTTGTCTTCCTGGATCCTTTCCGCCGTGAAGCGGGCCGGCGGTGGCTGTTCTTTCTCGGCGGGTTGGCCGGGCTGATCCTGGTGGTCTTTTATTGCGTGGATTTTGCGCATTACGCCTATCTTTCACAACGACTCAATGCCAGTGTGCTGAATTACCTGACTGATGCAGGCATCTCTGCCGGAGTGGTGTGGCAGACCTACCCGGTGCTGCGTATTTTGCTGGCGCTGGTAGCAGGCACCTGGCTGATCCGATGGCTGGTGAAAGTCATCTTTCAACGTATCAACCGGCAGGAGAGCCGGCCTATATCGCAGCGGGTCCGTATCGTATGGTTTGTCGTCCTGTTTGTGCTGCTGGGAGTGGGGATCTTTGGCAGAATAGGGCAATTTCCGTTGCGCTGGAGCGATGCCTTTAGCCTGGGTGGCGATTACCAGGCCAATCTTTCGTTGAATCCTTTCCAGTCTTTCTTCAGCAGCCTGAAGTTCAGGCACTCAACTTATGACGAGGCCAGAGTTAAAGCCGCTTATCCGGTACTGGCGCCCTATTTTGGCTGGGACAGCGGGTATAACCGGGTACGGGCGGGACAGCCGGGACCAAGGCCCAATGTGGTGATAGTGATCTGTGAGTCCTTCAGCGGTTATAAGAGTTCTATGTGGGGTAATCCGCTGAACACGACCCCTTTTTTTGACAGTCTTTGCGGCAAGGGTATTTTCTTCGACCGTTGTTTTACCCCGAGCTATGGGACGGCCAGGGGAGTGTGGGCTGTGGTGACGGGTATCCCGGATGTAGCGCCGGCCACGACCACGTCCAGCCGAAATCCGTCTGCGGTCGATCAGCATACGATCATCAACGATTTCGAAGGGTACGATAAGCTGTATTTCCTGGGCGGCAGCACCAGCTGGGCGAATATCCGGGGATTGCTGACCAATAATATCCAGGGCCTTCATTTGTATGAACAGGAGAATTACAGTTCGCCGAAAGTGGATGTCTGGGGTATCAGTGACAAAAACCTTTTCCTGGAAGCCAACAAGGTGCTCGGACAGCAGCAACAGCCGTTCTTTGCGATCATCCAGACAGCGGATAACCATCGGCCCTATACGATACCCCAGGAGGACCAGGCTGCTTTTCATTCCGTGACTGCGTCGAAAGACTCGCTGGAAAAATATGGTTTTGCGAGCAATGAGGAGATGAATGCCTTCCGGTATACGGATTTCGGTTATCGGACCTTTATAGAGGCCGCATCGCGGGAAAAGTATTTTAAAAATACCATCTTTCTTTTCGTCGGTGATCACGGCATCCCCGGTGATGCGGGGGCCCTCTTTCCCCGGGCCTGGACAGATGACCGGCTGACGGCAGAGCATGTTCCTTTATTGATCTATGCGCCGGGAATGACTGTGGCGGAGCGGGAGAATATTGTCTGTTCGCAGGTAGATGTGCTGCCCACGCTGGCGGGTCTTTGTCGTATCCCTTACACGAATACCACTTTGGGGAGAGATCTGCTGGATTCTTCCCGCATGGCGGGAAGGGGGATGGCTTTTATTTATGATCCCGACCAAGCCTATTATGGGGTCGTCAGTGAGGGCTATTTTTACCGGCGCGGGTTCAAAACCGGCAAGGAGGACCTGGTGTCGGTGGTCAATAACGATCCGCCGTCCCCCGCGGTGGTGAATGGGCCGATTGAAGCGCAGTTACGGCGGCTGTCGGAAGGGATGTATGAGACGGCGAGGTATATGTTGCTGAAGAATAAGAAGAAGTAACCTGGCAGGAGATCGGAGGGTGTAAAAAGCTGCAAAAAGTATAGCAATATTACCGGGGATAAAATCTTCTTTGTAAGGGGTAAATACTATTGACTTAACAGCGGAGGGTGGGTATTTTTGTATAAGAATAACACGCGCAGGATTTTCCTGTATCCTGCAAGGCATGATATCCGATTAAACCCTATCCTGAATTTTTTTAAAAGGGCCGCCCATGTGGGCGGCTCTTCCCGTAAGGCTCGCCTTACGGGACATTAGACGAAAATGAGCCCTCTACTTTTTTTCAAAGAGGGCTCATTTTTTTATAGCGACGATGATGAGGCGTGGGGAATGATCGATATCGAAGGGTTGCATTTCGTAGCTGCCGAAGACGTTGCGGATAGTCAGGCCGCCGCTGGTCAGCATGTCATCGAAATTGTGAAGGGAGAACCTGGCTATTCTTTCGGTATATTCCAGTGGTTCATTCAAGTGTGGGTCTATGATACGTATCCGCTTGTAAAAATGACTGGGATCAGTCCACCGGGTGATATTGTAGACCACGTCATCGATCACCATTTCCGATCGGGGAATGAGGTGTTGCTGCGCGTAATGTTCGTTGAGATAATCCAGCACGAAGATCCCTTGTTTTTTCAGGGCGAGGGACACCATTTTTATCACGCGGTCATTGTCGCGTGGGGTCCGGAAATAGCCGAAGCTGGTGAAGAAATTGAAGGCATAGTCGAAGCAGTTCGTGCAAAAGATCTGCCGCATGTCGTGAATGTAGAAATCCAGGTGATCGTTGCGGAACCGGCGGGCATATTCGATACTGGAGGGCGCCAGGTCGATGCCTGTCACATCATAGCCCTGATTGGCGAGGATCCGGGCGTGGCGCCCTCGTCCGCAGGCCACATCCAGCATCCGCGATGCGGGTGGCGGGTGGAGCAGGGTCAGCAGGCGATGGATGAAGGAGGCTGCCTCTTGTTCGTTTCGTTCAAAGTACAGTTTATGGTAATAGGGTGAGTCGAACCATTCCCGGAACCACTCCGATGCTGGCTGCATGATGGTAAATCTTTCGGTAAATTTATGGGCAAAACCCTTTCGGAAAACCTTATTTTTGTGGCACATACTAAAACAAGCTTGTTGTGGCATTGATAAAGAGTATTTCGGGCATCAGAGGAACTATTGGGGGGAAGCCCGGCGATAATTTGTCTCCATTGGATATCGTAAAATTCACCGCTGCTTACGGCAGCAGGATCCTGCAAACAAAAAAGGGAAAGAAGATCGTGATCGGCCGTGACGGGCGGATCAGTGGGGAGATGGTAAGCGCCCTGGTGGTGAATACCTTGCGAGGAATGGGGTTAGATGTTATCGACCTGGGCCTGTCGACTACTCCTACCGTGGAACTGGCGGTAACAGGTGAAAAGGCGGCCGGTGGGATTATTCTTACGGCCAGTCACAATCCACAGGAGTGGAATGCGCTGAAGCTGCTGAACCATGAGGGGGAATTTATCAGTGCGACGGAGGGAGCGGCTATTTTGGAAAAGGTACAAAAAGACGACTTTGTTTTTGCCCCGGTGGACCGGCTGGGAGAATACAGTACTACAAACGTCTGGCTGCAACGGCACATCGATGCGGTGGTCAACTATCCGCTGGTGGATGTTGCAGGGATCCGCGAGCGGCACTATAAGGTTGTCGTGGATGTCGTCAATTCGACGGGCGCCATTTTTATCCCACCGTTGCTGAAAGCCCTGGGCGTAGAAGAGGTAATACTTCTGAATGAGACGGTCAACGGCAGGTTCGCTCATAACCCGGAGCCGCTGCCCGAGAACCTGGTGGAGTTAAGCGCACTGGTGCAGAAGTCGAGGGCGGACCTGGGAATTGCTGTAGACCCGGACGTGGACAGGCTGTGTTTTGTCAATGAGGATGGCAGTATGTTTGGGGAAGAATACACCCTGGTAGCGGTGGCTGACTATGTACTGGGCAAGAGGCCCGGAAATACGGTCAGCAATATGAGCAGCACCAAGGCGCTGAAGGAGATTACGATGGCTCACGGGGGGCAGTATTATCCTTCGGCCGTCGGGGAGGTCAATGTGGTCCGTACCATGAAGGCGGTAGATGCGGTAATCGGCGGAGAAGGCAATGGGGGCATCATTGTGCCGGACCTGCATTACGGCCGGGATGCACTGATCGGCATCGGTCTATTCCTCAGTGCCTTGTCACATCATAAGCAAGGCATCAAATCGCTGAGGAAAAAATATCCTGATTATTTCATTTCCAAGAATAAGATCGAGCTTCGCCAGGGGATAGATGTTCCGTTGGTGCTGGAGAAGATAAAAAAGAAGTATAAGAATCACCCGATCAATACCGATGACGGGCTGAAGATAGAATTTGACAGTGACTGGGTACATCTTCGGTCATCCAATACCGAACCTATTATCCGCATCTATGCAGAAAGTAATTTCGAGACGACAGCGAACAATATTGCCCATCGCTTAATGCAGGACATCAGGGAGGCTATTGCGCCTTAGGAGGAGGTGACAGAAGTGGCGGAGAATTCTTATTTTTGCCTCCCATATGGAAAGAATTTACTTTGACAATGCCGCTACGACCGATCTTGATCCGAAGGTACTGGAAGCCATGATGCCCTACCTTACTGAGAAGTTTGGTAATCCTTCCTCCATTTATTCTTACGGCCGTGAATCCCGGCTGGCTATCGAGAATGCCAGGAAATCGGTAGGAAAAATACTCAATGCGCATCCGGCAGAGATCTTTTTCACCTCGGGTGGTACGGAGAGCTCCAATACAGCCATTACGGCGGCAGTGCGGGACTTAGGGTGTACGCATATTATCAGTTCACCTCTGGAGCATCATGCTACGCTGCATACGGTGGAGCACCTGCACCGGCGGGGTGAGGCTGTCCTGAGTCATGTCAAAGTACTGCCCAACGGCCATATCGACCAGGAAGACCTCGAGCAGCTGCTGGCGGCCACTTCAGAAAAGACGCTGGTGACGCTGATGCATGCGAACAACGAGATCGGCAATATACTGGACATTCAGGCGGTGGGTGAGCTGTGTAAAATGTACAGCGCCATCTTCCACTCGGACACGGTACAGACGGTAGGTCATTTTCCTTTCGATCTCCGGAATACGCCGGTCCATTTTATTACTGGGGCGAGCCATAAGTTCCACGGTCCCAAGGGAGTAGGCCTTCTTTACATCAATGAAAATGTCAAGATCCATCCCTATATCCACGGTGGTTCGCAGGAGCGGAATATGCGGGCCGGGACGGAGAATTTATATGGCATAGTAGGCTTTGCGAAAGCGTTGGAGCTGGCTACGGCCGGTTATGAGGCGGACAGCGCCTATATAAAGGGGCTGAAAGTGTATATGATGGAGCAGCTGAAGCGGTCGTTGAAGGGCATCTCTTTCAACGGTGACCCGCTGGGGCGAAGCCTCTATACGGTATTGAGCGTCTCCTTTCCCAAGACGGAGAAGTCCGAAATGCTGCTGTTCAATCTCGACATCCATCATATCTGCGCCTCCGGCGGTAGCGCCTGCACCAGCGGGGTGGAGCAGGGGTCGCATGTGATACGATCCATTAACAATAATCCTAACCAGGTCACTGTCAGATTCTCTTTCAGCAAGCACAATACCCGTGAGCAGGTGGACCAGGTGGTGGCTACGCTGAAAGAGCTGATGTAATATCTATGCAATACATTATCGGCATCGATATCGGCACGACAAATACCAAGGCGGTTGCCTTTACGACCGATGGCAAGGTATTGGGCAGTGCGGGCGCCAGTTATCCTGTCTTTACGGATGCCGGAGGCCGGCATGAGCTGGACCCGGATCAGCTGCTGGATGCGGTGGTGTCGGCGCTGGGGGATGTGAGGAGGGGGATCGGGGCGGGTGAGGAAGGGCTGGCGGGTATCAGTTTTAGCTGTGCTTTTCATAGCCTGATCGTTATCGGTGAAGAGGGAAGGCCGCTTACGCATGCGATGACATGGGCGGACCTGCGCCCGTCCGCACAGGCCAATGCTTTACGGGGCAGCGAGGCAGGTGACAGGATCTACCGGCATACGGGTGTGCCCATCCATGCTATGTCCCCGCTGTGCAAATTGCTGTGGCTGAAAGCCACACAGCCGGATCTTTTTCGGCGGGGGGTGAAGTTTATTTCCATTAAAGAATATATCTGGTGGCGCCTGTTCGGAAAATACCAGGTTGATCATTCGCTGGCATCCGCCACGGGGTTGCTGGACATTCGCCAGTTGGAATGGTATCCGGAATCCCTGGCGTTGGCGGGGATACAGCCCGGGCAATTGTCGATGCCGGTGCCGGTCACGCATGCTGAAACGGCGCTGTTGCCGGAAGCCCGTCGGCTGCTGGGTGGTGGGGATGCCGGCCGGGTCAATGATCCGCTACCGGAAGGCCTGCCTTTTATTATCGGGGGAGGTGATGGAGCCATGGCTAACCTGGGTAGCGGTGCGGTCCGGCATGGGGAGACGGCGTTGACGATCGGTACCAGCGGAGCCATCCGCATGACGGTCACCCGGCCGGAAGACGACCCGCTGGCGAGGGTCTTCAATTACATTATATCAGATGGTTATTATATCTGCGGGGGCGCCACCAATAATGGAGGGAATGTCCTGCAGTGGTATATTGACCGGGTTATGGGCGGAGGACGGGCCATAGGCGGCGGGGCAGCGGCGGTGGGCGGTGGAGTGACGACGGGCGAAAAAGGAGGAAATGAGGATGATTGGCACAGGCGGATAGCGGAGGCGGATCATGTCGCCCCCGGCTGCGAGGGGTTGATATTCCTGCCTTATCTGCAGGGCGAAAGGGCACCGGTATGGAATGCTGATGCCAAAGGCGTTTTCTTTGGGGTAAGGTCTCTTCACGACTATCGGCATTTTCTCCGGGCCTGCATGGAGGGCGTCAGTTATTCGCTGTATCAGATCGGCGTTTCCCTGGTAGAAACGGTTGGTCCCATTGAACATATCTATGCCAGTGGCGGATTCACCCGGTCAGCCACATGGCTGCAGATGGTAGCCGATATCTTCGGGAAAAAAGTCTATGTCACCGGGCTGGCAGATGCTTCGGCTATCGGAGCGGCGATGATAGGCATGTATGCCTGCGGCCTGATCGGTGACCTGGGGGCCGCGGCCTCGCTGGTGACCGTTGTGCAGACCTATGAACCCAATGCGGAGCTGCACACCATTTACGGGGGAAATTACCAAATATTCATGCAGTTGTATGGCCGCCTGAAGGACCTGATGTGAGGCGTTGCGGCCGGGCGATGGCCCGGACGCTTACCTTCCTTTGACGAGATCGCGGGGCAGGATGCCGAATTCTTTTCTGAAGGCCTTGGCGAAGTGACTCAGATTGGAAAATCCGATCTCGCTGCCGGCCTGTTTGATACTACACTGCCCATTCATCAACAACTCTCTGGCACGTTGTAACCGGCTCTTATTGTAGTAGTCGTACAGGGTATGTCCGTATACCTGTTTAAAAAGGTTTTTGAGCTTGCTGGTGCTCATGAACACTTCGTGAGCAAGGGATTCCAGGGAGGGGAAGCCTTCCAGCCTGCTGCTGAGGATCTGTTCGACATGCTGCATGCTTTCGAGGTCTGTCTTCTTCACCGTACGCGACAGGACTGCCTGCTCCTGGCGCAGGAAGGAATGGATGGATTTTTCTATCAGATGTATGACACTGCTGAGCCTCCTGATCTGGCTGAGGGGATCGTTGTGTTTAATTTCAAACAATTCTTTTAGCATTGCACGATGTGTGAGACTAATGAACATCGGGTTATCAGCCGTACTGTTCTCCCTGGCAAAAAGAGACAGTTTGTCAAAGAGTTCAGCCGGCAGATATTGCGCGGCCAGTTCATGCGAGCATAGTATTAGCAGTCTCTTGACGATGCTGCCGGCGGGGAGCCTGAGACTGGCGTTGTCGCGGGCATCCGCCAGATAGATGTCGTTCCGGAAGTTCTTCTTATCCGGCATGATAGCCGGCCGATGGCCGATCGGCGTTTCTTTTTGTGTTTCTACCTGGTTGAAGGATACCATAAAACCGTGTGCTCCGGATTCGCGGTAAAATTCTAAATCGTTTTCCAGTTTGAGATTCATCACGGCATAAGAAAAATGTTGGTTTATGTTCTGCGCAAGGATAATGCCTTCGCCTAAACGGGCGGGAACCGTCAGGACACGATCAGTGACGGGTGTATTGAGCTGTAAAGCAAAATCTGCCAGCCATTTTTCAAAGTTTTCCAGTTGGAAAGAATACGTAACCATGTTCACCTGTTTTAGACACGTTTAAAGTTAATGATCTCCAGGAGCCGCTGGAGGCGGATGGCATTAGTCGTGGTGGGGAGGGATTGACATCGTTGCAGCAACCGATGGGACGAAAACAAGGTCGCAAAATTAAGTATAATAAATGGTAGGAATTTTTCTACAAAGACACTTTCAATAGCTGTAAAGGCTATTTAACATTATTTTATTTGAAAAATAGTTACTTACTCTTAATGATTTCTTTGGGTAATGTCCCGAATTCTTTTTTGAACGCCTTCGCGAAGTTGCTCAAATTTGAAAAACCGATGTTGACACCTACTTGTTTAACAGAATAATTACCGGTCTTCAGCATTTCTTTGGCGGCCTGTAGGCGATGATGGTTATAAAATTCGTAGAGTTTCATGCCATAGGTTTGCTTGAAACGGACTTTAAGCTTAGTGGAGCTCATCATAGCCATCCTGGAAAGGGCTTCGATGCTCGGAAACCTGTTCAGCTGTGTATCGCTGAGCGTTCTCATGACGCTGTTCAGGCCTTCGATGTCTTTCTCTTTCCCTTTTGCCCAGGTTTTGACGGCCGGCTCCGGCTGGGGGATCTTGGTGATAAAAGAATGTAGGAATTTTTCTACCAGCAGGAGGAGCCTGTTATGCAGCAGGAGATGGTAGAGGGGGGATGTCGGGTTGGACCGGAAGATATCTTCGATCGGTTGCCGATATTCGAAAGGGATCAGGTCTCTGGGGCGGGCGGTAGGATTGTCTGCATACCTGGTCAGATCGGAAAGCAATGCTGCATTCAGGTACCGGTGCAGGAAGGACTGCGGAAAGAGGAGTGCTATCAGTTTGAGGCGAGTATTTCGGGGATAGATTGTCTCCTGTTGGGAGCCCGTGGAAAACAGGTGGAGTGTATTGTGCCCCGTCCCCAGATCGAACCACAGGCAGAGGACCGGGTCGGAGGATGCCTGCCGGGCAAACACAAGATCTGTCTGCAGGGACAGGTCTATCACCATGTAGGAGATTCCTGTAGGCCAATGGCCGGTCCGGATGTAACCGAGCCCCAGATCCTGGTTGATCTCTATATTTCCACCATTTACCGGTAAATGCAGCGTTTTGCTGAAACCGCTGACCCATCGGCGAAAATCATTCAGCTCGTAAGCATATCTGATCATTCAAACTATCGTTGAGTGGGCGTGCGGAACGGCCGGCAGCTCTATTCCCTTTGCTAACGTAAATTAGCAAACGAAAAGATTCGCATCGTTTTCATGGACGAAAAGGGGTTTATGGCTGATGAAATGGGGGAGGGGGTGGATAAAATGGGGGAGGGGCTGGTGGCGGTTATTTCAGCTCGTTCTTGATCTCCTCCAGTTTGAGAAGCGCTTCGACGGGGGTCAACCGGTTGATGTCGGTATCTTCCAGCAGTTGCCGGATGCGGTGAAAAGTCTCGGTATGTGCATCGAAAATAGACAGTTGCACCTTTGGGGCCGCTATTTTCTTGAGGGATTCTGTGGTGGCCGACCCTACGGCCTTGTCCTCCAGTTGGTGAAGGATCTCTTCGGCCCTGGCCAGCAAAGAAGGCGGCATGCCCGCCATTTTCGCCACATGGATACCAAAACTGTGCGTACTACCGCCGGGCGCCAGTTTGCGAAGGAAGATCACTTTATTTCCTACCTCCTTATTGGTGATATGGTAATTGCGGATGCGGGGCAGCCTGTTTTCCAACTCATTCAGTTCGTGGTAATGGGTAGCGAAAAAGGTTTTGGGTGCATGGGGTGAATGATGCAAATACTCTACGATGCTCCAGGCGATGGAGATCCCATCATAAGTAGATGTGCCTCTGCCGATCTCATCCAGCAGGATGAGGCTGCCGGGGGTGAGATTGTTGATGATGCTAGCCGTCTCATTCATCTCTACCATGAAAGTGGATTCCCCGCCGCTGAGGTTATCCGATGCGCCCACCCGCGTGAAGATCTTATCGGTCAACGGTATCCTGGCCGTATCACAAGGGACGAAGCTGCCGATATGGGCCATCAGGGTGATCAGGGCTGTCTGCCTCAACAGGGCGCTCTTACCGCTCATGTTCGGGCCGGTCAGGATGATGATCTGTTGGGTAGCAGGGTCCAGCAACAGGTCATTGGGGATATAGGGTTCACCGGCCGGCAACTGCCGTTCGATGACGGGATGGCGGCTACCGGTCAATTCCAGTTCGCGGCCCTCATGCAGCTGGGGCTTTTTATAATTATATTGCCAGGCATTGTGCGCAAAACAAAGCAGGCAATCCAGCATAGCCAGGATATGACCGTTGGCCTGTAAGGGGGCCAAACTCTCTTGCAGGAAGGCCAGCAGCCGTTCATAGATCTCTCCTTCCAGCACCAGCATCTTTTCTTCGGCCCCGACGATCTGTTCTTCGTATTCCTTTAACTCCGGGGTGATATAACGCTCTGCGCCGGCCAGCGTCTGGCGGCGCGTCCAGTCTGCCGGAACCTTGTGTTTATGCGAATTAGTGACCTCCAGGAAGTAGCCGAATACATTGTTGAAACCGATCTTCAGCGAGGAGATACCTGACCTGGCGGCTTCTTTTTGCTGCAATTCGACCAGGTATTCTTTGCCGCCGGTCGCTATCTTTCTCAGGCGGTCCAGTTCGTCATCGACGCCGCTACGGATAACACCACCCTTTGCCACTGCAACGGGCGGATCATCCGCCATTGTGCTACGTATCCGGTGCAGGACGGAAGGGCAGGGGTCAAGCCGGTGACACAACTCCTGCAGCCATCCTGCGGGCAATTCCGCCGCGGCCGCCCGGATCTGGGCGATCTGTTCGAGTCCTCTTGCAATCTGTAGCATATCCCGCGGATTGACTTTCCGCACGGGGACGCGGCTGACCAGTCTTTCGACATCACCGCATTGCCTGATATGCTGGGTTATTGCGGACCGCCGATCGGGGTCTTTGATGAAAATCTCCACCGCATCCAACCGTTGGTCGATTTGTTGCCGGTTTTTCAGCGGCATTTGCAGCCACTTGTTGAGCAACCGGGCACCCATGGGAGATACGGTATTGTCCAGCACTTTCAACAGGCTCTGCCCCTGATCTCCTTCCCGGGAGGAGCCCAGGAGCTCGAGGTTGCGGATGGTGAACTTATCCATCCAGAGATAGTCATCGCGGTCGATGCGCTGAATGGAAGAGATATGCTGCAGATGAGGGTGTTCGGTATCCTTTAAGTAATGAAGTACTGCCCCGGCGGCGATAATGCCGGCCGTCATCGCTTCAATGCCAAATCCTTTGAGAGAATGGGTCTGGAAATGTTTCAGCAGGATCTCGGTTGCAAACCCTTGTTCGAAGAGCCAGCTTTCCAGTGTATAGGTGTAAAATTTGCTGCCGAATATTTCCTTGAAATGCCGCTGGTAGCTGCGCTGGAAGATGACTTCTGCAGGTCGATGCATTTGCAGCAGGTTGTCGATGTATTCGGTGTTGCCTTCGGCGACGAAGAATTCCCCGGTAGAGATGTCGAGGAAGGAGATGCCAAGGATCGGGTTGGTGAGCTCCGGCCAGCCTTCGGGGAAATGGATGGCGGCCAGGAAGTTGTTGCTGCTGCCATCGAGCAGCTTTTCGTTAGTGGCAATGCCCGGCGTCACCATATCTGTGACCCCTCTTTTGACAATGCCTTTGACCATCTTTGGGTCTTCCAACTGATCGCAGACGGCTACGCGGTGACCGGCTTTGACGAGTTTGTGGAGATAGGTATCCAGTGCATGATAGGGAAACCCGGCTAGCTCGGAAGACGCAGCTGCCCCGTTATTACGCTTGGTGAGTGTGATGCCCAGGACTTTGCTGGCCACGATGGCGTCCTCCCCGAAGGTTTCGTAGAAATCACCTACCCGGAAAAGCAGGATGGCGTCGGGATACCGCTGCTTGATTGCGCGGTGCTGTTGCATAAGGGGAGTGTCTGCACTGCTTTTGGCCATGGGGGCAAAAGTAAGAAAGCGCGGACAAATGGGGGGCGGTTTTTTTAGCGGGTTCCCAACACCGCCGGCAAAATAAAATCGGTCATCATCCGATCGACCTGCGGATGGGCATACGGATTTCCGTAAGCTGTCGCGGTAATCACCACCACTAATGGTTCATTCGGGAAAACAAAGATCTTATTCCCTCCATTGCCTGAACAATACCATGCTTCATAGACCTTTCCATTCACGTGATAGAGCTTATTCCAAAACAAATACCCATAGAAATCATCCTGGCTTCCACGCACCTGATGATATCGCGTAAATGTCTTAGTCACCCAGGCCGCCGGCAGGATCTGTCTGCCCTGCCATTGGCCGCCATTCTTATACAATTGGCCGTATTTGGCAAAATCCAATGCTTTCAACCTGATCCCGCCCGCAGTATTCGCTACGTGCTGCGGCGTATACATCCACTGATAATCCCGGATGCCCAAAGGAGCGAATAACTTCAGATCTGCGTACGTTTCCAGACCGCCCGGCACGCGCTGATTCAAAATATCCCCCAGCAACATCGCCCCTGCGGTAAAATAATGCCACTGATCCCGCGGCCGGGTCTGACTGACAGGAAGATCCAGTGTCCATTTCACCCAATTATCCGTGGGGTACATATTCTCTTCATTTCCCGGCGAATCCCCATCATCGTCATCACCGTCAAAGGCGCTGCACATGGTCAGTAAGTCTTTCAATTGCACTTTGTCTTTTTCGGGAACATAATTCGCAAACGACCGGACGGGATAGAACTCCTGCAAGGTTTCCGCCTCACTTTTTATATAGCCCTCGTTAATCGCAACACCCATCATCGTCGACGCAAAGGATTTCCCCACCGACCGCGGATCATGCAGCGAATCCCGGCCCTCCCCGTTAAAATATTCCTCGATAAGGATATTAGCGTTTTTAATAACGACCACACTGCTGATGTGACGGAAGACATCTGCTTCGATATCGCCTTTCAACTCTTTGATCTTATTCGTATCAAATGTCTCCGTGGATACCCCGAAACCATCATACGGCTGAATGGGATTCAACCGCACCTTCGACAGATCGATCTCCGGTTTCCGTTTCACCATCAAACTCAACTCTCCCTCTGCCATAAGCTGACCCTCCTTCACCTCACTGCCCAGCTTCACGTAGGGCCGGATCTCCAAACGCAACAAATGATGACCTTCCGTCAATGCGCTATCTCCGCCCGACCGCATAAACCGCCCCCAGAAATACTGGCTCCACCAATCTCCTTCATGCTGATTGTCGATCAATGGCTTGGTTACCGTCGTCTCTGTATCTTTTGTGGCAGGGTAGGGACCGCCCTGGATATTACTTCTGTAGATCAGACGACGATCGATAAAAAGCGCGAACTGATAGCTTCCCATCTTAGTCAGGCTATCCGCAGGCCATGCCGGTGCCAACCGATGGAGATAATTGGTGAGCGAATTCCCCATGAATACGTTGATAAACAGGTTGCTTTTATTCGTCAATTCATACTCCCGCAGAAAGTCTTTTTCTTTTAATTGTGAAAGTGGAATGTCCCGGGAGGTAAAGGCAATCTTGCCCAGGTTGGCCCGTTGTAGCGGCGAGATGATGCCTTGGGTCTTCACTATATCTGATGTATCGGTCGGCTGAGCAGCTGCTTCGAGAATCAATAAAGATCCTATCAATAAAAGGTATAGGCGCATAGGACCCAAAACTAGAGCTTGCCTTCCGGGAAAAATAGAATATTCTTAACATCGCCCTTCTGCCCCAATAATTTCCTGTATGCTAAAGGCGTCATCCCATGGTACGTCCTGAAGGATCGGATAAAATGGCTTTGATCCGCAAAACCCGTCTCAAAAGCGATTTCCGTCAACGATATTCCCGGATCGGGGAGAAGTGTCATCGCCCGTTGTATTTTGATCATACGGACATAATTGCCCAGGCTCGTATAAAAATGTTTAGGAAATTCCCTCGACAGATGTACCGGATGAATATTCAGCGCCGCAGCCAGCTCCACGAGCGTCCAATCGGTCGTCGTCCCGAGCAGCATCTCTTTCAACCGGCCCACCCATACCGGCCGCCGGTTATCCTGACTTTCCCGCATCTTGCCCAACATGCTAAACAGTTGTACCAGCAGCGCATCAACCCCCAATTGTCCCTGCTGACCGGATAATTTCGCCTCCTTGAAAATGGCATACATTAAGGTCTTGATCTGAGGATTCCCGATACGTATGCTGCCCTGCGTTACATCTGAAACGAGTTCAAAACGATCATACCATTTCTCTCCCAACTCTACATGAAATCCCCGGGTAAATTGGCCCGAGCCGACATTATAGTGGGCATCCTGCCAATTGTGATATAACAGATCGCCGGCTTTGCATTCGTACACTTCTTTCTTATTACCTTCCTGCATTCCTCCTTGCAGTAAGAAGGTAAAATAGTCATCTTCATGAAAATGCCAGTCTACACGGCCCTGGGAATAGTCTGTATCCGTCAGCGTGACTTCTGCCAACCTGATCGTCTCATTCGTCTGGCCATAAAACTGGCCTCTTTTTGAGCGTTTCATTCCAGCAAGATACAAAATACCGGGTCAGAATCCGCCGCGGCCGGGGCCGCGGGGCGCGGGCAGTTCTTTGCGGGGAAGTTTTTCGTCACGCTGGGCAGCATCGTAGACGAAGGCGGCGACGATGGTGGCGATTTGTTTTAAGTCGTCTTCACGCAGGTGATCGTATGAGTCCATATTGGTATGGTGGGTACGTGTGCTGTACTCGATCTCATCCTGGATGAACTGGAATCCGGGCAGGCCTCATTACCCTGCAGATAGATGCCATGGACCTTGCCTGTGCCATTGTCGATATTGAAATAGGCGTCGAAGGTCTGATGCGCGGGCAGCAACTGCATGGTAGCGGGATCGGCGAATGTCTTTTTCACATACCCTCTCGAACCCAGCAACCCTTCTTCTTCCCCGCTCCACAAAGCGATCCGGATGGTGCGACGGGGTTTGACGCCGAGTGTTTTCAATATTCTTATCGCCTCCATCATCACCGTACAACCGGCGGCATTGTCGGTGGCGCCGGTGGCGCTATGCCAGGAATCCAGGTGGCCACCGAGCATCACGACTTCGTCCTTCAACTTCTTGTCGGTCCCCTTGATCTCCGCTATCACGTTATAGCCTTTGGTGTCTTCGGAATGGAACGCGGTTTTTACATCCGTCTCCAACGTCACCGGCGTACCGGCTTTCAGTAACCGTACAATCGTCATATAATCTTCCATGGCAATGACGATGTCGAGGAAATTTGCCGGCGCCCCTGCCTGGTAGGAACCGCCACCCTGTACGAACAGGGTGCCGTCATGGCCAGGGGGTGTCTGACTGAGGACGGCGATGGCGGTCGACATCGAGGATCAGGATCTTTCCCGCCAGCTGCCCTTTATAACGATCCAGCCCAGCCGAATCGGCGGCGCTGATCAACAAGACGGCGGCGGATTTCAGCCCATCTGTCCCTCCGCACCATGCTTTGGGGAAAGCGATCAGCGGTTTATAATATGGTGCGGTGAGGGCTACGTAAGACTTTTGCAGTTCCCACCCTTTGCCGAACTCCCCCCAAGGGGTCGAGGACTGCATCCGTCAGTCCCCATTGCTCCAGCTGTTGCCTGGCATAATTGGCAGCCCGCATGAAGCCG
>Ga0302325_10004464_pt1 | contig 32376 bp, 26 predicted proteins | sample Palsa_T0_2_FD_201948 | JGI IMG/M metagenome (GOLD analysis project Ga0302325, IMG submission 201948) | Peat permafrost microbial communities from Stordalen Mire near Abisko, Sweden - Palsa_T0_2 | ecosystem: Environmental > Terrestrial > Soil > Palsa > Peat permafrost | place: Sweden: Abisko... | reverse complement strand
CCTACGAACCTCGTCTGGCAGCTTTCCTCCGCAGCACGGCGGGCAATCCGGCCAACACGTCCGCGTGGCTGAAGCGCTTAACGTATCGCGAACCGTCCGTCGATATTGCCAACCGTATGCGCGAGGCGGCGGCGACGCTCTCCGAAGAGGTCGCACTCGAATCGTTCGATTCGTGGACCGCGCTCGACTTCGCCGGCGAAGCTGCGACGCTCGCAACGCCCGTGCTCGTGATCGCGCCGGCCGAAGACAATCCGGGCACGCCCGATTTTGTGCGCGAGCGCGTCGCCGACGTCATTCCCGGCAGCCGCATGGAGGTCGTCGCGGAATGCGGACACTACCTTGCGATCGAGCAACCCGCACATTTGGCGCGGCTCATCGGCGCCTTTGTCGAGGACCTTGTGAGGTAAAGCGATGGCGACCGGACTCGGCTCATCGGGCGGACTTGGCTCCTCGACGGTTTTCATCACGCTGGCGATCGTTGTGATCGTCGTCGCGCGCTTCCTGATACGTGAATTGCGCGAGCGGAGGATAGCGCTCAGCCGCATCTTCCTGATTCCGGCGCTCCTGACCGTGATCGTGCTGTACCTGGTCTATCTTCTGCTGCAGGTCAATGCCGGGCTAACGCCGTTGCTGGCGGTCGCGGCACTGCCTGCCGCGATCGTGGGCGCCGTCATCGGGCTCGCCGTGTCCCGCTTCACGACCGTGCGCCCGGGCGACCAGCCGGGGACCGTCTTCATCCGCGGATCCTATGTGACGGTCGCAATTTGGATTGCAGCCCTGGCCCTGCGCCTGGTCGCCCGAGCCTTCGTACTCAGTGCCGGAATCGGCATGAACTTAGTCCTCAATGCCGCGCTTTTGATGATGCTCGTCGTCGCCTTCACGACGGTGCGTCTTCGTATCCTGGCCGAAGCGCGCAGTTTTCGTGGTCGCTAGGCGAAGGTGCCGCACGAGGCCTATGCCTGCGACATCTGCGCCCTGCCGACTGCGCATTGGTTCGAGGTCCACGGCTTCCAATACTACGAGTGCCGCGCCTGCGACTATGCCTTTCTTCCGCCGCCGGTTCGAGAGCGGCAAACGACCGAAACGCTCTTCGACGAGGCGTATTTCTCGGGCGGCGGCGCGGGATACGCGGACTATGCAGCCGAGTCCGCGCTGCTTCGCAAGCATGGCCGTGACTATGGGAAGATCCTGCGCCGGCGTTGCGGGCCGCTCCGTCTGCTCGACGTCGGTTGCGCTGCGGGCTTTGTGTTGTCCGGCCTGCTCGACGCCGGCCACCGGGGTGCGGGACTCGAACCGAGCGCTTCGATGGCGCGGACGGCTCGCCAGGATCTCGGATTGGACGTCGAGACGGGAACGCTGGAGGAATACATCAGCCCGAATCCGTTCGAATGCTTGACGATGATCCAGCTCGTCGACCATTTGCTCGACGTGCGGCGTGCCCTAGAGCGCGCCGCTAACGCGACCGCGTCCGAGGGCTATTGGCTCTTCGAGTTCGGCAACCGCGCCAGCGTAACGGCACGTCTGCTACGGGAAGGCTGGCACGAGTACGCACCGCCCAGCGTGCTGCGCGTCTTCTCGCTGCACGGTCTGACGCGGCTCTGCGCTCAGTACGGCTTCTCGCTCCAAGCCCACGGGCGCCCGCGCAAAGTTCTCTTGGCGGGCCACGCTAAATCGCTGCTGCGTTTCAAAGCCGCCGATTCTCGCGCCGCCGGCTTGCTGTCGCGCTTGGTATCGCTGCTGCCGGACGGCGTCTCCATCCCTTACCCCGGCGACGACACATGCTGGGCACTCTTTCGCCGTTCGTGATGCTTCGCCAACGTCGCCGCCGGCGCATTGCGCTGCTCGCGACTCGCGGCACCGCTATTTGCCGCGATGACCGAGGTGCCAGCCGTGCTTGGGACAGGCATAGGGGGCTAAGCGCAGGGCCGTCGGCGGAATAGCTCGCTCGGCGAGCTTCTTCGTCGAGAAAGCTGCCTTCGGGGAGCCATTCTTGTTATAGCACGAGCGCGAACCGCCGCTGCGTCGCCCTTCGTGCGGCGATCCGCTCATGATCGGTGGGTCTTACCGGCTTTGCATCTTCATCTATTCATCAAGGCGCTCGACGAGCCCGAGGGGGCGGTTAGCCTGAAGACGCCGCCCAAGGGAGCAAGGCGTTTGTGGCCGCCGCTTGGGCCACCATTGACTCCAAAGGTGCCATACAGCGCGCCCGCCGCGTAAACGATGTAGCTTGACGGATTCGCACCACTGTCGCCCCCATCGAACGTGAAGAGCGTGGTTTCGCTGTACGTCCCGCTTGGGTCTTGTGGAGGAATCAATTCGAACACATCCCCGGCAAGGTTACTGCTGACTCCCTCAAACGAGGCGGCGCAGAGAGCTCCCGCGCTCGAACAGAATATCACCTTAGACGGACGTCCGTCGCTCTGATTGAAAATAATTCGAAAGACGTAACCCGTCGGTTCCGAGCTGGATGGGACGAGTTCGTACACGATGTTGCCTCCGCCGCGCCTGGCAACTGCGGTGCCGAACAGGTCTCCATTGGCGTCGGCGATCAGCGGGCCCGACGATGCATAGGTCTTGAAGTCGTAGATGACGCGTTCGGTATAGCTCCCCGATCCGGTGGGCGTCAACTTGAATACGACTCCGCAGTTGCACCCGCGTCCGCCGCCCGCCATCGTCGTGCCGTAGAGGGCCCCGCCGGAATCGGCGATGAGCCCCGCGGTAGGCTCCCTTCCATCGGTGCCGCCTTGGAAACGGTAGACAAAGCTTTCAGAATAGGTTCCGGATCCGGACGGCGTGAGCTTGAAGACGGTTCCGCATCCATTCGTCTGATAGGGCTCATTTACGCACGAAGCGTTCCCTCCGCCGATTGTCGTGCCATACAGGGCGCCACCAGAATCCTCGTAGAGCCCCGACCAAGCCGGATCGCATCCGTCGGAGCCTGTTTGAAAGTGGTGCAGAACGGTCGCCGCATAGCTCGACCCAGTCGGGGTCAACTTGAACACCGTGCCGCAAGCGTTCGTCGCGTTGGCTCCGGTGGTGCTATAAATGGCACCCGTGGCGTCGACGATTACAGGAGCGGCCGAGACGGACCAGCCAACGCCCTTCGGAAACGAGTAAATGACGCTTTCCTCATAACCCGACCCCGACGGGACAAGCTCGAAGACTGTGCCGTGTTCATGCTTACCGCCGAAGAGGGTCGTCCCATAGATGACGCCATTGCCACTCGGATCCAGCGTCACGCCCGCATTCGGGCGTGCACCGTCTGCCGCGTTGCCAGTGTCAGGATCCCACCGGAAGTGGTAAAGAATGCTCTCAACGTCGGCGCAACAGGCCGCTTTTTTCGCCGGCACCGCTCGCAGGTTGCGTTGCGCGAACGAACGGCTCGTAGCGGCTCCAGAAGGAATTGCGAAGCCGATCGACGCGGCCAGACCGATGGCGGCTAAGCGGAGCAGCAAACGTACCATGGTAACCTCCAGCGCGACGTAACGATATCTAATACAGTCCGGGAATCAGTCGTGAGGTTCGCGCGCGGTAGGCGTCGTACTCGGCGCCGAACTGCGAGCGAAGCAGGTTCTCTTCGGCGCGGATGCGAGCAACCAGCGGCACGAGCATGAGCGCGGTGAGCAGCAGGCCGACTCCCGAACGAAACGCGAGGCTCCATCCGAGCAAATTCACGAGCAGCCCCAGATAGCTCGGATGGCGAATGACGGCGTACATGCCGCCCGTGACGAGCGTGTGCCCCGGTTGGATGGCGACCAATCCGCTGAAGCGAGGTCCGAGCACGAAGACCGGCAAGATCCGCAGTGCACCGCCCGCGATGAAAAGGAGGACGCCGAGCCAGCGAATCGTGTCGCCGTCGAATGTCCAGAAGCCCTCGCGATCCGCGTACGCCGGCAGATAGCCGGCCACGACTCCGAGCACGCTAAAGGCTCCGAGCACCCAACGATTGGCGCGATCCTCGCGCACTCCTGGGCTCACGTTCCCACCAGCGAAAAGCGCTACGGCGGATAGCGCGAACAGCGCAATGGCGAGCGCGACGAGCGGCGGATGCGCGAAAAAGGGCGCAGGTCCGCCCCATCCGAGAATGGCAAGGCCAAGATAGGCGGCCGTGCCCACAACGACGAGCAGCGACCGAACGCTACAACTCAACATTCAGCCGGACTCGAGAAACGACGAAACGGCTTGCGTGAACGAGACCGGGCGCTCGACGTTGGCGAGGTGCGCCGCGTCGAGCTCGACGTAGCGCGCGTTGGGCGCCGCCGCGACGATCTCTCGCGCGCGCTCCGGCGGTGTCGAGACGTCGTACTTCCCAGCAATGACGAGCGTCGCCGGTGCCAGCCTCGGGAGCTGCGCGCGCTGGTCCATGTCACGGATGGCGGCGCACGCCGCAACGTAACCCTGCGGCGGGGTCGCCAAGAGCTGTCGCTCGATCGTGTGCGCGGCAGCGGGGGCAGCTGCGAGAAAGTCCGGCGTGAACCAACGCGCGATGATGGTCGACGCGATAGACGCCATCCCGCCGGCGCGCACCTTCTCGATGCGCTCGTCCCAGGCCGATGCCGGTCCCATCGCGGCAGCCGTCGAGCTGAGCACGAGGCGTTCGAGGCGGTCCGGCGCGTTGATGCCGAGCCACTGCCCGATCATTCCGCCAAGCGAGAGCCCGCATACGTACGCGCGACGGATTTCCAGGGCGTCGAGCAGCGCGACCGCGTCGCGCCCCAGCGCCTCGATCGACCACGGCGTTGCCGGGAGGCCCGAATGGCCGTGTCCGCGCAGGTCGTAGCGCAGCACGCGAAAATTCGAGCCGAAGGAAGCGAGCTGCGGGTCCCACATCTCCAGCGCCGCACCGAGCGAGTGAATCAACATGAGGACCGGCGCTCCGGCCGCTCCGTCGATGCGGTAGGCGATGCGCACGCCGCCGCACTCGGCGAACGATCGTGGCGGGGCGACGCCGGCGGCGATTGGTTTGGCAATGCGGAATGCGGCGTTCGCCGCCGGCACGCCGCAGTAGATCGCGCACTGTAAGAGTGTCTCGACGACGTCGGATAGACCGAGGCCGCGTTCCAGCCCGGCACGCAGATGAAGGGCCAACTCTTCGTCGCGCCCGAGCGCGACCATCATCGCAACGACCAGCAGCCTCCGCGTCCGATCGTCGAGTTGCGGCCGCGTCCAAATCTCGCCCCATGCGTAGCGCGCGATGAGGTCTTGAAACTCGCCGTCGAGGGCAGTGGTCGCAGCGATCGCGCGTTCGACGTGCTCGTCACCGAGCACCTCGCGGCGCCGCTTCATGCCTCTTTCGAGACGCTCGCTTTCGTCCATCATGCCGGTTCGCGTCCGTGCGCCGGAAAGCAGTGCGCCAGCACCCGGTGTACGACCGCTTCGGCCGCGTTCACGTACGCCTCAGGCGAAAACAGCGCGTCGAGTTGCGCTGGGCCGAGTGCTTCGCGAACGACGGCATCGGCCGCCAAGACATCACGCAGCCGGGTGCCCGTCGCCTGCGCCTGTGCGAGCGCATTCGCGACGAGTCGATGGGCTTTGATCCGCCCGAGCCGTTCGGCAAGCGCGAAGGTCATCGCTTCCGCATAGATCGCGTCATCGCTTGAGAGTTGCCGGCCCATGCGTGCGCGATCGAGCTGCAATCCTGCGATCGTGTGCCGCATCGCGCGCAACGCGCCGCCGCCAACGCGCAAGATCTCGGGCAGCGTTTCCCACTCAGCCTGCCAGCCGGCCAGGCCGCGCTCGTGCTCCTGCGGCAGGCCCGCGAACATCGTGGCGACTAAACCCGGTACGCGCAGGGCCGCGGCGAGAGCTACCGAGCAGGCAATCGGATTGCGCTTCTGCGGCATCGTTGACGAACTGCCGCGCGCCGCCTCGCTCGGTTCGGCCGCTTCTGCAACTTCGCTTTGGGCGAGCAAACTGACATCGCGGGCGATCTTGCCGGTCACCCCGACGACGACGCCGAGCGCGCCCGCGAGCGCGGTCAAACGATCGCGCTCGCTGTGCCACGATGCCGGCGGCACCGCGAGTGCTAGCTCGGCCCCCAGCGCTTCGGCGACGGCGGCGCCGTGCTCACCGAGTCCCGCGAGCGTTCCAGCCGCCCCGCCGAATTGCAAAACGCAGGCTTCGCTTTCGGCCACAGCCAGTGCGCGCCGGCAGCGATCGATGGCACTAAGCCAGCCTGCCGCCTTGCGGCCGAACGTGGTCGGAACTGCATGTTGCAACCAGGTGCGCGCGACCATCGGCGTGCGCGACTCGCGTGCAGCGATCGTTTGCAGCGACGTTTGCAATGCGTTCAGATCGTCGCGCCACGCGCTCAAAGCTTCGCGCAACTGCAACACGAACCCGGTATCGATGGCGTCTTGGCTAGTCGCACCGTAGTGCACCCACTCCGCGGCCCGCTCGTCGTCTCGCGCTACGCGTTCGGTCAAAGCCGCGACCAGCGGAATCGCCACATTGCCGGCCGCCGCGGCTCGGCTTCCGAGTTGCGTCAGGTCGTAGGCGGCAGGATCGCACGCTCGCGCGATGCCCTCGGCGGCCTCGACCGGAATGAGGCCCAGGGAAGCCTCCGCGCGCGCGAGTGCCGCCTCGAAGCGAAGCATTCCGGCGACGCGCGCCCGATCGCTCAAGGCCCTCTCGAGCTCCGGAGTCGAGAGGAGTGGATCGAATAACACTGAGGCGCTCACCGGTCTGCGCGCGATGCGCTCAGCAAACGAGGAAGACCGTTTCGTTCCGGCCTTGCAGCACGATATCGAAGCGAAAGCTGCGATCGTCGCCGTGCTCGGCTATAGCGATCAGCGTGGCACGCCGCCCCTCCGGCACCACCGCTAGAACGGGATCCGTGGCATTGCTCTCCTCGCCGGGAAAGTAGCAGCGCGTGAACAACGCTTTCAGCAACCCTCGCGCGAACACCGCAACTTCGATGTGCGGCGCTTGCCAAACGCCCCCCGGTCCAGGTACGCGCCCGGGCTTAATCGTTCCAAAACGAAACTGCCCGTTGCCGTCGGTCGCGCAGCGGCCAAAACCGCGAAAGTGCCGATCGCGCCCTGCTCCATCGTGCGAGTCGGCGGGGCCGGCGTAACGGCCCTCGGCATCGGCCTGCCAAATCTCGATCAGCGCGTCGGGCACCGGCGCGCCGTCACCGTCGACGACGCGGCCGACGAGCGTGATGCGCTCGCCCTCCGTCGCCTGCTCTACGAGCGTATCGCCGCCGGCCCACGGAAGAGCGAGCGCGAAAAACGGACCGACCGTTTGCGAGGGTGTCTGTGACAATGACTCGGTCAACGTCTCAGCTTTCCATCGGCGTTGCGAGACGACCGCGCAACACGATGTCGAACCGGTAGCCGAGCGCAAATCCGGCGACGGTCGTGGACAAATCGAGCCGAGCCACGAGACGCTCGCGCGCCGCTTTGGGAACGGCGCCCGCGATCGGATCGATGTCCAACAACGGATCGCCAGGAAAATACATCTGGGTCACGAGCCGCGTGGCAAAGCCTGGCCCGAAAACCGAGAGGTGAACGTGCGCGGGGCGCCACGCGTTGGCATGATTGCTCCATGGGTACGCGCCCGGCTTGATTGTGGTGAAGCGATAGCGCCCAAGGGCATCGGTGATCGCACGGCCCGCACCCGTGAAGTTCGGGTCGAGCGGGGCACGGTGCTGATCGTTTTCGTGCAGGTAACGTCCGGCCGCATTTGCCTGCCAGATTTCGATCATCGTATTCCCAACCGCGCGCCCATTTTCGTCGACGACGCGGCCCGCGACGACGATCCGCTCGCCGAGCGGCTCTCCTTTTCCCGTCACCGTCAGATCGTCGGCAGCGCTTCCCATCAACCGTTCCCAGTCGCCGGCGGGGCCGGTCACTTCCGAAAGCGTAGCCGGCACCTCGATCGGACGCTGTAAGGGCGCACGACGCACCGTGCCTCCGTACGGCGCAAACAAGTACGGCGGCTGCAGAGAATCCGGCTCGCGAAACCCAGCGATTTCCAAGGACGGCCTATCCATCATAACGACCCGTTCGGGACGGCGCGGGGGAGTCTTGCGCCCAAGCCGGCCCGAGCAGCTTAGTCAAGCGGTAAACCAACGTAGTTCTCAGCAAGCGCCTGGGATGCCGCGCGCGAAGAAGTGACGTAGTCAAGCTCGGCGAGCTGCAAGCGCCGCTCGAACGGCGTGTGCGCATCGAAGCGGTGCAGCATCGAGGTCATCCACGAAGAGAAGCGCTGCGCCTTCCAAACCCGCCGCAGGCACGTGTCGGAGTAGGCGTCCAGCAGATCGAGTCGTCGCGACGTATAGAATGCGACGAGCGCGCGGCTGAGCACGAGCACGTCGGCAACCGCCAGATTCATACCCTTCGCTCCGGTCGGTGGAACGATGTGCGCCGCATCGCCTGCCAGAAACAGCCGCTCGTAGCGCATCGGCGCCACGACGAACGCGCGCATGCCGGTCACGCCGCGCGCAAGGACGCGGCCCGGCTTGACCTCGGGCGCATCGTATCCGGCCAAGCGCGCCGCAAGCTCTTCCCAGTAACGTTGGTCCGGCCATGCGCCGGGATCCTCGTCGACGGCGCATTGCAAATACAGTCGCGACACCGACGGCGAACGCATCGAAATCAACGCAAAGCCGCGCTCGTGGTTGGTGTAAATCAGCTCCTGCGAGGCCGGCGGCGTCTCAGCCAAGATCCCGAACCAGCTGAACGGAAAGGTGCGTTCGAAGAACGCCAGCTGATTGGGGGGTACGGCGTTGCGGCATGTGCCGTGGAAGCCGTCGCAACCGGCGACGAAATCACACGCGAGCTCACCTCCAGAGCCATCTGCCTTGCGATAACGCACGACCGGCCGCGCGGTATCGAGACCGTCGACGGCATACGCTTCCGTATCGAAGTGAATTGCACCGCCCTGCTGCAAACGGACTGCGATGAGGTCCTTGATCACCTCCTGTTGGCCGTAGACCGTGATCGACTTTCCAACCAGCTCCGCGAAGTCGATCCGATGGCTCTGTCCGCCGAAGCGCAGCTCGATGCCACGATGAACGAGGCCTTGCGCGCGCATCCGCTGCCCGGCGCCGATCGCTTCGAGCAAGTCCGCCGTGCCGTGCTCGAGCACGCCCGCGCGCACCCGTCCCTCAACGTAGGCTCGGTCGCGCGCCTCGAGAACGATCGACTCGATCCCTTCGCGCGCGAGCAACTGCGAAAGCACGAGCCCGGCCGGCCCCGCTCCGACGATCCCCACCTGCGTGCGAAGCATCCCTCTTTATTTCTCCGAGATCATCAGGCGCGACGAGGCCGTTCGGCCGAACTCCTCCGGAGCGTACTCGAGATACGCCCGAGCCCCCGGCCAGCCGTACGAGCCGGGTGTCACCGAGCGCACGAGATAGTGAACCGCGTACACGCCGGCCTGGAGATGGTGCGCGAAGGCAAGCACGTGGTCGCGATGAATCGACTGATAGTCGACCTGCCAGTTGTCCCAGCCGGCCTGATAGTATTGAACGGCGGTGTTGAAGGTTTGGTCGACCGCCTCGAGCCCGGCCGGCAGCGGATCGTCGACGACCACGTCGTCGAGCGGATGATCGGTCGTAATGATATCGTCGATCGCGTAGACGCGGCCGGCGACGAGGGTCGCGTCGGAGTCGGGTTTCGCCAAGCCAAACGCGAGCAGCGTTTCGTTTCCGGCCGGCGCGCGGACGGCGCGATCGATGCGAATTCCCGCGTACGTGCCCGGCGAGGTTCCAGCGACCTGATAGCGCAGCGCGACCGAATAGTGCAAGATCCCTTCGCCGTCCTTCGAAAGGACCACGTCGCTGCGCCCTGCCGGCAGCCGGTCGTACGGAATCGAAGCGCTGCTGCTGGTCTTCTCGAAGCCGTGGAAGGCAGCTCGTAGCGTCGTTCCGGGAAGCGTCGCGCGGGCGGTGAAGTCGGGCGGCGTTCGTTGCCGGCGCGCGTAAAGCACGATCGCATTCATCGCTTCGGCGTCGTCGCAGACGCATCCCCAAAGACCCGCATGCCGCAGCGCGAGGAGCGAGGTCATGACCTTGTCCACTTGCTCGGGCGGCGCATTCGATTCGATCAAGAGGCCAAGGACTTGACCCTGACCTGCCGCCGGGGTCTCGCCAAACTCGCCCGGAACCTCGATCGTAGCGCGCCGCCCGGTCTCATAGAGCTGCTCCATCAATTTGTCGCGCAAGGCGATGCCCTGCGTGCGCCAGCTTGGAAGCTTGATCAAATGTCGCGCCAGCTCGACCTGCTCGTAGTAGCCGAGTTCGGCGTGCAAGCGGTAGATGTCGTCGAGAAAGTCGCTGCGCGGCTGGCCTAAGATACCGAAGGTTTCCAAAGCTTCGAGCCGAGTAGAGGCGTCGCAGCGCGCATCACCCTTCTCGCACTCGGGAGACGGATCGGCCAGCCGTGACTCGAGAAAACGGCGCGCATGCGCGAGCTCACCGTCGACGCCGAAGCCGGCTGCCTTTGCCTGGGCTAACTGGACGGCCACGAACGCGGTCGAGAACGTCGCGCCGGCTTTCGCACCGGGCCATTCGGCGTAGCCGCCGTCGGGTAAGGCCAACGCTCGGAGCGCATCCAAGTCCAACCCCACCTGGCGGCGGAGTTCCGGCGGCGCGGCGCGTCCGTAAAGACGGTCGACCTCGAGCGCGTCCGATGCGATCGCAATCCGCGCCGCAAGTGCAGTCGCAAACGGCGGCTGCTCCTGGAGAACGTCGCGTTCGGGTTCGAGGGTATCGGCGAGCAAGGTGCTGGCCAGCGTGACATCGAGACCACCCGCCGAACCGGCCGGCCGAGCATCGACGGCCAGCGGGACGACGGCCCGCGCCGCGGTCGCACCGGTCGTGACGACGCTCTCGGTGACGTCTCCGGTCGAGATCGGCAGGCCGACCTCGAAGGTATCGCTGAGATCGCCGAGCGCAGTCGTGAAGCTGACGCGTGCATCCTGCGGTCCGCTCACGTTCATGCTGAAGCGAAGCGCTTTCGCGAACACGTCGGCCGGGCTCTCGACGGCGATCCTGCTGCCCGGCGGGCCTGCGTCCGCGAACGCGAGGCCGCCGGCCAGCGTTCCCATCACCTTGTAGGTGCCGGACGCACGCGCCACATCGGTGATGGCAACGCCTCCGGAAAAACGGTCGCCCGGGCGGGCAAACTGCGGCAAGACGGGATTGGTGACCAGCGGTTTGGTCGCAACGAAGGTCGTTTCGCCCGTCCCAAAGCGCGCGTCGGCGCTATAGGCAAGCACCATCGCGCGCCACGTCGTGAGATCGTCGGGGAGGACGAAATCGACCGCAGCGTTGCCGCTCGCGTCGCTGCGGATCGTTCCACTCCAAAAGGCCAGCGGCTTGAATGCCGTGCGCACGCGTGTTCCCGCCGGTCCCGCCATCGCGCCCCCACCGAACCCGAAACCTTTGTCGACGCTACGCTGCTCGGAGACGAGCGTCACGAGGTCGCGATTGTCGGCCCAGCGCATCGATATCGGTTGATCCGCATACACCAGCTTCACGAGATCCGGGAAGCGGTAACCGCTCAATTGCAAGATCGCGTCGTTCACGACCGCGACCGTCATCTCGCCGCGCACCGGTTCACCGTCGTGGCCGGCCAGGTGCAGCTCCAGCTGCTGTGCGCCGCCCGGCGCAAGCGTCGCCCGGCGCGCTTTGACACCGACCGTGATGTACTTTGCATCGAGCGCAACCTCGAAGGGCGCGAAGCCGACGCGCGCGAGCTTGCCGAGCGTGCTGGGAACGCTTTGCGCGAGGGACGTTCCGCGGCGCACGAGGACCGCCTCGACAACGGCATTCGGCAGCATGTCCGGCGTCACCGTGAAGCGTAGTTGCGGCGCACCCCCGTGGACCGCTCGCGCCGTCTGGTACAGCACGCCGTGCCGAACGACCGAAAAGTACAGCTCTCCATCGGCGTACGGCGACTGCACGAGTGCCGTTGCGGTTTCGCCGGCACGATAGATGGGCTTGTCGAGCTTCACGCTGAGGCGCGTCGGGTCGGCCTCGCCCCAGTCGGCTTCGCCCGTGCCCGAGACAAACACGTCGAGATCGGTCGCTGTCGCGCGGCTCTTGGCGTCGGTCAGGTTTGCTTCCACGCGGTACGAACCCGGCTGCGGCGCGGTCAACCGGACGCGCTGCGGCGTTTGCGCCGGCGCCAGTTCCTGCGAACTGACGTCGACGTAATGGATCGCTTCGCGCGGCGTCTCGGCCCCCTCGAGCTCTTCGGTCACCTGCAAGAACTCGCGGCGCTGCAGCACGAGCTTCACGCGCCGGTCCGTGCGCGGCCGTCCCTTCGGGTCAACCAGGACGATCTGCACTTCGAACGGCTTGCGCTCCTCGGCGACAAAATCGGCTTGCAGCCCGATCAGCGCGTCGCTCGGGAGCGCAGCGAACGAGCTGCGGTCCGAAACGCTGAGATTCGAAACGTCGGTCGTCTCGCTCTCCACGTTGAAGGTCATAGGAAAGGGCAGATCGTCCGGAACGCCTACGCGCACGCTGCTCGAGCCCTCCGCGCCGATGACGCTGTCGGACTGCATCACGTCGGGCGCGACCGACGGCGCCTCGTCGGGATAAGACCACGAGGGGCCAAAGGTGTACGACGACCATCCCTGCGGGGTGAAGTTGGTTTGCTCGCGCGTGACGTACACATGCGACCGTCCGCCTTCGACCGGTGCTCCGAAGAGATAGGAGCTCTGCGTCCTCGCGGTGACGGTCGCGCCGGCGCTAGCGGTCTGCGCATCGAGCGTCAGGGCTACTTTGAAGTTCGGCGGCTTGAACTCGGCGACGCGAAAGCTGCCCTCGAGCGTCTCGCCTGCTTGACCCTTCGCGGCGATCGAGTAGTAGCCGGTGGCGGCTCCTTTGCCGATCGGCAGAGCGATCGTGAACGCGCCATAGGCGTCGAGGGACCTCGTGCCGAGCGAGCGCTGCTTCCCATCGGGATCGCCTAGGACGACGTCGTAGCGTGGCGAGCGCCCGCGTGCGAGCGTGCCGTCGATATCGAAGTAGGCGATACCGGTAAACTGCGCTGTCTCGCCCGGTTGATAGAGCTCGCGGTCGCAGACGATCGTACCGTGCGGGATCGGCTCGCCGGCCGACCAGCCCGCGTAAAAATCCTCGTTGTATTGATAGTTCGCCGTGCGCACGTACGACCAGTCCTTCCCGTCGTGCGCGATGAAGAGCAGTTCCGGCGCGCGCTCGGCCGAACTCGCGGTACTGGCGCAGCGTGCAACTCCGGCGCTATCGACCGTAAAGGTTCCGGTCGCGTCAGTCTCGCCCTGAGCGCACGGCCTGCGGTCGGGATTGGAGCGCGCGGGACCCTCCGTCTGCGACTCGTACACGTCCACCAGGACATGCGCGATCGGCGTCCCGTCGGAAAGGTGCTCGGCACGAACGAAGCCCGCACCGGGAAACCACTGCGCGAACAGACCGATATCGGTGAGCTGGACGATGCCGTCAAACTCCGGCTCGTTCCAAACCAGCTTTCCTTTCGCATCGGGCACTTGAAAGGTGCGGGCCGAAACGCCGTAGGCGAGCATCCCGGTCGTACCATGCAGCAGGCTGCGCAAAGGAATGGGCGAGTCGACCGCCACGTTGCGGCTGCGCGGCGCGTTTTTGGTCTGCCATCCGGCCGGGACGCCGAGATACGTTTTGACGTCGACGTTCGAGACGTCGGTCGTGATCAGATCTTCGGGCGCAATCGTAGCTGCTGCGAAGCGATAACGGCCGTCGGGCAGGTTGGTCGTCTCGACATTGACGCGCAGGTCGAGGATCGAGGGAAAAAGGTTCAAACCGGAGGGGGCCCACAGGTCTCCGGCGAGATCGCCCGTCGTAAAGGTTGCGTCGCCGCGCGTGCCCAGAGTCTGTCCGAAGCGGTCTGTCAACGAAGGGGCGATCGCAATCGCATAACGCGTGTCGGGGCGCAACGCATACGGGTTGACGCGGATCGTTTGCCCGTCGACGGCGAGCGCCGGTATCGAGGGAAGGGGCGAGGGCGATAGCCTGACGGCGGCCTTCGCGCTCTTCTCCTCGAGCGGGTTCGAGAACGTCAGCAACGGCGCACCACCGACGTAGCGCCGCGCGCTCGCGTCGTCCTCTCCGTACGGCGTAACGCCCGCGAACGTGAGGGGACCGTACGTGCGCAGCTTGCCGGCGTAGGCGATGCTCGTCGGCACGTTTCCACGCTGCGGCGCGACGCCGCGAGCAATGGCCAGATCGTAAATGCGATCCCCGCGGAGCTGCTCGACCGGCCGCAGATCGTAGTGCGCCCCCGGCTCGACTTCCTCGGTACCGGGCGCCTCCGGCGGGCCGCTCGCCGAAGCGCTCGGGGTCGAGCTCGGAACGGCCTCGACCGCGATCGGGTGCTGCGGATCCTTTCGGTCGACCAGCGACGCGTGCGCGACGAGTGAGTTCGTGTCGACGGCAACGCTGGCGTCGACGCCGAACGTTGGACGCAGGTTCGACGGCTCGAGCGAGCCGTCGTCGATAGCGAGCCCGTTGTCGCCGGTGCCGGGAAGGCCGCTGAGAACGAGCGGCTGCGTCGTGAAGCTCCAGGCATAGTCGGCGTCGAGCCGATCGCCGGCCAGATCCGCCAAACCGGCGCGCAGCGTGATCCGGATGCGCGCCGCATGCGGAATCGGCGCGTCGGCTTGAAAGCCGATCATGCGCGGCGTCAACAGGACGAAGCGCCCCGCAAGATCCGGTTCGATCGCGATGTGCTGCAGTGCGTCTTGGGTTTGCGGCGCTTCGAGCGCTTCGAGCCCAACCACGTCCTTCTTGAAGCGGATGCGTATCTGGGCGCCGTCGGCCGCCTCGCCGTGCGGTGAGAGCGCGGCGATCCACGCCGGCAGCGGCCGCAGCTCCGCCCGAGCGACCACGGGCGAAACGGCCGGCAACGGCGTTGCCGCAGGCGCCACGGCGGCATTGCGGGCGCATCCCGCCAAAGAGAATGCAAGGGCCAATCCGAGCCCGAACTTCCTCAAGCGAAGCGTCCGCAAAATGAAGAGCCTCCCGAAATCCGTCTTTCACAACGTCACGAGGCGATTCATTGTGCCGTTCGCATGCGCCGTTGCGCTCGGGACGTTCATGCTCTGCTGGCCGCTTCGCGCCCGCGACCTGCCGCGCGACGCCCGCGCGATCGAGTTCGTCGACCGTAACGGCCTGATGCTCGGAACGATCCTCGGGCGCGACGAACGTCACACCGTAGCGCTGCCGCTCGCGCGCATCGCGCCGGTCTTCCTCGAGGCAGCGGTGGCAACCGAGGATCGACGCTTTTACTTCCACGGGGCTCTGGATGTGCGGGCCGCCCTTCGGGCCACGCTGGCGTCGCTCGTACGACGCCGCCTTCCATCGGGCGCATCGACCCTTTCGATGCAACTCGCGCGCATGATCGTGCCCCTTCCGCCCACGTTCGTCGGAAAGGTCGAGGAGCTGGCGATCGCATCTCGGCTCGAGGCCGGGATGAGCAAGAACGAGATTCTCGAGGCCTGGTGCAATCGCGCGCCGATGGGCTCGAACGTGTACGGCGTTGAGGCGGCAGCGCGAACGTACTTCGGCATCGACGCGGACCGGCTCGACCTCGCTCAGGCGGCGCTGCTGGCGGCCTTACCCAACGATCCCGTCCGGCTCGATCCATACCGTCGCTTCGACGCACTTCGGGAAAGGCAACGCTACGTGCTGGAACGCATGCACGCGGCGGGCTTCATCGACGCCGATCGCGCGCGCCGTGCGGCGGAAGCTCACATCGGGCTGCGACCGCCTTCCGGGGGCATCCTTGCGGCCGCGCACTTTCTTTTCCATCTCGCTCCGCAGGTGGCGCTAGACCGCGCGCGCGTGCGCACCACCATCGATCGGCCGCTGCAGGAGTTCGTCGAAGCCCAGATGCGCGACGTTCTCGGAGTCCTTGGCGATCGCGACGTCAGCCAAGCCGCCGTCGTCGTCATCGACAACCGGAGCGCGCAGGTTCTGGCGTACGCGGGCTCGCGCGACTACTTCGGCGACGGCGACTTGGGAAGGAACGACGGCGTCACGGCGCTGCGCCAGCCGGGCTCGGCCCTCAAGCCTTTTCTTTACGAGTTTGCGCTCGAGCGCCGCATCGTGCGGCCGGACACCATCCTGGCCGACGTCCCCACAACCTACGCGCTTCCGGGCGCGCGCATCTACGCACCGGTCGACTATGCGAACCGTTTCCTCGGCCCGGTGCGTGTTCGAATCGCGCTCGCCAACTCGCTCAACGTGCCCGCGGTGCGCGTGCTTTCCCAGGTCGGCGTCAACGAATTTCTAAGGCGTTTGCGAGAGCTCGGGTTCGCGCACCTCACCAAGCCCGCGGCCTTCTACGGCCTCGGACTGACCCTAGGAGGCGGCGAAGTAACGCTCGAGGAGCTGGCCCGCGCGTATGCAACCGCGGCCCGCGAAGGCGCACCAACCGCAATCGTGACGACGCTCGACGGCTCGGTATTGCCATCCCTCCCCGCCGCGGCCCCGGGCGAGCGAAGCTGGGCGCTCGTGCGCGACATGCTGTCCGATCCGCATGCACGTACGGCGTCGTTCGGCATCGACTCGATCCTGTCGCTCCCGTTTGAAGCGGCGGTCAAAACGGGCACGTCCTCCGATTTTCGCGATACGTGGACGGCCGGTTTCTCGCGCGAGTACACCGTCGCCGTTTGGGTCGGCAACTTCGACGGTCACCCGATGCGCCACGTTTCAGGCGTTACCGGTGCGGCGCCGCTCTGGAACCGCATCATGCTGCACCTCCACGAACGCCGCGAGCCTCTCCCATTCGCTGCGCCGCCAGGCTTCGCGCGCGCTGCGATTTGCGCCGAGAACGGCAAACGGCCGCGTTTGGAGCGCGACGCAGCGCCGGCCTGCACGCGCGTGCTCGAATGGTTCGACCCGGACGACCTGCGACGCATCGCCCGCGGCAGAGCCTCCGCGCCCAGCCACGACTACGATGAATGGATCGCACACCAGCCGGCCTCGGCACGATTCGGGACGCGAATTCTCTTTCCGCACGACGGCGAACGCTTCGTGTACGTCGCCGGCGGAGGACCGAGCGAGGAACTCAAATTTGAATTCGCGACCGCGCGCCGCGACCGGCTCCGCGTCGAACTCGACGGAAAGGCGCTGGCTCCGGCCGGCGGCGACTACCTATGGAGCCTCGAGCCTGGAGAGCACACGCTCGTGCTGCGGACGGGGAGCGCGCGCCTGGCGACGTCGTTCAGCGTGATTCCCGCGCCGCGCTTGGTGCAGCGCGGATTCACGACCGGCTCTCGCTGAACGCGCCGGCGCCGATGCTATTTCTCGTTCCGCAGCGAGGAGCGGATCGCATCGACGAGCTCGGGACCAGGAGTATGCCCGTGACTCGTAATGGCGTGTTCGATCGCGGCCTTGAGCACCTCGGACTCGGTTCCGCTGATCGTCAACGTGCATTTGCACTCGCTTGGAACGTCGCGACAGTCGACGACTTTCCTTGTAGCAGTCTGCATCGAGATTGTCTCCTTAACGCCCTGAATTGCTAGCTATGGCAAACGTAGTCGCTGTGCTACGGATCGCGTTTACGACTTCTTCGCGTAGTCGGTCGCACCGAACCAGTCGACGACGACGGCCGGCTCGGCGCCGATGACCCAAGCATCGTGGCCTTTGGGCAATGAGGTAATGTCCCCCGGGCAGGCGACGAATTCGGTGCCGTCGTCCATCCGAATGCCGAGTTTTCCCGACACGTGGTATTGAAAATGCGGCGCCTCGCAACTCGACGTCTTTGCCAGCGGCTGCACGTCGACTGACCAGCGCCAGCCGGGCTGGAAAATCAAGCGGCCGACCTGTGCGCCGCCTACCTCCAAGATTTCGGCTTTGCCCTTGGGGAAATCGCGAACCTCATCGGGGTTTGCGAAAGTCTTGTGCTCGGTTCTCTGATCGCTCTGCATCGTATGCTCCCTTTGCGCGCATCAAACGATGTGTGGTCGCGCCAAAAACGCCGGAACGCCGGATGCGTTTCCGTTGAGCCATTGGGAAGCAGCCTGGGGAATGGGGGAAAGATGCTCCGCCTTACGGAATTCTACTTACTGGTAGGAGTATACCTACTGATAGGGAGAAGTCAAGGCCCGTGCTGGAAAAAGAGAGCCGACGCCGTCCCCATGCAAACCAAACGCCGATGCTGCAACGAATCCTCGACGCCGCCGAGGAGCTAGCGCAAACGCGGGGGTTCAACGGGTTCAGTTACGCCGACGTTGCAGAACGGCTCCTCGTCACCAAGGCCAGTCTCCACTACCATTTTCCTTCGAAGGCGGATCTCGGTCGCGCTTTGATCGTGCGATACCATGACACGTTCGCGCGCGCACTCGAAACAATCGAACGGCAAGAAGAAAAAGCGCAAGACAAGTTACGACGATACGTTTTGCTGTACGATGCGGTCATGCGCAACGACCGGATGTGCCTGTGTGGAATGCTCGCGGCGGAGTACGCCACGCTTCCGACTCCGATGCAGGACGAGCTGCGGCTATTCTTCGACGCGAACGAAAGGTGGCTTGCGGCGGTGCTCGAGAGCGGGCAGCGAGACGGTGAGCTTGCTTTCGCTGGATCGGCCAAGCAACGCGCTCGAATCATGACTGGGGCGCTTGAGGGAGCCATGCTGCTGGCACGCACGTACGGCGACGGCCGCCGTTTTCAATCCACGGCGAAACAGCTTTTGACCGACCTCACGCCCGATGCGTCGTGCGCTTCGAATCCGCAGCGTCGCCGGGTCGTTGAATCTTCACGGAAGGCTCTTTAGGAAGGCAACAACCGCCGCCCAGTTCGCATCGGCGCCATCGGGATCCCTGTCCTCGCGGAGCGTCGACGAACCGTGGACGCCCGCAGTCGGAACGTACTGCACCTTGTGCTTGGCGGGCACCACCGCGAGAATCGAGCGAGCGTTAGCGATCTCGACGGGGTCGGCAGCCGAATCGACGAACACTGGCACCTCAACTTTGCGCGCGGCAGCGTGCACCATTTCCTTGTCGGGAAAGTACTCGCCCGGTGAGAACGCGAGCACCGCGGCCACGTCGTGCGGATGCCTCGCGGCGAGCACGAAGACCAGCGCCGCGGAATAGCTGGATCCCCACAGATAAATGGCCGAGCGCGGATGGACTCGCTTGGCCCACGCGATGGCTGCCTCGATGTCGGGAACGGCATCCAGGTACGACGGCGCATTCTTGCCGAGATGCGCGACGGTCTCGTTGGGCGGCTGATACAGATCGCCGCCCGAGCGCTGATCGATCGCCAGCGCATTGAAGCCGAGCTTCACTAGGCGCGGTGCGATCGTGGCGTACTCGCTCTTCCCAGAACCGGCCTGATGGAAGAGCAGAATGACCGGCGCGTTCGGAGCCGCTTCGTACACTCGAGCGTAGACCGTAATGCCGTCGGCGGCATCGAACGCAACCGGCGCTCCAGCCGTGGGGACGGGTGGGACGAGCCCCATACCGGCAAACAGCACGACCGCAAACAACGACACCACAGGCGGCGCTTCGCGTCAGGGATGGGACCGCCTGCGGGGAGGCGGGCCGCAAGGCCCCGAACTCATGCCGGCGTGCGCATCTTGATCGTCGAGGACGACCAGCGTATCCATCGTCCGCTCGCGGAGCACCTTCGCCGGCAACACCACGCCGTCGACGTCGTCGAAGACGGTTTGAATGGTTACGCCTTCGCGGGCGCCGGCGTTCACGACGTGATCTTGCTGGACATCATGCTCCCGGGCATTGACGGTATGGAGGTGTGCCGGCGCCTGCGCTCGGACAACGCGACCACACCGATCCTGATGATCACCTCGCGTGAGTCGACCGGCGACAAGGTTTCGGCGCTCGACGCGGGAGCGGACGACTACGTGGTGAAGCCCTTCGACCTCTCCGAGCTATCGGCGCGGATCCGCGCCCTCTGCCGCCGTCCGCGCGAGTCGCAACCGCCGGTGCTAAGCCACGGCGACCTGCGCCTCCACCCCGGCAACCGGGTCTTCACCTATTCCGGCCTGCCGATCGCACTAACGCCGACGGAGTACGCGATCCTGGAGATGCTGATGCGCAGCCCGACGCAGATCTTCAGTTCGAGCATGCTGCGCGACAAGGTCGCCGGTTTCGACAGCGTCGCCGGTCAGGAGACGATCAAGACCCACATCACCAACGTGCGCCGCAAAATCCAGGCCGCGGGCGGCCCGCGCGATACCATCGTGAGCGTCTACGGTGCAGGCTATCGCCTGGCGGACGCCGGCTAGCCCAGCCGATCCCGCTCCGGTCGGTCTGGAGCGGCGCCTGCTTCTTTCGTACCTCGCGGCATTTTCCGTCATCTTTCTGATCGCAGGGTTCGCCGTTCGCGTCGCCTTCTTAACGAGCCTCGAGTATCAAACGACCACCCGCCTCGAGATTCTCGCGCGCGCGGGAATGCGAAGCGTCCTTTATCGCGGCGACCGCTATGCGGTCGACACGGGCGAGATATCGAATGCCGCTCTGCTGGCGCGCGAGCAAGGCCTGCAATGGTTCGACGATCGAGGGCGGTTGCTTGGTGCGGAGGGCTTGGCGCCCGACGATGCTTCCCTCGGTTCCGTCGGGCGGCAACGGCTCACGATCGGGCCCACCGCACTCAACGCGACAACCATGGCCATCATGAACCCGCGGACGCATCGCATCGTCGGGACCGTCCGCGCCTCAGAATCGAACGCTCAACCGGAATCCGAGATTCGCCGCCTCGACATCGGGCTGCTCGTCGGGACGGTCCTCGGGCTTGCGGCAAGCGGCCTGGGCGGACTCGCCTTGGCTCACCAAGCGGTGCGGCCGGTCGCGCGCAGCTTTCGAACGCTGCGCGAGTTCGTTGCCGATGCCTCCCACGAGCTACGCGGCCCGCTGACCGCGATCAAGAGCAATGCGGACGTCGCGCTATGGGACCAGCGCAACGCGGCGCGCGACCGCTCGCGTTTCGAGGCAATCGCCGAGGCGGCACAAGACATGTCGCGCCTCACCAGCGACCTCTTGCTACTCGCGCGGGCCGATCGATCGCTCGAGCGCGAGCTGTTCGCAATCGATTTACAGAATGTCGTCAAGAAACTGGCGGCACGCTACAAACCGCTTTTTGAGGAGGCGCACATCACCTTCGTGGCTAGCAGCTCGGGCGCGGCGATGATGTACGGAGACGTCGACCAGGTCGAGCGGATCGTGTCAAACCTGATCGAGAACGCCCTTCGCTACACCCGTCCCGGGGGCTCGGTCTTCGTCGAAATAAGCCGGCACCGGACCCAGGTCTTCGTGAAGGTTCAGGATACCGGGATCGGTATTGCCGCCGAGCATCTCGACCGCGTTTTCGACCGGTTCTGGCGAGCGGAGCCGGCCCGTTCCACCACTGGGACGGGGTTGGGGCTGGCGATCGCTCGCGCTCTCGCGCACCGTCACGGGGGCGACGTCACGGTCAGCAGCCGGCCCGGAGTCGGGAGCGAGTTCGTGGTCGCATTTCCGACGCGTCCACCGCGCCCCGAGTGACTGCGCCTGGAGAATTCCATCTCTTCACCTTTCCTTGACGTTCCTTCGCTACATTCGCCTTGCCACTGGGGGCGGGCGGCGCCGTCACTTGCCGCCTTAAGCGACGGCGCTTGTCCCCTCCCTGTGGCCACCAGCCCCGACCTTACGTAGTGCGGGGCGTCGCGCCCTCGAGGCGCCCCTGACAGGTCCCTCCGCGGGCCGGCGAAAGACCGTCGCGGTGAACGATTCACCCCTTCGGCCCGTGCGCGGAATCATGGCCGCGGCAGCCACCCCGGTCTTTCCCGGCTTCACGCCCGACGCCGAGCGGCTCGCACAGCATTGCCGGTGGCTGCTGCAAAACGGGTGCGACGGCGTCACCTTGCTCGGGACGACGGGCGCCTTCGCATCGTTCTCGGTGGAACAAAGGCTCAGGCTGATGCAGGCCGTCGAAGGCGCGGGCCTGCCGCTCGAAGCGATGCTCGTCGGCACCGGGGCGACTGCCTTCGAGGACGCTGTGACGCTCACCTCAGCAGCGACGGCGCTCGGCTTCGGCGGGGCGCTCGTGGTGCCGCCTTTCTATTTCAAGGCACCGTCCGATGACGGATTGTTTGCGTTCTTCGCACACTTGATCGAGCGCGTCGCCGATCCACGGCTGCGCCTGTACTTGTACCATTTTCCCAAGATGAGCGGGGTGCCGTTTACACGGTCGCTGGTTGTGCGACTGCTCCGGGCGTTTCCCAAAACGATCGCAGGTCTCAAGGACAGCTCGGAGGGGGCTGAGCTAGCCCGTGCTCTGCATGACGAGTATCCGGAGATCGATGTCTTTCCAGGCTCCGAGACGGCGCTCTTAGACGCGCGACGCGCCGGCTACGCGGGCTGCATTTCGGCAACGGTCAATGTGACCGCTCCGCTCGCCTGCCGCATTTGGAACGGGACGGACGACGCGAACCTTGCGATGGTCCAAGCATGGCTTTCGCAGGTGCGGGATGCGATTGCAAGCGTGCCTTTGGTTCCGGCCGCGCATGCGTTGCTCGGCGAACTGCACCGCGATCCAGGCTGGATGCGCGTTCCGCCGCCGCTGTGCGAATTATCAGCGGAAGAACGAACGCTGCTCGCGCATCACTTGGCCGACGCCCAGTACGGCGTCGAACTGTCGCGCGCGTAGCTCTGCGCAGGCAGCGAAACGTACGCTAGTACTCGAGCAACACGCTCACGTACGTGGCGCCGCCCACAAGTGACTCTCCGCTCGCTGCTCCGGTAAAGGTAACGATTTGCCCGTTGACCGTGCCGGGACCGCTCAGGCACGGATGAGTAGGACTCGACACGTCATCGAATGCCGTGTAAAACGTATGCCCGCTCGTCGAAATCGAGGCCGGCAGCGTGAACGTCTGGTTAGGGCTTGGCGAATACGACACGCCCGAAGCGGGTGAAAACCAGAGGTACACCAGCGGCGTTCCGCTCGCGTAGCTAGGCGAGCAGCTCGCTCCCGGCGACGGCACCGCTGAAGGCGCGTTGACCGACCAGGTGTAGGTAGCGGTGACATCCGGAGGCGCTGGCGCCGACGAGAAGACGATCGTGTCGCTGTAGCCGCCGGCGATCACCGGCAAGGTCTGCGTGCCTTGGGCGAAAATTAACGTCCCGCTGATCGAGGTTGCCGTTGGGCCCGGGCTCGGCGTCGCCGACACCGTCACGGGCGAACTGGAACTGCTGCAACCGGCGAAGCGAATGACCGCAAGAGCGCCAAGCACGAGAGCCACGCCGTATCGGTCGCGAAGAACGATCATCATTCCGCCCTCTTCAAATCAGCAGGACACCTCGCCCCGAGCGCCTTTCAGGGCGCACAATGCACCTCCCTATCCCCGCGTTTGCCGGATGGATGCAGCTCACAGCTCGCGCGCGGCGTCATCTGAGAAGAGCGTGAAGAGTGCGCTGTGATCGAGTTCACCGCGTCCGCGCTCGACAAGCGTGGCGATGCGCGCGAAGGCCGCCTCCGCCACCGGGAGGTCAATCCCGGTTGCCGCGACGATCTCTTCGACGACGGCGCGGTCCTTGAGGTGGTGCTTTGCTTGGCCCCCCGGAAGGTAGTCGCCGTCGAGCATGCGCCGCCCGTGGTCTTGCAGAATGCGGCTATCAGCGAAACCGCCCGCGAGGGCGCGGCGCACGTTGGCAGGATCGACGCCGGCCGCGCGCGCGAGCGCCAGCGCCTCCGCGACGGCCTCGATCGTCACCGCGACGATCAACTGATTGCAGGCTTTTGCGATTTGACCGGCGCCGCTCGGGCCGATGCGAATGACGTTGCGTCCCATCGCCTGCAATACCGGCAGGGCTACATCGAACGCTTCTTGCGCCCCGCCGACCATTATGGCGAGAGATGCGTCGATCGCTCCCTGTTCGCCGCCGCTGACCGGGGCGTCGAGGCCGTGCGCTCCGAGTTCCTGCAACATTACTGCAGCGCGCCGCGCTTGCCCGGGCGAGACCGTCTCCATGCTGAGATGAATCGCGCCAGGGCGAATGCCCGCAAGCAACCCGTCGGAACCAACGAGCACCGCCTCAAACTCCGCCCAGCCGGGCAGCATGGTGACGATAAGCTCGCTTGCGGCCGCAACCGCACGCGGTGAATCCATCCAAGCGGCGCCTTCGGAAATCAGATCAGCAAGCCGCGAACGGCTGCGATTGTGCACCGAAACCGCGAAACCGGCGCGCAACAGGTTGTGCGCCATTGGCTTGCCCATGATGCCCGTGCCGATAAAACCGACGCGCATCGCGAGTTCGCCGACGTAGTCTCTAGCGAACGCTGTAGGTATAGCCCTTACGCGCGGTCTCACCGGACGGTTGAGCCGCGTCGGCCGGGCCACCGGCCTGAGCCTCCATCTCGGCAACGACGTGATCCAACAATGCTGCCACGTACGGAGAGAACTCCGCGGTTTTCACCTCGGCCTTTTCGCCGGCGCCAATCGGCATGTAGTCGAAGTCGGCTCCCGAAAGGTCCGGGCGCACGCGGATCGAGAGGATCTTTCCGACACCCTTGAAGACGTCGGGCTCCGCGTTCTGCGAAAACGTTCCACCCTTGTCGACCTCGACGCGCAGCCGAGATCCGTCGAAGAACGTCAGGCTCAGAGCGCCTTCGCCTTTGGTCTTGTTGCCCTCGGCCTGCACCTCGACCAGGCGCATCCCACCGATCGGATCGGTCTTCTCCATGAACTCGCTCAGGATCGTGCGTAAGTAGAGGCGCAATCGCATCAGTTGCCCGATGCGCTCGCCGCGCACCTCGAGCAGCCGTTCGCGAGCGGCAAGAATGCGCTCCAGTCCCCGCTTGAATTCGGCCGGCACCTTGCAGACGATGCGCAGGGCAGAGCCTGAATCCTTCTCCGCCGAAGCATCCGCCATGCTATCGGCCGGGCTGCGCTGGATCGACGAAGCGTCGGTGGGGCGTCTGTTGACACCTGCCGCGACGCGCACGCTGATGGAGCGTACGCTCGTGGCCGGCGCGAGCGGTCAGGCCCAGAACCCACTGCGCACGGTGCTCGCGCCTGGGCTCGGGTGGTTCGCGACGATGCCGGCGTTCGTGCGCGCCGGTCCTGCGCCCGCCCTCGGAGCCAAGCTCGTCACGGCCTTTCCCGGAAATGCAACGTGCGGCATCCCCACCCATCAAGCGCTCGTCGTGCTCGTCGATCATGAGACGGGCGTGCCGCTCGCCGTAGTCGCAGGCAAGACGATCACCGAACGACGGACAGCCGCCGTCTCCGTCCTTGCGACGCAGCGGCTCGCCGCCCGACCGCGCGGTACGCTCGCACTTCTGGGAGCCGGCGCCCAGGCTCGCGCGCACCTCGAAGCGTTCGTCGATGCGTCGCTCGTGACGAGCGCGCGCGTGTGGTCGCGTTCTGCTGAGCGCGCCGAGCGACTCGCGCTCTATGGGCGCACCCTTGGCACCGATTCAAGCGTGGCCGCAGAACCGGCCGCCGCGCTTGCCGGGGCCGATGTGATCGTTACCGCCACATCCGCGGCGCAGCCGTTCTTTGCCAGCCAAGACATCGCCGACGGGGCCCACCTCAATGCAGTCGGCGCCTGTGTCGCCGACCGACGTGAGCTGCCGGCATCCCTTGTCGCCGAGGCTGCCATCTACGTCGACTCGCGCGAGGCGGCGGCACGAGAATCCGGGGACATCGTGCTTGCGATGCGCGAACTTGGCGATGAGGGCATCTCGATACGCGCGGAGCTGGGTGAGATGCTGGCCGATCCAACGCGGTGCGATCCGCCTGCGCGCGTGACGATTTTCGAGTCGCTCGGACTCGGTATCGAAGACGTGGCCTGCGCCGCTTACGTGCTGCGTTGCAGCGACGCTCCGCCCGAATATCTCATGCCTCTTTAATTAGGGAGGCGGCCAATCGTACGAACCGGTGGAGGAAACGGGCAGTCTCGTTCGGCAAATCTCGTTACCGCTGCGTGGCGGCTCCCAGATTTCTTCGACGCCCATCGATGAGGTTGACCGCTCTGCATAAGGTGTTCGCTGATACGAACGCTCACCGACGCCGTCATTCGACGACGTGGCTTCGGGTGTGCTTTTCGCTCGGCGCAATTTCCGTTGCAACGGCCTGCGCGGGTCGTGAGGTTTCCGCGTTACCCGTGAACCCAGGCGTGCAAGTCGCCGACCGCCAAGCGTTGGGCGCGCCTGCGAGCCTTCAAGCGCGCAACGTCAGCGACGTTACCTTCGCGCGCGTCGCGCCGATCCCGAACGAGCCCGGCGTAACCCCGGCCGACTCGACGAACGATCTTTGCATCGCTCCGGCGGCTCCGTTCTGCGGCATCCAGGGTCAGTCGTTGCGCATTGCCGTCATGCTCGTCAATCCGCCGGCGGGCTTGAGCGTCGCGTGGTCGGCGCGTAACCTGCCGCGCGACATCACCGCGACCTTCGATCCGCAGACGTCGACCGCACCACCTTACGCAACGACCGAAACCTTGCACGTCGGCGGCGGCGCCCGCGTCACCAATCGCGATGCGCAAACAGTCGTTCCGGCATGCCGCCCCGCAGGCGCGATCGGCTGTGGCGCGACGACGGTCGGCTTCGAGGTGATGTGCAGCTTGGGGCTCGGACACTGCCCCGCACTCGAGATCGACGATGCGAACCGCGCACCATCGACCGTGAGCGGCAATCCTGCGCCGACGGTCGACACCGTCGTGGGCTATCAAGCGAATCTCTCAGTGCGCTATCAACCTGGAAGCGGCAGCACCGGCGGTTACAGCGGTCCGGCGGAAGTCGCTTGGGGCATACCCGGCGATCCAATCGAATCCTACGATCGCGACGGAAAGCCCCCGATTCCGCTCGGCGCTGCGGCCCGCAGCGCAAGCAACGTGCGCTTCTACTATTACCTCGCCGGGCGGGCGACCCTCACCGTGAGCGGGCGTCTCGTACGCAACGACGGCGAGGAAGTGGCGGCGGCCGCTAGCCAGGCGCGCTACAACGTGCGCACTCCCACGGTATTCGCCTCCGTGCAAACGACGGCGGTCACCCAAGAGTCCGCGCAGGGAACGACTCGACTCACCTTCTCGCGCGGCAACACGGCGGGGATCGCGTTCAACTACCGCGTCGCCGACGTCCCCGGCTACCACGGCCAGATCTCCGCGACGCAAGTGATCGACTCGAGCAGCTCGACGGTCTTGGCAGCCGGCGGCGCGACGGCGACGAACCACGCTCCGGGCGGCCCGTGGCTCGACCTCGATGCCGACTATCCTCCCGGGCCTGCGCCGAGCACCTCGACCTGGCGCTCGACCGACTCACCGGCAACCGGATTGAACGTCGCTTGGAAGAGCTACGTTCGGGCCGATCGCTTCACGACGTATTTGATGTACAAACCGAACGCGCACGGCATCTGGGTAACGCTGGGTGCGATCGATTGGGGCTGGAGCGGTTTCGCCGCCCGCACGGGGTCGAATGCGTGGTGCTTGGGCGGCACCCCGGGTTGCCCGATGACCACGCCTTCGAATTGGACGGTCAAGCCGAAGGTTCAAGTCTCGGCTACCTTCCCAACCTGGATCGCGGTGCGCCAAGCCCCGAACGCGCGCCCGTAAATTCAGCCGCCTCCTGCCGTTTCGGCAACGCCCGCCGCGAGGCAGACGCCCGGTATCTAGCCTAACGCAAGGGAAAGCGCGGCGGCACGCCTGACCTCTCAAACATGACGGCCCCGCCGGAGGTCCCCGCGCCATCGGGCACGGTGACTTTCCTATTTAGCGACATCGAAGGCAGCACGCGGCGCTGGGATCGCGATCGCGCCGCTATGCAGGACGCCGTTCGCCTGCATGACGGGATCTTGCGCGACGCGATAGCGACGCATAAAGGCTATATCTTCAAGACGGTCGGCGATGCGTTCTGTGCCGCCTTTGGCCTGCCCGAAGCGGCGGCACGGGCGGCGATTGGAACGCAACGCGCGCTCGCCGCGGCAGACTTCTCGGCCGTCGAGGGGCTGCGCGCCCGCATCGCCATCCACACCGGCACCGCCGACGAACGCGACGGCGATTACTTCGGGCCGGCGCTAAATCGCGTGGCGCGGCTCCTTCCGCTCGGGCACGGCGGCCAGATCCTGCTAACCGCTATCGCGGCCGATTTGATTCGCGAGAATCTGCCGCCGGGAGCTTCGCTCCAGGGTCTGGGCCCGCATACGCTGCGGGACCTCAAAGGCGAAGAGTACGTGCATCAGCTCGTGGCCGAAGGCCTGCAGCGCGAGTTCCCCGCCTTGCGGGCGCACAAGGCCTCCGGCCACCCTTGGCTTGTGCCCGAAGCGATGCGCACGCGCTATTTCACAGGTCGCGAGGAATTACTGGGGCTGGTTCACCGGCAGCTCGCCGAGCGCGAACGCGTTGCTTTGTGCGGTTTGGGCGGCGCCGGCAAGACGCAGGCCGCAATGGAGTTCGCAGCGCGGCATCGCAGCGACTACCCCGCCGGGGTGTTTTGGGTCAACGCCGAGACGACGAGCGGCCTCACTGGCAGCTTCGTCGAGATCGCTAATTCGCTGAGCCTCGAGGTCGCGGCATCGGGCGATCAAGCACAGGCCGTGCGGGCAGTCATGGAATGGCTCGAAGGAGCCGATGGCTGGCTCTTGATCTTCGACAACGTTGAGGACCGCCACGAGATCCGGCCATTCGTACCCAAACCCGGCAAAGGCCACATCCTGATAACATCGCGCGAGTCCGTTTTCCAAGAGTTGGGAATCCCTCGCGCGCTCGAAGTTCGCGACCTTGACAACGACGAGGCCGTATGTTTTCTGCTCGCGAGAACGGGCCGCGAGGACTGCGAACCGCAGGAGCGCGCCGCTGCGAGCGAACTGTCGGCCGAACTTGGGAATCTTCCGCTCGCGCTAGAGCAGGCGGCCGCATACATCGCGGAAACCGCTGCGGCCTTCAGCAGCTATCTCAGCGCATTTCGAAAACGGCGCCTTTCGCTGTTGGAAAAGGCCAGCGGCCTGGTGTCGCGCGATACCGTCTCGGTAACCTGGGCAGCGAACTTCGCTGCAGTCGAGCACGCGTCGCCCGAATCGGCAGACGTCCTGCGGCTCAGTGCCCTCCTCGCACCGGATGCCATCCCGTTCGAGCTCTTTGAATCTGCTGTAGATTGTGACGAATTGGCGACGGTCGAGTTGTTGCGACCGCTCGCGCGTTATTCGCTCGTTCGAACCGACGCGGCGGCGCGCGCCTACGGCGTGCACCGTCTGGTACAGGAGATCGTGCGGGCGGCACTCGGTGAATCCCAATGCCGAATGTACCTCGAGCGCGCCGTCACCGTGCTCAGTGCCGCCTTTCCCGACGCACATTATCGGTCGTGGGTGCGCTGCGACAAGTTGGTCGAGCACGTCGTATCGGTCGCGCATTGGGTCATCGCTTTCGACGCGCAACCCGATGGCGTGACCGAGCTTTTCAACAAGACCGGCCGCTACCTCATGCAACGTGGCCGCTACTCCGAAGCTGAGGCCGTTTCGCAGAAAGCACTGCTGCTCGGGCGACGGCTCGGAAGGGATCGCCTCGACGTCGCAGCCAGTCTGAACAATCTTGCGATCGTCTACCAAAGGTGGGGCCGGCTGGCCGAGTCCGAGCCGCTATACGAACAGGCTCTCGCAATTCGTGAAAGCGTACTGGGGCCGAATCATACCGAAGTCGCGCACACGCTCTTGAACTACGCAAACCTGTATTACCTTCAGGGTCGCTACGAGCAAGCAGCGTGGCGATACGAACGAGCGGCGGCGATCTGGCAAGGCTTCCATGGTATCGACTTCGACGAGTTTTTTGCCACGGCCATCAACAACATCGCGCGCATTCATGAAAAGAGGGGCCGATACGACGAGGCCCGGCAACTCGATCAGCGGGCGCTCGCGATCCGAGAACGCGTGTTAGGGACGGATCACCCGCACGTAGCGCTCAGTCTGAGCATGCTCGCGAACGGTGAAGCGCGCCGGGGCAACTTCGCCGAAGCGCAAGCGCTGCACGAACGTGCGCTCGGAATTCGCGAGCAGGCCCTCGGGCCGCATCACGACGAGGTCGCAGAGAGCCTCAACGATTTCGCAGCGGTTCTCGTGAAGCAGGGCCGGTACGCCGATGCGCGCCCGCTGTTCGAACGAGCGCTGGCAATCGGGGAACGCACGCTTGGACCGCGTCATTCGGTCGTCGCCGACAGCCTCCACGGCCTCGCGCACGTGGACATGAAAGAAGGCCGGCGGGCCGACGCTGAGACGCTCTTCAAACGCGCCTTGAAGATTCGCGAACTGGCTCTCGGACCGGACCACACGGACGTCGCCGAGAGTTTACTCGGTATGGCCTCGCTGTACGCCGATGCCGGCCGGCGCGACGAGGCGGCGGCACATTTGGAGCGGGCGCTAACGATCAGGCAGGGTACGCTCGGTCCGGACCACCCCGAAATGGCCAAGATGCGGAACGCGCTCCTCGAGCTCCGCGATCGGCAGCACGTCCGGTAGCAAGTCCCGCGCTTTAGCGTCTAGCGGTCTGAGGTCCGGGCGAAGTACGAACCCAGGTTGTTCAGCACCTGATCTTGGACGAGCACGAAGATCAGATCGCCGGTGGGGCCGTTGTGGCGCGTGTAGGCGGCCGCCCACCTGCGCCAGATTGCGCGTTTGAGCGTGTCCTGCCCGGCCGTCCCCAACTGCTTCCAAGCTGTCCCGTCGACCGTTACGGTCAGGCGCTCGTCTTGAATTTCATAAGCCTGAACGACGCTGGGGGCGTGCGGGATGCGCTTGAGTGCCGGATCCATTTCCGCTTGCTCGGCTCGGATCGTGCGCGGATCGTCCCCGCCTTGGTGAGCGGCATGCGGCGCGCAACCCCACGCGAGCGCTACAAGCACGATCCCGCTGGCCACGCGCGAAAGGCGCTGCGGCCGCCGGCGCGTCATGGAACGCCTTGACGGACGATGGGGAGACCGCTCCGATCGAAATCCGCGCCGGTCAGCCAACGAACGAAAATCTGGTAGCTCGCGTAGCCGGCTTCGACGTGATTCGCTTTGAGGTAACTGTTGTAGGCGATCCGTTGCACGTGTTCGGCCGTGCGGTTGATGTGCGCGAGATAGCGTTTCTGGATCGCCATGATGTCGCGGTAAGCTTGGCGGTCCATACGGTGCGTCACCTTGGCGTTTGACGGCAAGTTGAACCAGGTCAAGATCCAACCTGAATAGCGCAGCAGCGGATCGGCCGCGTTGGTGCAAGCCAGAACCGAGATGAAGTTGGCCTCGGCCTCGTCCGCAAAGCCGGAAATGTGACCCCACTCGTGGGCGTAAAGCGCCGGCCACTCGAAAAAATAGGCGCCCGAGTCGACGTTGACTTCGTGGGTCCAAGGGTCGGTGAAACCATCGGTTCCCGTCCATTCCATCACGGACTGGAAGATCGTCGGCTTGATCCTCGGTGGGGCAAAGGCGAACCGGTCGCCCAGGCGCGCGATCGTCGCGCTGAAGGTCGGCAGAAGCCGCGCTCCGGCCTCCTCATGCGTCAGGCGCTTGCGGTGAGCTGCTTTGACGTTGCGGTTGAGCTCATCGACGACGCGATCGGCCAGCGCGGCGACGCTGGTGGAGTTCGTCCGCTCGTTGTGCAGCACGACCTTGTCGGCGACCGGAAGGCGCGAATAGTTATACGCCCACGACCAGATGAACCAGACAAAGAGGAACGCGCCAAGCGCAGCCGTGCGCAAGGCGACGCGTCCGATCCGCGGCAGCAAGCGCGGCCGCTCCACCCCGCGCAGGCTGCGCGCCCACCAGATTACGAGCGCAACCAGGGCGAGCACGAAGAGCACATCGCCCAGGGTGAACGGGATCGGCCCAGTCACGGCGCGCACCGCGCCGTCGATGCGTGGATAGAGGCCGTTCGAGTACGCGGTCTCGACCCAGAGCCGCGAGGGCACGAACAGCTTCATTGCAAGCGCCGCGCCGATCGCCACGATATCGAACGCGAGACCGAGGTGACGCACAGGCTACCCGTTCGGCGGCGAACGCCGTTCCCCACTCGGTCCGCGGGGCGCGGCGGTGCCGCGTCAAAGGACGTCGCGTGAACCGCGCCGCCGTTGTCATTCCGATCGTCCGGCATCCCGAGCCGGCCCTCATTTTCGTGCGCCGCGCCGATCACTTGGCCCGCAACCCCGGGCAGATCGGTTTCCCGGGCGGCTTTATCGACGATGCCGACGGCGACGACCCGCAGACGGCGGCGCTACGGGAGTTCGAGGAAGAGCTGGGCATGCCGCGCGAGCGCGTCCGGCTGGTTGACCGGCTCGACGACGTGGTCACCGTTGCCCTCAGCGTCATCGTGACCCCGTTTGTGGGCATCCTCGACCCGCCGGTGGACTACCGTTTCGATACCGGCGAAACGGCGAGCGTCCACGAGGTGCCGCTGACGGCGCTCTACGCGCCGGGGGCCCTTCACCCCGGCACCGAACACGTCACTC
>Ga0302325_10004463_pt1 | contig 32384 bp, 29 predicted proteins | sample Palsa_T0_2_FD_201948 | JGI IMG/M metagenome (GOLD analysis project Ga0302325, IMG submission 201948) | Peat permafrost microbial communities from Stordalen Mire near Abisko, Sweden - Palsa_T0_2 | ecosystem: Environmental > Terrestrial > Soil > Palsa > Peat permafrost | place: Sweden: Abisko... | reverse complement strand
TCGATTTCCTTCGCATACACCTGGTATCCGGGCCATCCCAGGACTCTTGTCCAGTCACGCTCCTTCATGCCCTCAGACTAGCGCACGCGTCAAGACAGTCGAATTCCTGCTCAGAGCCAACAAAACGAGGTAAAGATTAATGGGAACAATTACATCAGCAAATGTAGCAAACGCGATCGTAAAGCTGGTCGCGGTGGACGCCTTGCCAGCACTGATGAGTAACCTGGTGATGGGCAACTTAGTCAATCGTGACTATGAACCTACGCTGGCCAACGCGGGGGACACGGTCAACGTACCAATTCCTCCGACCCTGGTGGCGAATAACATCGCAGAGGGCGGTACGGTTCAGACGCAGAATCCGAACCTGGGAAACGCGCAGATTGTGCTGAACACGCACGCAGAAGCGACGTTTCAAATTCCGGATGTGACGAAGGTTCTGGCGGTGCCGGATCTTTTAAAGCTGTACATGCAACCTGCGGTGGTGGCAATCGCGGAGCGAATCGAGTCAGACATATTGAACCTGTATTCGCAGTTCACGTCGAATATAGCGGTAGGCACGGCGGGCGTCGCCCTGACGGAAGCAACGGTGGACCAGGCGGAGACGGCGCTGTTTCAAGCCAAGGTTCCGTCGGTGGCGAGTAAGTACCTAGTAGTGGACCCAGTGAGTTACTCCGCAATGAGACAGATTCCCCGTTTTAGTGAATATTATTCGGCCGGCGACGCGGGCTTGCGGGCGTTAGTGGACGGCGCAGTGGGCAAGATCAAGGACTTTTTCGTATTCCGGTCGCAACTGGTGCCGACCACGGGAAGCGGGCCGGTAAATACTCACAACCTGGCTTTCGCGAGAGACGCGATTGGACTGGTGATTCGCAGGCTTCCACAACCGCTGCCGGGAACGGGTGCGATCGCGGAATACGCGGAAATGGGCAACTTTGGAATTCGCGTGGTGATGAGCTACCAGCCAAACACCCTGGGGCAACAATTCACGGTAGACGTCCTGTACGGAACAGCAGTTCTCCAAAACCCGTTTGGAGTGCAAGTTAACAGCTAAAGCAACAGTCAGTTGAAGTGCCAACGCGGGCGGACGATTGAACGTCTGTCCGCGGTCAAGAAGGGAGCGGGATGGATCTACGTGTGTTCTTTCAAAAACTGCGCAAAATCGAGCAGGAGATTGTGGACCAACATGTCGTTGTAATAAGTCACGAGACGCCTGATGGCGGGCGGGCGGGGCGCCTAGCCGAGGTATCGAGAAGCAATGCAGCGCGGCTGATCTTAGAGGGGCACGCTCAACTAGCGACAGCGGAAGAAGCAGCGGAGTTTCGAGCGGCCGCGCGAAAGGCGTTGGAGGAAGCGCAACAGCGGCTGTTGGCGGACAAAGTTCACATTAACGTGATCTCGGACGCGGATCTGCGCGCACTCAAAAGCGCGTCGCGAGCGGAAAAGCGTTAGAGAGCGTCAGGCGATGGCATTATTTAACGATGGCCCCATCAGCACGGCGGCGGATCTTCAGCAGTATGAAAACTCCATCCTAACTGTTGCCAGCACGGAGAACATCGATCTGGGGGCAAAACTCATGCTGGCCCAACAAGACCTGGCGAACGAAATAACATTATTTCTTCTGCGGCGGCCGCACCGCTGCGACTACTCACTGTGGGGCGATTCATCGGGATTCCAGAGTTTGCGAGCTTTAAGCGATGTCGTGGTTACCGACCCCTTGCGGCAGTGGCATGTTCATAGAACTCTTGCGCTGGTTTATCGCGACGCATACAACAACCAGCTCAATAATCGCTATGAAGGGAAGTGGGCTGAATATGAAGTTTTGGCGAAAGCAAGCTTACGGACTTACTTTCAAATCGGAGTAGGCTTAGTAACGAACCCAGTGCCACAGGCTGCAGCTCCGGTGTTAACAAGCGTGGCGGGAACCGCAGCCAGCGGTACCTTTTACGTTGCGGTTACATGGGTGGGCACCAGCGGCCAAGAAGGTGCTCCGAGTAATTTCGTGCAATTGGGTACGTCCGACGGGCAGTTGCTCTACGTAACAGTTGGTAATCCGCCACCGAACGTGACAACTTGGAATGTCTATGTCGGAACGACGCCAAGCACGCTGACGCTTCAGAACGGAGTCCCGCTAGCAGCCAGCATAGGCTGGACCATGACGCCGGCGCTGAATGCCGGTGCGGCGCTTCCAACGGGTCAACAGCCCACGTGGTTCGCCGTGGACAACCAAGTCATCGAGAGAGGCTGAGTATGCTGCAAATCGCGGAATGGAGCACACAGAAGGTGCTGGGATATCTGGCCGGCGATGGAGGACTACCCGCGGCAGTGGAAGCACTGGTGTTACAGCTAGGAATGACGTTACCGGCGATAGCGCCTCAGCAGATTATCGCGCAGAACGTAACGCCGGACATATCGGAGCAAAGCACCGCGAATAACTACCCGCTGGTTTACGTGTATTGCAACAAAGTGGTCAACGAACTTCGGGAAAAGTTTCGGACGTTTTCCGGAGACGCTGAAATGATTGTGGAAGCGCGTGTTTCGCAGGACCGGCTCGACCAAATTCAAACCAACTTACAAGCCTATGTCGACGCTATCACACAGGTTCTTGACAACAGCCGCGGCGACTGGGGAGATGGCGTGTCTTTCGCAGGCGAGTACGAGGTTACGTTTGGCGGAGTGAAACACGGAGGGCGTAATTTCTTGCAAATCGCAAAAGTGTCGTTCGTTCTGGAGATCAGCGCGGACTAACAGGCGCGTGGCCTATAGGGTGCTTATGTCCTACATCCTGTACTTGGGAACCAGGCTCCTGGCCAGCGGTACGGTGATATCGGTTGTAGTGGATGCCGGCAGCCCGTTCACAGTGAACTTGAATCTCGCCGGTGAAGATGTACTGGTGCGGAGCCTGTTGGCGCAGCCGGGCCGGGGACGCATACCGTGACAGTAACTCACGACGGCGACGACGGCACTTACTTTTATTTTGATTTTCTTGAGATCGCCGTGCTGTCGGCAACACTGCCTGTCGAAACAACTGAAAACAAGCTCACGGCAGCCACCGACTGGGATACCGAGCACTCTCAGGCTCTGGCGCCTGAGCGCACGGCATTGATGATCGATTCGCTCGGGTTCCAGGCTCGCGTGAATCACTACGCCGGGCGCGCTGTGGTTTTATGAGCTGACGTGTGTGGGCCAGCAATATGCGTCCGCCACGGTGACGTTCTCTGGATCGCCTGACCCGAATCTCATTACGCAGATCATTTTAGGAACATACGGTGAGCCGTCGTCGGAGGACTCCACGATTGAGCATTTGAATCTCATCGGCGACACGACGGAAACTCTGGCGACGGCGTTTGCGCTCCTGCTGAATGGCGGCTATACAGCGGTCTGGGCGCAGGCCAGCGGCAGCCAGGTGACCATCTATTCGCGAGCCATGGGCTCGGCTGGCGAGGCGATCACCATCAGCACCAGCGCGAACACCACGGACCTAACGATCACGCTCTCCGGCACCAATACGATACCTGCCACCGGCACGCTACCCGCGGCCGTCACACTGGGAGGCGGCGTGGATGGCAACTGGTATACCGACCTGGAAGCGATGCCCCGGCTGAACCGCGCGGTACGCGACTGGAGCCAGAGCTATTTTGAAGCGCTCAGCGGCTACGGATTCGACGTAACTGCGTCGTTCAGCATGGAACTGGGGAACGGCGATCCATCGGACGGCGCCGGCATCGCGCAACGCTATCCCGACCAAACGGCGGTGGTGGTGAGCACTCCCGCGCTGCAAACCAATTTCTCGCCTACCAGCGCGGCGTTCTGGCAACAAGTGCACTTAGACATGGCAACGGTGATGAATGCCGCAGGCCTGACGCCGTATCTACAATTCGGCGAAGTGCAGTGGTGGTACTTTCCGGAGCCTCCGCCCAGCTCTTCGGGAATGCCCTTCTACGACACCTACACCACCAGCACTTTCCAAACTCAGTTTGGCCGCGCCATGACGGTGATCACGAGCAATACCCTGGACCCTGCGACGATTCCGCAGGAGGCTGGTTCCTGCCGGGCCTGATAGGCAGCTTCACTGCGCAGATCCGCGCGTTCGTTCGCGCAACCTATCCGAGTTGCCGCTTTGAGGTGCTCTATCCTCCCGACGTGAACGCTTTCCCCCTCACCCAGGTCATCAACTATCCAACCAGCGACTGGACTCCAGCTAATTTAAATTGCCTGAAAACGGAAAGCTTCACGTACACCGCCGGGCGGAATCTAGACTTGAGTTTTATTTCGATGAATTCCGTAAACAGCCTCGGATTTACACCTTCGCAGCGCAGCCACCTGGTAGGCGTAAGCGACCCCTCCACCGCGTGGCTCAAAGAAGCCAGGCTGGCCGAAGGACAAGGATTTGAATCCGTGGTCCTCTTCGCTTTGGATCAGATGTGTCTGATTGGCTACTCGCTTCCGTTGTCGCGAGGAATGCGCCGGAGCACACAGCTCGGCTAAGCGCGAGCGGCGCGTGACGCGTTCGCGCTACAGTGAAGGTCGGTTGTGATTTCCGTCCAAAACGTCTCCAAGGTCTACCATCTTTACCACCATCCCTTCGATCGTGTGCTGGGCGCCTTGGCATTATCCAGAAGACGCAAGGCGGAATTCTGGGCTCTCAGAAACATCAACCTGCGGGTCGAAAAGGGCGAAGTATTCGCGCTCCTTGGACCGAACGGATCCGGAAAAAGCACTCTGCTGCAAATCATCAGCGGCATCCTCGAACCAACCAGCGGCCGGGTTTTGTCGTCCGGGCGTGTTGCGGCGCTGCTGGAACTTGGTGCGGGGTTCAATCCGGAATTCAGCGGCCGCGAAAACGTATATCTCAACGGCGAGATCCTGGGACTCTCGCGCAGGGAATTGGACGGCGTTTTTCCGCGCATCGAGGCTTTCGCGGAAATCGGTCAATTCATCGATCGGCCCGTCAAGGAATACTCTACTGGAATGTACGTTCGGCTGGCGTTTTCCACTGCCATTCACGTCGATCCCGAGGTCCTGATCGTCGATGAGGCGCTGGCGGTGGGCGACGCGATTTTCGCCAGCCGGTGCGTTCAAAAGTTCGAGGAGCTTCGCAAAAAGAACGTCACCGTGCTTCTGGTGTCGCACGACCTGGGCTTGGTCAAGCGTCTGGCCGATCGCGCCGCCTTTATGCTGGATGGCAAAATCGTCATGCAAGGAACTCCCAAGGAAGCGGTGAACCAGTACGTTGGTTATGTGCTCGATCGCGAGCGCGCGATTAGCGAACCAAGCGCGGGCCTGCTGGAAGAATCGGTCGCAACCGGTTCTATATCGAGCCAGGCCAGCTTTCGCCACGGAGACGGCGCCAGCCGCGTGACTGACGTGCGCATCCTCAACGCCGGCGCCGAGCCCTGCCGCACTTTTCGTCCAGGCGAGTCCATCATTGTTCGCATTCACGCCGCATTTCAAAGGCCGGTCTCGAACCCGGTGGTCGGCATCCTGATCCGCAATCGCATCGGCATGGACATTTTCGGAACAAACACTCGTCTGGAATGCGCCGAACTTGGGGCCTTTGAGCCGGGCGAGGAAATCGAAGTCGAATTTGAGTTGGATTGCCTGCTCAGCCGCCAAGAATATACCGTGACCGTGGCCGTGCAGTATTGGAACGGTCTGAGCCAGGACTGGCTGGATGACGTGCGCGATTTCCGCGTGGAGGACACCAAGGACGTGGCGGGTGTGTTGAACTTGAATACGCGCGTGCGCCATCGAAAAGTTGTCCCGGCGCCCAAGCGCGAAGCAAACAGCCTGATCGTTTAACTGAAATCCATGCATATCGAAGAGATTCAAACCGCGCTTCGGGAAGAACATTTGGATGGCTGGTTGTTCTTCGACCATCACCAGCGGGATCCCCTCGCCTACCGCATTCTGAAATTGAATCCCAAGGCGGTGGCCACTCGCCGCTGGTATTATTTCATTCCTGTTGTGGGCGAGCCGAAGGGCCTGGTTCACGCTATCGAGCCCGGCGTTCTGGACGGACTTCCCGGTGAGCTGCGCAAATATTCCAGTTGGCCCGATCAGTTAGATGGGATCCATCAATTGCTGGCCGGCAGCCGCAGGATCGCGATGCAATATTCGCCGAATTGCGCCATCCCTTACGTCTCCCTGGTGGATGGCGGCACGCTCGATTTGGTTCGCGGCGCCGGCGTCGAGATCGCCACGTCCGCCAACCTGGTTCAGCTCTTCGAAGCCCGCTGGACTTCCGGGCAACTGGAGATGCACCTGGAGGCCGGCCGGCGCGTCGATCGTGTTCGCGCCGAAGCGTTTCGTAAGATTGCAGCCGATCTCGCCGCCAACCGAAACATCACGGAGTGGGACGTCAACCGCTTCATCCGCGCCGGTTTCGAAGCCTCCGGCCTGGTCACGGATCATGGGCCCATCGTCGCCGTCAACGCCAACATGTCGAATCCGCATTATGAACCGGAGGCGCAAGGCAGCCGCGAGATTCGTAAAGGGGACGCTGTGTTGATCGATATGTGGGCCAAGCTCGATCGGCCGTCCGCCGTGTACTACGACATCACCTGGGCTGGCTATTGCGGCGCCAGTCCGCCCAGCGCCCTCCAAAATGTTTTTGAAGTGGTGCGTGACGGCCGCGACCGCGCCATCCATCGCGTTCTCGACGCCATCCCCCGTGGTGAAGTCATTCACGGCTTCGAAGTGGACGATGCCGCCCGGACTTATATTAAGGACCGGGGATTCGGCGAGTGGTTCATTCATCGTACCGGCCACTCCATCGGTGAAGAGGTCCACGGCACGGGCGCCAACATGGACAACCTGGAGACGCACGATGAGCGCAGAATCATCGCCGGAACGTGCTTCTCCGTCGAGCCGGGCGTTTATCTTCCTGAATTCGGTATTCGGTCCGAGGTAAACGTCTATGTCGGCGCAACGGAAGCGCAAGTTACCGGCGAAATCCAGGAAAAACTTGTTATTATTCAGTGACGAAAATTCGACTGCCATGTGTGGGCTAGACCCCGATGCCCCTGCCGGGGCCAAGCCACGCTTTATCAACATCTTTCCCGCCTCCAGATCCTCCTTCAATCGACTCGATAGGAAAATTCGATTGGACCCCACCCCTCCGCTCGCATACGCTGAATTATGGCAACCGTTCACATCATGGAGCCCGTGAGTTCGCATGTCGCTTTGCTGCATCGCATTAGCAACATCGTGAGCTCGGAGCTATCGTTAGACGAAATGCTCGGAGAGATTGTCGGACTTACCGTACAGGTGACAGACTGCGACGCTTGTCTGGTTTATCTCCTGGATCGCGATAGCGACGAAGTTGTTTTGCGCGCATCGCAAGTGCCTCACGCGGCCGCGCTGGGCAATTTGCGCATGAAAGTCGGTGAAGGCGTTACCGGATGGGTGGCGGAGCATAAATCCGTGGTCGCGCTATCCACCAAGGCTTCTGCCGACGCCCGTTTCAAACGCTTTCAGACCCTGGTGGAGGACACCTATGAAGCCTTCCTCTCGGTCCCGCTGGTGAGCGGGGGCGATGTCATCGGTGTCATCAACGTGCATCATCGGGACACCCACCATCACAATGGCGAGGAGATCTCTTTGCTGACGTTTGTCGGCGAGCAAATGGGCGGCGCCATCGCCAAGTCCAGCCTGTCTGAACGGAACGCCCGCCTGATGGAAGAAACTCTCGAGATGAAGCGCCAGCTGGAGACGCGCAAGCTGGTGGAGCGCGCCAAAGGCATTTTGCAGCAGCGGCACGCCCTCACCGAGGAGGAGGCTTATCTGCGCCTTCGCAACGAGAGCCGTCGTCTTCGCCGTCCGATGAAGGAACTGGCGGAGGCCATCATTTTGGCCGAGGACTTGAGCCGCAAGACCGAGTCGCCCAACTAAGGTCACGTTAAATTGGATAATATTTTCCGCATTCGCGCGTGGGCCAGCACCACGTCCGGATCGCGCTGCAAAGCCTCAAAGTAGCGTTTCGCGAATCCCGATCCGGTCTCGTTCGGCGCCAGCAGTTCCCAGGCCTGTTCGATCAGCCGCTCCGCGTCGATTCCCGTCGGCGGATCTTCGGCGCTGGGTGTTTCATCGAAAGCGTCCAGCGTCTCGTCAATCAGGACGACAAATTCGGAGAGCTCGTGCAGCCACGCGAACCATGGGTCATACAGCACCAGCTTCAACAGCTCGCCGCTCGATCCGATGCGTGCGATATCGCGCTCGTAGGTGCCGCGCTCGGAATCGAGAAGGGTCTTGTGCAGGCTAAGCAACCCATTGCGTAGCTCGGTGAGCCGCTGCTTTGCGAGATCGGGAGAAGAGTCGTTGGAGGACATGACGCCCTGGTGCTATAGTACATGACACCCAAGCAATAGCAGCTTGTCACCGCTAAAATAATAAAGTGCGTTCCGAGCCCACACTCCAGCTCGCCACCGGTCATCTCGATCAGGTGCGCCAGGAAATCGGCAAGATCATTGTCGGCCAGCAACACGTGGTAGATGGTGTCTTGATTTGTTTGTTGGCCGGCGGGCATGTTCTGCTGGAAGGCGTGCCCGGACTGGGCAAGACCACCTTGCTGCGAACGCTAGGCCGGGTGCTGCATCTCAAGTATTCCCGCATCCAGTTCACGCCCGATCTCATGCCCGCCGACATCGTGGGCAGCATGATGATTGAAAGCGACGATCATGGCGCCAAGGCTTTGCGCTTTCAACCCGGCCCCATCTTCGCCAATCTGGTTCTGGCCGACGAAATTAACCGGGCCACGCCCAAGACGCAGTCCGCGCTGCTCGAAGCCATGCAGGAGCGCACCGTTACCAGCGGAACGACAACCCATGAACTGGAACTGCCCTTCCTGGTGATGGCCACGCAGAATCCCATCGAAATGGAGGGTACCTATCCCCTCCCCGAGGCGCAGCTCGATCGGTTCCTGATGAAGATACTGGTGACCTATCCCTCGCGTGAAGATCTGAGCCGCATTGTCGACCGCACTATTCATCGCGACGAAACGGTCCTCGAACAAGTTGTCGACCGGGATGCGATTCTCCAGCTGCGCGCCGCCTGCCGGGAGGTTTTGATCGCTCCCCACGTGCAGGATTTTGCCATCGACCTGGTGATGGCCACGCAGCCCGGCACTCCCAGCGCCCACGCTCTCGCCAACAAATATATTCGCTATGGAAGCTCGCCGCGCGGCGCCCAGGCCCTGGTGGAATGTGGACGCGTGCTGGCTCTGATGCGCCGCCGCTTGAACGTCAGCTCGGACGACGTTCGTGAGATCGCGGCCGATGTGCTGCGCCATCGCATCATCCTGAATTTCGACGCCCACGCCGATGGCCAAACGCCCGACACCATCTTGACCGCCATAATCGAAAGCGTCTCCGCCGCGGCAGTTAAGTGAAAAAGTTTCCAGTGAAAGCCGTCCAGTGAAAACCGACCCCTTGATCGACAGCGCGTTCCTAGAGAAGCTCGAGCGGCTGGCGATACGCTGGCAAAAGTCGTTCCCCGGCCTGGTGGGCGGCCACAATATTTCGCATTTTGCCGGCGCCGGCCAGGAGTTTCTCGATCATCGCCAGTTCCACCATGGCGACGATCTGCGCGCCGTCAACTGGCGCGCCTACCTGCGCCTGGAAAAGCTGTTTCTGAAGATGTTTCAAGTGGAACCGCGCATTCCCGTCCGCATTCTGCTCGATTCGAGCAACTCCATGCTTACCGGCGCCGTCTCTAAGTTTGACTATGCGCGCAAGCTGGCGGCGGCGTTGTGCTACGTCGGCCTGGTGCGCCTGGATACCATCTGCATCCAACCCTTCGGCCATGAGCTGGGCGATTCTTTTCTCTGCGGGGGCGGCCGGCACCGCTTCATTCCAGCCGTGAAGTTTTTGGAGCAGCTCAAACCTTTTGGCCGCACTAACTATTTTCAAATCGCGCGCGACTTCATCTCCACCTATCCGCAGCGCGGGCTGCTGATCGTTATTTCCGATTTCCTGGACGACGCCGGCTGTGAGCGCCCCTTGCAATACCTGGCCGACTTCGGCCATGAGTTGATACTGGTTCAGGTTTGGGCCGACGAGGATCGGGAACCCGGCTGGGATGGATTGCTCGATTTGACGGACGCCGAAACTGGCCAGACGCTCGAGATCGGTTTCGACGCCGCGGCGCGCGTCAACTATACGCAAGCCTTCGACGCCTACGCGCGCGACATCCAGCGCGTCGGTCTGCGCAATAGCGGGCGTTATGTGGGGCTAAGCACTGCCACTACAATCGAAGAGGCGGTGTTTGGCCCGTTGGCGCGCGCCGGCGGACTCGAGTAGGTCACCATGTTCTTCCTCAACCTGTCACTTCCCGAGTTTCTGGCGATTCTTGGATCGCTGTCGGGCGTGGTTGTGGCGTTGTACCTGCTAGACCGCTTGCGTAAGCGCCACACCGTAGCGACGCTGCGCTTCTTCGCCGCCGCCGAAAAACCTCCCGTACTCAAACATCGGCGCAAATTGCAGCAGCCTTGGTCGTTGCTGTTGCAGTTGATCAGCTTGCTGCTGCTGCTGCTGGCCATCGCACAGCTTCGCCTGGGTTCTCCGGCGCGTTACTCGCGCGATCACGTGCTGATTCTCGACACCTCCGCGTGGATGGCGGCGCGCTTTGGCGACGCTCGTCTTGGTAATGCCCGTCTCATCGATCGAGCGCGCCTGGCGGCCGACGCCTATGTGAACGCTCTTCCGCCCGCGGATCGCGTCATGGTAGTGCGCGCCGATGTGCTGGCCACTCCGGCGCTGCTGTTTGAATTGGACCGCAAGAAGATTCACCAGGCCATCGATCAGACCCAGCCCGGCGTCGCGCCGCTGAATCTGCCGGAAGCTTTCGCTTTCGCCGCGCAAGCTCAAAAGGTGCAGGCCCGGCTGCCCGGTGAGATTGTTTTCATCGGGGCTGGCCGCATTCCCAGTGAGCAGGCGGCGCGGCTCAGTGTGCCCGCGAATTTCCGCTTGATCGCTATTGACGGCCCTGCCGAACACGTCGGATTGCGGAAGATCGGCGTGCATCGCGCCCCCGACGACGCCGATGCTTGGGACGTTTTCATCGCCGCGAAAAACTACGGAGCCCTCCCACGTTCCGTTCCCATGACCGTGGCTTTCGGCGGGTCGCCCGTTGGAACTCACCGCTTCGATTTAAGACCGGCGGCCGAGGAAGATTTCAACTTCCGTTTCAAAACGCGCGCCGCTGGATGGTTGGAGGCCCGTCTTACACTGGAGGCTCGTCTTACAGCAGAATCACGCCTCGCCGCACAGGACTCTTTTCGCCAGGATAGCCGCGCTATCCTTGAACTGCCGCCGCGCGGCGTCCTGCCGGTGACAATTTATTCCGCCGAGCCGGATCTGCTGCGGCCCGTCTTCAGCGCCATCCCCGGCATTCAAGCCAGTTTTCTGCCTGTTTCGAGCTATCAGCCGGATGCTCACCGAGGCCCCAATGATCATAGTGGAATCGTCGTGCTGGATCGTTTCGCGCCGCCTTCGCAGCCCGCCGCGCAAAGCATCTGGCTGGAACCGCCCGCCGGGAAATCGCCAATTCCGCTGCAAGGCATCCGGCAAAACGTGAAGCTCAATCAGTGGCTGGCCGATCATCCGTTGGGCGCCGGCTTGCGCGCCCGTGACATTGAGCTCCCCAGCGCCGAGATCTTCCGCGCCGCCCAAGGCGACCTGGTGGTTGCCCGGTCCGATGCCGGTCCATTGATTGTTGCGCGCCCAGCCAATCCGAAATTGGTGGTGCTCGGGTTTCATCCCGTGCGATCGGGAATGAAGTACCAGCTCACAACGCCGCTGCTATTCGCGAACATCATTCGTTGGATGGCGCCCGATGCGTTTCGATCCTGGGAGCTGACGGCCGGCACTGTCGGCACGGTGGATGTCGAGCTCGACTCTGAAATCGATCCGAACTCGATTCGCGTCCAGACCGAAGAAGGCCGGCCGCTGCCTTTCACCGTGGAAGGCAAAGCGCTCCGATTCTTCTCCGGCGCTCCCGGTGTGGTCCGCGTCCTCACCGGCGACCGCGAGTTGGTCTACTCGCTCACTCTGCCGCAGCCCGGCGACACGGTGTGGAAGCCTTCGGCCGAGCAGGTTCGCCAAGGCGTCAAGCTCGGATTGCCGGCCCGCGCTCCCAGCGGCCCAACTTCTCGGGATGTGTGGCAGTGGCTGGCGCTGGCGGGCGCCGCCGGCTTACTCGCGGACTGGATTCTTTACGGCCGCATCGATCGTCGGATGCACGTAGCGGGTGGCGCCGCGCCCAGGGAATGGAGGAAAGCTTCGTGACCTTCGAGCGAACCTGGGTGCTGCTCTTTCTGCTGCTGCCGCTGGGCTGGATGTTCTTGGAGTGGCGGCGGACCAGGCGCATCACCGCGCTCATTCTGAAGGCACTCGCATTCCTGGCCATTGTTCTGGCTCTGGCTGAACCCACGCTTACCGTCCCTCAAACAAAAATGGCGGTGGCTGTTCTGGTGGATACTTCCGCCAGCGTGTCGCCGCAGGATCTGGCCCGTGCCTCGGAATTCGCCGCGGCTCTCGACAAAGCGCGGGGCCGCCATTGGGTGCGCGTTTTGCCGTTTGCCCGATCGGTTCGCGATTTAGCGGCTGGCGAGCAGCGCGGCCTGCGCCTGGAACCTACCGCGGGGGAAGCCGGACGCGCCACCGATCTCGAATCCGGTATCGAAGAAGCCATCAGCTCGCTTCCGTCGGACTTGGTGCCGAGAATCGTGCTGGTCTCCGATGGCAGGGAGAACGCGGGCAGCATCACGCGCGCGGCCTGGCAAGCGCAGCGTCTTGGCATTCCCATCGATACGGTTGCGCTCGCAGGCCGGCCTCAGCCTACGTTGCGCCTCGAATCGGTCACCGTGCCCACCGTCGCGTTCACGGGCGAGCAATTCCCCGTGGATATCAGTATCGCCTCGCCGTCCGCGGTTTCGGGCACCGTCCAAATCAGCGCCGAAGGGAAGCTGCTCGGATCGAATGCCGTGAGACTCGAGAAGGGCGACAACCAGGTTCGCGCGCACGCGAGCCTCACCGCCTCCGGCGCATTGAGCCTCACCGGAGTGATCCAAGCCAATGGGCTAGGCGAAATCCGCTTCGATCGCGCGGTCACTTTGCGTCGTCCCAAGGTGCTGTATATCTCGCAGGACCCCGCCGGTACCGAGGCGCATTTGCTCCAAACCTTGGCCGCCGCTCAATTCGATGTAGATCGGACGGCCGATCCCGCACACGGAACACTTGCGGATTACCAGCTGGTGGTGTTGAACAACCTGGATATGGAATCTTTTCCCGCCGCGCGAAAGGACGAGATCGAGAAGTTCGTCCAACAAGGCGGCGGCCTTCTGGTGATCGCGGGCGAACGGAACATTTACGCTGAAGACAAGAAAGTGGAAGATGCGCTGGACCGGACTCTGCCGGCCAAGCTCGCTCCACCGCGATCGCCGGAAGGCACCGCGGTGGTGCTGATCATCGACAAATCTTCGTCCATGGAAGGCAAGAAAATCGAGCTGGCGCGCCAGGCCGCTATCGGCGTTGTGGAGAATCTTCGGCCCATCGACCTGGTCGGCGTCCTGATCTTCGACAACTCCTTTCAATGGGACGTGCCCATTCGCCGCGCCGAAGACGAGGTGTTAATCAAGCGCCTGATTTCCGGAATTATTCCCGATGGCGGCACGCAGATAGCGCCCGCGCTGACGGAGGCGTTTCGCAAAGTGCTGCCCACGCACGCCACGTTCAAGCACATCGTGTTGCTCACCGACGGCATCTCCGAAGAGGGCGATAGTCTGGACCTTTCCAAAGAAGCGTCCGCCCAGCACGTGACCATCTCCACCGTTGGTCTTGGCCAGGACGTGAACCGGGCCTATCTGGAAAAGGTGGCTTCTGTCGCCGGCGGAAAATCGTACTTCTTGAACGAACCCGCCGGGCTGGAGCAGATTTTGCTGAAAGACGTGATGGAGCACACCGGCACCACCGCTGTAGAAAAGACTCTGCGGCCGTTCGTCGCGAAGAATACCGAGATTCTGGACGGCGTGGGCATCGACACCGCGCCGCCGCTCAAAGGTTATGTGCGATTTATCAGTAAGCCCACCGCCGAAACCATTCTCAAAATTGACGAGATGGATCCACTGCTGGTGCGCTGGCAGTACGGCTTGGGCCGCGCCGACGTATTTACTTCGGACGCCAAGAGCCGCTGGGCGGCCGACTGGGTGACCTGGAAGGGTTTTGACAAACTGTGGACCAACACGTTTCGCGATCTGTTGCCGCACGCCGAAAGCGGCGAAGCCAAGGCGGAGTATGACAGCGCGAGCGGCGATCTGGTGGTGAATTATCATCTCGGCGCCGACGCCGAAGATCCTCCGAAGCTGCCCGCAATCTTCGTCCTGGGTCCCAACGGCTTCCGTCATCCGGTGCCCATCGCGAACCTCGGCGCGAAATCCTATCGCGGAAGCATTCACATCGGCGATTCGCAGGGTCTATTCCGCATCCGGCCGCTGGACGAATCCCGCGCGTTTCCCGAAGTCGGTTATTATCGCCCGGAGCAGGAACTGCTCGATTACGGATCGAACGAATTCCTGCTGCAGTCGGTGTCGCGGTTCACCGGCGGCCGTTTCAATCCGGCGCCCAAGCAGGTGTTCGATTCGGGCGGCCGGTCGGAGTCCTCAACTTTGCGGCTGTGGCCGGTGCTGCTAGGCTTCGCCATCGCCCTGAACCTGGCCGAATTGCTCATGCGAAAAGTTCGACTACCGTTTCCAGGTGGAAAGTTTGTGGGAAGAGATCAACCAGCGTGATCTTTTCGATGCGGTAGCTCTCGGCGATCAGGGCATTCAGATCGCGCGCCAGCGTTGCGGGATCGCACGAGACGACGGTGAGGCGCGGCGCACGAATCCGCGACAATTGTTTCACCACGACTTTTCCCAAGCCGGAGCGCGGTGGATCGGCCAGGATGAAATCGGGCGTTTGTTCTATACCGGCCAGATAATCTTCGACATTCGCGTTTACGGCCGTTTGCGGCAAGTTATGCGTCAAGTCGCGAAAGCTGCTGCCGCTCGATTCCACTGCTGTAACTTTGGCGAAGCGCTCAGTCAATTTCCTGGAAAAGAGTCCGACTCCGGCGTAGAGATCGATGGCCCAATTGCCTTGTGCGTCCGCAATGGCGCACTCAACCAGTTGATCGATCAGAAAGCGGTTCACCTGGAAGAAGGAATTGCGGCTGATGCGAAATCCGCCGTAATCAATCGGCGTTGTCACCCCAAGCGATGTGAGCGCCTCAAGCGCCTGTCGCGGAACTCGGTCCACTACATTCACCTGCACTTCTGTTTCGTTCGTAAAGAGCTCCAAAGCCGTGCTCGTCTGAGCGTTGATCTTTGGAATGGTTTCGTTGAGCTTCGGCGAAGCAATAGGGCAATGATCGATCGCGATGAGATCCCGCGAACGTTGGCCGAAGTATCCGGCGCGTCCATCTTCGATGTGAAGCTGAATGCGATTGCGATATTGCCAAGGTTCGCCCGAAATCACTCCGATCACGCCCGCGAATTCGATCTTGCCCACGCGCTGCAGCACTTCGCGCAGGATGTCGCGCTTCTGCTCCAACTGGAACGGGTAGTCGATGTGCTGATACTGGCAGCCCCCACAGCTCTGGAAATACGGGCATCCGGGCGTGATCCTCAATGGCGAAGGCTCAAGCACTTCGATCAAGCGGCCGCGCCACAGATCGTTTTTCGCGCGTTCGGTTTCCACGCGCACCACTTCGCCCGGCAGCACGAAAGGCGTCAGGACCACTTTCCCCTCCACGCGTGCCAGTCCCTCGCCGCCGTATACCAGCTTTTCGATGGTAAGCGTTTCTTGAATGGGCAAGCGAAAGGGTACCATGAATGTTCACGATGAAAGCACGCGTCTTCTCCGGCGTTCAGCCGACCGGCAATCTGCACATTGGAAACTATCTGGGTGCGTTGAAGAATTGGGTCGAGATCCAGGCCAACTACGAGAGCATCTTCGGCATCGTGGATCTGCACGCCATCACGGTCTATCAGGAGCCGGCCGAGCTGCGCGCGAAGATTCTGGAGACTGCCGGGTTGTTTCTGGCGGCTGGGATCGATCCGAAGCATTCGACGATTGTCGTGCAGTCGTCGGTGCCCGAGCACGCCGAGCTGGCATGGATGCTGACCTGCGTTACGCCAGTAGGCTGGCTGGAGCGCATGACGCAGTACAAAGCGAAGTCGCAGGAGCAGGAAACGGTGGGCGACGGATTGCTGCAATATCCGGTATTGATGACCGCCGACATTCTGGTTTATCAGGCTGCCGTTGTTCCCGTCGGCGAGGATCAAGCGCAGCATCTGGAACTCGCTCGGGATATCGCGCAGAGGTTCAATTCTCTGTATGGCGAGACATTTGTCATGCCTGGTACGAGCCTTCCTTTGGCGGGCGCCCGTGTGATGGGACTGGACGATCCGACCAAGAAGATGAGCAAGTCCGCGGCTGGTTCCGGCCACGCCATTGCATTGTTGGATGCGCCCGATGCGGCGCGAAAGAAGATTATACGCGCAACCACCGATTCTCAGCCTGGCGTGGACTTTGAGAACCTGAGTCCAGGAGTTCTCAATCTGATCGACATCAGCAAGGCGTTGATGGGCTGGGGACCTCAGCAGGCGCACGCGGAGTTCAGCGGAATGCGCTATGGCGATCTGAAAAAGAAAGTGGCCGATATTGTGGTGTCTCATCTGGAGCCGCTGCAAAAACGCTACGCTGAGATCATGGATGAGCCTGGTTACTTGACCGGCGTGCTCAGGGAAGGCGCGGGACGGGTTTCGCCGATCGCAAAATCCACGGTTCAACTGGCGAAGGAGCGCATGGGACTTTACTAGTGGAAATCGTGCGATGGCACGGCTTCCTCGGCCACGTGCAGCGGCTCGAAATGCGCGGCTCGCACGGTGTACACGTTGTCGACGTTCTGCATTTCGCCATCGATGACCAGATAAGAATTGTTGAGGATGGTTTTACGTTCGCGATCGAAGACGTCGGGCATCACCACGGCGTTTGAGACGCCGGTTTCGTCTTCGATGCTCAGGAACAGCAGTCCTTTGGCTGTGCCGGGGCGCTGGCGGCAGATAATGCATCCCGCGGTGCGAACCAGGCAACCGTTGCGAACGAATTTCAACTGCGAGGCAGGCGTTACTCCGAGGGCGTTCATTTTCTCGCGATGAAACGCCATCGGATGCTTGCCGATGGTTAAGTGCGTTCCTCGGAAATCCGAATTTAGACGGTCCGTTTCGGTCATCCTCGGCAAGGGATTAGGGATTAGGGATTGGGGATTGGCGAAGAGTGGGCCGGTGAGGCGGATGGCGAGTTCGGAGTCCCAGAGAGCGGCGCGGCGATGCGTGGGGGATGCGGTGATAAAGTTCAGCGCGCCGATTTCGCTCAGCTTGCGCAGTTCGTCTTTGCGAAGCTCGGAGACGCGATCCACTAAATCCTGGATACTCGCAAACGGCGCCTGCGCGCGAGCGGCGAGAATGGCTCGGGACGGTTGTTCGCGCAGTCCCTTGACGTAGTTCAGGCCCAAGCGAACACGCCGCTCTCCATTTTCTTCTTCGATGGTGCACAGCCAATCCGAGCGCGTGACATCGATGGGATTGAAGTGCAGGCCGTGGCGCTGGGCATCTTTTACTAGCGTGGCCGGCGCGTAGAAACCCATGGGCTGATTGTTCAGGATCGCGGCAGTGAAGGCGGCCAGGTAGCGGCATTTCAGATACGCGCTGGCATAGGCGATCAAGGCGAAGCTGGCCGCGTGCGATTCGGGAAAACCGTACAGCGCGAACGCGGTGATGGATTGAACGATGCTGTCCTGCTGCTTGCCGGTGATGCCGTTGCGCGTCATGCCGTCGCGCAGCCGGGTTTCGATGTCGCGCATGCGGGCTTCAGAGCGCTTGAATCCCATGGCGCGGCGCAGCTCTTCGGCCTCGCCTCCGGAAAATCCGGCCACGATCATTGCCATGCGGAGCAATTGCTCTTGAAACAATGGAACTCCCAAAGTTCGACGCAGCACGGGTTCGAGTGAGGGATGCAGGCACTCGGCCGGCTCGCGGCCCTGGCGGCGGCGCAGAAACGGGTTCAACATCTGGCCCACAATAGGTCCGGGCCGGATGATGGCCACTTGCACCACGATGTCGTAGAAGCGCTCGGGGCGCAGGCGCGGCAGGCATGACATCTGCGCGCGGCTTTCCACCTGGAACATTCCGATGGTGTCGGCATTTTGAAGCGCTTGATAAACCAGCAAGTCGTCCTGCGGCAGATGCGCGAGGTCCACTTCTTCGCGATACGCAGTGCGAATCAACTGGATGGATTCTTCGAGCACGGCCATCATGCCGAGGCCCAGCAGATCCACTTTGACGATCCCCATATCGGCGCAATCTTCTTTGTCCCACTGGATGACCACGCGGCCGGGCATGGTGGCTGGTTCGAGAGGCACGATAGAATCGAGCTGGCCTTCGCAAATCACCATGCCGCCGGAATGCTGGCCGAGATGACGCGGCAGATCCTGGATGGCCATATAGAGATCCAGAAACTTTCCAATCAACGGATGCTTTTGCGGCGAAAATCCGGCTTCGGTGAACTGACGTTCGGCGGTCTCCTTTGGATCCGTCCAGCCCCAGGATGGAACCAAAGCCGAGATGCGCGCGAGATCCGTTTCGGGAAAGCCCAGCACTTTGCCGATGTCACGCACGGCCGAGCGCCCGCGATAAGTGATGACGTTAGCGGTCATGGCGGCGCCCAGTTTGCCGTAACGCTCGTAGACGTATTGGATGGCGCGTTCGCGCTGATCGCCGCTGGGAAGATCGAGATCGATGTCCGGCCACTCGCCGCGCTCCTCAGACAGAAAGCGTTCGAAGAGCAGCTCCATCTCCACCGGATCGATAGCTGTGATGCCGAGCGCATAACAGACCGCGCTATTGGCGGCCGATCCGCGGCCCTGCACCAGAATGTTCTGGCGGCGGCAGAAGTCGACGACGTCCCAGACGATCAGGAAATAACCGGGCAATTCGAGCTTTTCGATGAGCGCGAGCTCGCGATCGATCTGGCGGCGGGCGCGGCGGCGAAGATCGACGGACTTCGAGTGGTAGCGATTCAGCGCGCCTTCTTCCACACGTTTTCTGAGGAACGAATCCATCGTTTCGCCCGGCGGAGTTGGATACTTCGGGAATTGATAGCCGAGATCGGCGAGCGTGAATTGAAGACGATCGGAAAGCTCTTTCGTGTTGGCGATGGCTTCGGGCAGGTCGGCAAAAAGCTGCGACATTTGTTGCGCGCTTTTCAGGTAGCGATCGGAGTTGATGGAGAGCAGGCGGCCGGCTTCTTGAATAGTGGTCTTGTGGCGGACGCAAGTTAGCACGTCGAGCGCTTCGCGAGATTCGGGCGTGGCGTGGCTCACGCCGTTGGTGGCGACCAGCGGGAGGCGGTGATGCCGGGCGAAATCCATTAGGGCTTGATTGAGCGCTTCTTCAGTGCGATTGTAATGACGCTGAAGTTCGACAAAGACGTTCTTTGCGCCGAACAGATCGAGAAAACGGGGATCGGGCCGCGAGGCCAGGCAGACCAGGCCGATCGAGAATTCGGCAAACTCTTCGGGATCGGCTGCTCCCTCGCCTTTTTTGGCGCGCATCTTCATGCGAGTAATTAATCGGCACAGGTTTTGATAGCCGGTGCGATTTTCGGCCAGCAGCGGATAACGATGACCGTCGGTGCAGGTGATTTCGGCGCCGATGTGCGCCTGGATGCCGGCCTTTTTCGCGGCCATGTGGAAACGGGCGGCGCCGGAGATGTTGTCGCGGTCCAGGATCGCGAGGGCAGGGAAGTTGAGCGCGGCGGCGCGGACGACCAGCTCTTCGGGCACCGATGATCCTTCGAGAAAACTGAAGGCGCTGCGGGCGTGCAACTCCACGTAAGGGGTTTGGGGATTGGTGATTAGGGGTTGGGGATTGGGGGTTGGGGAACTGGCACTTTGGTTAGTCATAGGAACCCTCTACATACCAGTGGGAGTCGTGGTAGATGCGGTACAGAGCTCCATTGGAGAGGGCGATGTCCCATTCGTCGCGATTCCAATTTGTTGATGTCCACCAGTCGCCCGAGGTTCGCCAGGGTCCGGCGGCGTTGAGCACTTTCCCGTGAATGCCTGGGGCGGAGAGGCGCACAGGGCGGTTGTCGATGAGATCGATCATTGCATGGAGTGGCGGATTGAAATAGCGGAACGCGTGTTGACTTGTGCGCCGGGATTGGGGATGGGGGGTTGGGGGGCCAGGCACGAGACGGAAAGGTTGTGGGTGGTGAGTGTTCAAGAGCTCGGGGAGGCCGACGTTGTTTTCGCCGACGATACCGCGGATGCGGGTGAGCGTGAGCTCCAGTTTGTCGGGCGCGGGCGTGACCGGGAGAAAGATGCCGGTTTGGACCGTGCGCGGGTGCACCGGTTTGAGCGAGAGCGAGAGCGCGATGGCGGGCGCGGTGGGCGGATGCGCTTCCAGATCCATTTGCAGAAGCTTCAAAAGCGACTTACTTTCGCGCATGGGGACGGGAAGGCGCAGGGTTCGGGTGTGCTCCAGGTGGTCCTCCAACTGCAGGCGAATAGTCACTTCGTTGGCGGCCATCGCGTTTGAAAGCAGACGGGCGCATTGATCGTTGAGCAGGCGGGCGATCAGAAACAGCAACGGCTCAAGCAGGCTGACGGGATGATCCAGTTCGATGCGGTCTTCGTACGTGGTCTCCGGCTGAAAGATTTTGAGCGGGCGATCGATTGCGCCGCGAGCTAATTGCTGCAGGTAAACGCCGTGCGGGCCGAAGCGCTCGGCGAGGCCATTTTCGGGCAATTGGGCCAGTTGATCGAGAGTATAGATGCCCCAGCTATCGAGCACTTGCGACATTTCTTCGGTGAGCGGGAGCGTCGAGATATCGAGATCGCTGAGATTGGGCGCGGCATTCGTCAATAGAGTGACGCCGGGGAAGTTGCGCGCGGCGATGATGGCTGCGTCGGCGGTTTCGGCAATGGCGATATTGACTTCGTCGCCATCGGGCTTGGTTATAGCTTTTTGGGCGATGGCTTCGGCGATCTGTCGCGGCGAACCATGGAGGCGCTGCAAGCCATCGACGCGGAAGACGACGGTGTCTGGCGCCGTTTGCTCGAAGGATGGCGAGAATGCGGCGGCGATTTCACGCAGGTTGGCTGAAGAACTGTAAATGCAGGCAAACATCATGCGAGCGACCTCGCTTTGAATTGAGCTGTAGCTGGCCGTACGGGTTTGCGCGACGCCGCTTCGAGTTCCACTTCGCGCAGGAGCGAGAAGCCGGGCGCGCCGGTCCAGATGGTTTTCTTGCGCTCGATAGCGAGCATGAGCGATGCGCAAGATTTGGCTAGGGGCTCTTTTTCTGCGAGCGCGAGGATGGTCGGCGTGTTTTCGAGGGCGCGGCGGAATCGATACCAGTAGGAGATCGGGATGCGGTTTGAGATGCCAGGCGGAACCTGGCAGAGGTCGAGCACGATGACGCCGAATCCGCCCGCGTGGAGCAGGTAATCGGCGGCTTTGAGCGCGTGCCCGGCGTTGTGGCCGCAACGGATCCAGACGAGCTGGGAGAGCGCTACGCCGGCTGCGGCGGCCGATACGGGGTCGAAGGAATCGTCGGTGTCGACGTAGGCGCAGATTTCAAGCTGGGCGGTGGATGCGGCCAGCAGGGAATGAACGAGCGTGGTGCGCCCGGAGCTTTCCGGGCCGAGGATCTCCGCGATGGCGCCGCGCGGGAAGCCTCCGAGCATAGCATCGAGCGGCGCGAGGCCGGGGGGGAGGCATTCCCGGATTTTGGCGTCCGGGCGCAGTCCGAGCGTAGTGACGCGAGCGGCGTTTGGGTTCATGCGATCTCGCCTTTTCTTCGCCATTCATATTGTGGTCGGGCGATGAGCGATTGTCAAGAGTACCGCGCGCGTTGGGTTCGTTTGGTAATTTGCGCTAACCGCGCGGCACATGCCTTCTCCGGCAGCAAGATGTGGTGTGAACTTCACCTTGAACATCAATGGATTATAACGTTGGAAACATTCGGCTAAGCCTTGTTCTACACGCAAGGAGTTGAAAGCGGAGGAGATTTTGATTGAGCTCAAAGGTAACCGTCGCTGCGATTCGATGATAGTAACGAATGTGTTACCATACAAAATGATTGAAGTTCGGGAATATCTCGGACCTAACGGTGGCCGCCCTTTAGCGGACTGGTTCACCGGTCTGAACTCGAAGGCCGCGGCCAAAGTGGCAACAGCTTTGACCAGGCTTGCTGCGGGGCAACTTCTCGAACGTCAAGGGCGTCGGTTCGGGTGTCTTCGAGTACAGAATCGACTTCGGGCCGGGTTATCACGCTCTTGCAAACTGGCAGGACTACAAACGGAGAATGAAGGAGGACAGTTATGGCGCTAACACGTGATTTCAAAGAGACCATCCGCGCCCGGGTCGCACGTGATTCGAAATTCCGCAAGGAACTTCTTCGCGAAGGGATCGAGTGCATGCTCACCGGCGATATCGCCACGGCCAAGACCATGCTGCGGGATTACATCAACGCGACGGTTGGGTTTACCGAACTCGCGGAGGCTACGCATATACCATCCAAGAGCCTGATGCGAATGCTCGGGCCGGCGGGCAATCCGCGAGCCGACAATCTTTTTGTTGTTGTCAGTTTTCTCCAACGCTCTGAGGGTCTGCGATTCCAACTGAAGGCGGCGCGTAGATAAGAACACTGCTCAAGGAGGGTCTTCCATTCGGGCTTGAACAGGCACCGGGAATGGCCGAATGCCAGGCTCATATCAGATGAACTTGGCCACTAAACAATGGGCCGTCAAGGATAAGAAGCGCCTATTGCTCGCTATGATGGAAGCCCTCGCTGGCGATGCTCATATCTCATTTGAAGGCGATCTGCACGGTTTTCGACTCATGCAAATTGCAGGCGCCTCCGATCAAGAGACGACGACACTGAAAAGAAACATCCATTGGCCAAAACAAGACTTTGCCGTTGTTCCACTCGAACCGGAGATCATTCAATCAGTACTCCCAGCAATCGGCGGTAACGTGCCGCATAGGTTTCTCCATATTCAAATAGAAAAGAATGGCCATTTTGAATTCGCAGCCTATGATCAGTTCCATCCCGAGTGCATTGTTTTCGGGCGCGCCATTAGCCGCGATCTAATTGATGAGCCTGTATTCAATGGCGTATTGAAGCATGAACGCGCCAGGCCCACCACCAGCCCTACCTGATCGGCGCGACGAACGCCAAATGGCGCGCGAAGAACCAGAACTGGAAAAATACGATGGGGGCTTGGACCGCGAGTTGCAGAAGGCCGTAGCCAACCAGATCGCGGGCGCGCAGGCGAAGGATGCCCAGCAGCGGCAGCATAAAGAACGGGTAGATCAGGTTGGGCAGCGATTCCGATGCTTTGTAAATCTGCACCACCCAGCCCAGATTCACACGATGCTGGATAGCTGACTGGAGAACGTACGGCGCTTCGATGCCCCACTTGCTGCCGCCGGAGGGGATGAAGACGCCGAGGGTCGCCGTGTAGAGCGCGACGAGAAGCGCAAATGTGTTGCACTACCGGCGTCATAATTCAATTTCCTCTGTACACGGTGATTTTCGGAATGATCGTCGGCGCCGGTGACTCTCCGACAAAGCCGCCCACCTTCTCACCTCCATCACAACGATCCCAACCAGCGCGAAGACCAGCGGATCGGGGAACCGGCGTTCGCTCCAATTGGAAAGCGCCAGGCCAATGCGCGCGAGGCGGTTCAAGATTGTCCGCGCGACCAGGCGACTATATCGAAGCCGTCGGCCACGCGGATAAATATATTGCTCACCGGCGACATGATGCGCGTGATATGACCTTGGCCGTGTAAATCTTCGAGGAACACGATATCGCCGGTATGGACGGCGTGCCTTTTGCCTCCCGACACCTCGACTTCAATTTCCCCGGACAACGAAATGGAAAATTGCGGCACCGAAGACCGATGCCAATCTTCGACGGTGTTGGAGGGAAGTTCAGCGAAGCTCAATCCGGTGACCGCCGCATTATCCGATCTGCGACTTCGGCCGGGTTTGGTTGCGATGGGCAATTCCTGGATGTGCGAATTGCCATCGGCGTCGGAATAGATGCGAATGACGCTCCTGGCGGCGGAGGGCTCCCGCGCGGCAGCCCCCGCTCCAAAAGCTCCCGCGATTGCCGCGATACCGCCCAAACTTAGTAATTCACGCCGTTCCATATAGCCTCCCGGCGGTCATTCTATCAGACGGTTGGCCCTTTATCCATCCATTAGCGCGCATCCATTAGCCGCGAGGCCAGGCGGCAGCTCTGTTCGAGGTAGGCGGCCAGCTCGGGATTGGCCGCCGAGAGGGCGCGCAACTGCGCCGGGAGTTCGCGCGGCGCGGGGCAGGCCCGGCGGCCGCCCTTCAGGAACGAACGGAGCGTGCGCGTGAGCTGGCGTTCGAGCAAGGTGGCTGAAAGCGCCGGCGGAATTCGCGCGTGATGCAGCGCTTCGGATGCTACATGCAGCAGGGCAAACAGCAGCGTCCCGGTGCAGGTGAGCGCGGAGAGGAAGAAGGGCTTGAGGGGCCGCTCGATGGCCAACGCGCGCCGTTCGCGATACTCCACCAGACTTTTCAAATGGCGAATCGCGAGTGGATCGCCTTCCACCAGATACCGCTCGTCATCAAAGCCTTGAATCGGGAAGCCGGGAATGGGGCTGATGGATCCAACGGACGCTCCGCGCGCGGAAAGCTCACGCAGCTCGCCGCTGTCCAGCCAGGCGCTGCACAAGACGACGGCTTTACCGCGCCAGGAGATTCCCGACGATAGCATCTCGGAAACCACCTGCGAAACGGTCTCCTCAGGCACCGAGACCAGAATGAGAACGCAGGATTCAAATTCCGCGTAATCCTTAACAGGATGGCCGGCCTGCAGCATATTGGCAATGCGGCTGGCTACGCGATACGAGGCCGATTTCACGGGGCCGAGGCGTTCCGATAGCCACCAGAAACGCGTCAGAGGAGTATCGGTGAGATTACCCGTGCCTATCAGACCCACCGACCGGACTTTCTTCATGAATTCCGAGTGATTTTAGCATTTTTATGCGGTCGCGAAGTTGAGCGGCCTTTTCAAACTCAAATCTTTTCGCGGCATCGCGCATGCTTTCCTCCAGTTCGGACACGAATTTATCCCGCTGCTCGGGTGTCCATTCTTCGGCGGGATCTTCGGGCTCCACGGGGATGGTGACGTAGTCGCCCTCCGCGATCCGCACCAGGCTCATGTCGATGGGCTTGATGATGGACTGCGGGATGATGTTGTTCTGCTCGTTATATTGCTCTTGAATAGCGCGGCGGCGATTGGTTTCCTCGATGGCGCGGCGCATGCTGGCGGTGTAAACGTCGGCGTAGAGCACGGCGCGGCCGTTGAGATGGCGGGCGGCGCGGCCCATGGTCTGGATGAGCGATCCGGAGGAGCGCAGGAAGCCTTCTTTATCCGCATCCAGGATGGCGACGAGGGAGACTTCGGGCAGATCCAAGCCTTCGCGCAGCAGGTTGACGCCAACCAGGACGTCGATTTCCCCGCGCCGCAGATCGCGCAGGATTTTCATGCGGTCCAGCGCGCCGATCTCGGAATGCAGATAGGCGCAGCGCACGCCCACTTCGGTGTAATACTCGGATAAATCCTCGGCCATGCGCTTGGTCAAAGTGGTAACCAGGACGCGCTCGTTCAATTCCACGCGCCGGCGGATTTCGTGCAGCAAGTCGTCCACCTGGCCTTTGATCGGGCGCACGTCCACTTGCGGATCCACCAGGCCGGTGGGCCGGATAATCTGCTCCACAACCACGCCGGCGGACTTGGTGAGTTCGTAGGGACCGGGCGTGGCAGAGACATAGAGCACCTGGTTGACGCGATTCTCGAATTCCTCAAACGTGAGCGGACGGTTGTCCATGGCGCTAGGCAGGCGAAAGCCGTAGTTCACCAGCACCTGTTTGCGGGAGCGATCGCCATGGTACATGCCTTGCAGTTGCGGGACGGTCTGGTGGCTCTCGTCAAGGAAGAGCAGATGGTCGTTAGGCAAGTAATCGAGCAAGGTGGGCGGCGCTTCGCCCGGCAGGCGTCCGGAGAAATGGCGCGAATAATTTTCGATGCCGTGACAATAGCCGATCTGGCGGATCATCTCGAGATCGAACATCGTGCGCTGGTAGAGGCGCTGGGCCTCCACCAGTTTGCCGCCCTTTTCGAGTTCCTTCTGCCACCATTCGAGCTCCGTCTGGATGCTGCGCAGCGCGCTCTCGCGGCTCTCGGGCGTCATCACGTAATGCGTCTTGGGATAGATGGGCAGGCGCAAATAGGTCTGGCGGACCTGGCCGAGCATGGGATCGATCTGGCTGAGGCTGTCCACTTCGTCGCCCCACAGTTCGATGCGATAGGCGTTATCGTCGTAGGTGGGAAAGACTTCGACGACGTCGCCGCGCACGCGGAACGTTCCGCGCGTGAAACTGTGGTCGTTGCGCTCGTAGAGAATTTCCACCAGGCGCGAGAGAATCTGCTGGCGCGAAATCTTCTGGCCTTTTTCGAGCATGAGCAGCATCCCGTAGTAGGCTTCGGGCGAGCCGAGGCCGTAGATGCAGCTCACGCTGGCGACGATGACGCAGTCCCGCCGTTCGAAAAGCGAACGCGTGGCGGAGAGGCGGAGCTTGTCGAGTTCGTCGTTGATGGTGGCTTCTTTTTCGATATAGATGTCGCCGGAGGGCATATAGGCTTCCGGTTGATAGTAATCGTAATAGCTGACGAAGTACTCGACGGCATTGCCGGGGAAGAAGGTTCGGAACTCGTGATAGAGCTGCGCGGCCAGCGTTTTGTTGTGGGCGAGAACCAGCGCCGGGCGGCCGGTTTTCTCGATCAACTGCGCCATGGTGTAGGTTTTGCCGGAACCGGTGACGCCGAGCAGCACCTGATGTTTTTCGCCGTCCAGCAGGCCGCGGAAGAGTTGATCGATGGCGGTGGCTTGGTCGCCGCGCGGGCGGTAATCCACGCCCAGGTGAAAGGCCATGATTCTAGGATAGCGGGTAGGTCAAGGGCGCTAGCGGGACCCGGCAGGGGTTGGGGATTGGGGGCCAGGCACGGTGTGGACGGATTGGGGTGTTACTGCTTATCGGATTCCTTCTGGGGTTTAAAGTCGGTGGCGAGACGCTGGGCTTCGGCCACTTGGCCGGGTTTGAGCTTCTTGGCGATCAGGTCGCGCTGGGTGACGCATCCCGCGTTGTTCTTGGCCGCGCAGATGTTCAGCCACTTATACGCTTGCACGTAGTCGCGCTTGACTCCTTGTCCGGAGCCGTACATGGCGCCCAAGTTGTGCTGGGCTTGCGTGTAATCCTGCTCGGCGGAACGCCGGAACCAGTTGGCGGCTTCCGCGGAACTCTGCGGAACGCCATGTCCGTCCAGATAGAGGAGGCCGAGGTTGTATTGAACGGCGGGGTCGCCTGCTTCGGCCAGCGGAAGCCACTCTTTCGCGGCCCCCACGTAGTCGCCTTTCTGGTACGCGTCCAGGCCGGCTTGGAAATCGGCCAAGGCGGGAACGGCGGAGATCAAAAGGGCGAACGACAGGAGAGTTGAGACTATCGACAGGTTTCGCATGGAGAGCCCCTCCTAAGTATTGAAGCACATGGAAACGATTTGGTTTCGGCTACGGCTCCAGCAGGAAGCGCTGGGATTCTTCCAGGAACAGATCCAGGCGATCGTGATGCACCCAATGGCCGGCACCCGCCACTTTCAGCACTCGCCGGTTGCGGATTGCCAAGGCGCGGTCTTCGGTATCGGGATCCGGCATCCAGCTCTCGCGGCCCCACACCAGCAGGGCGGGGCAAGCGATTTCGGAATAGATGGCGCGTAGCTCGTCGATGTTGTGACCGTAGGGGGCGAAGTAACGCACGTAGTTGTCGAATTTCCAGCTCAGTGAGCCGTCGGCGTTCCAGTTGGTGCCATGCACGGTGAGATGACGCGCTACCTGCCCGGAAAGATGCGGATTGGCCTCCTGCATTCGCTCGACTGCCGCTTCCAGGTTGGGATAGCCGTGCGGCTCGCGCTGCTCCGCCTTGCGCACACTCTCGATCCAGGCGCGCAGGCGCTCGGGGGCAGGCTTGTGAATGCGATGCACAGCGGGTAGCCCCAGCCCTTCGATGGCGATGACCTTGCGTACGCGAGCCGGATAGAGCCCGGCATAGAGCAGCGCCAGGATTCCGCCCAGCGAGTGCCCGATCAATTGAATGGGGCCGCCGCCCAGCAAGTCAATGAGAGTGGAGACGTCGAGAACGTACTCGGCGATGCTGTACATCGCGCCGGGCGCCCACGCGCTGTTGCCGTGCCCGCGCAGGTCCATGGCGTAGACGTGGAAATGTTCGCGTAGCGAGCGCGCCACCCAGTCCCAGTTGCGCGCATGATCCAGGCCGCCATGCACCAGCAGCAGAGGCGGCAGGCCGTCTTGCCCCCAATCCCAGAATTGTAACTTCAGGCGATCGGAATAGTAATAGTGGGAGACAGGTTCCAATCAACCATTGTACGGGCAGCCGGAACAACCGCTTACTGACGTGCGCGGCTCGGTAAGGCGCGTGCGCTGATCAGAAGGTGAAACGACCACCGATGGTCGGAGCAAGGTTGGTGTCGTACTTATAGGGGACGCCGGGGCCATGAGGAATGGCGATGGCCAGACCGCCTTGCACGTAGGAAACCGCAATTCCGGCAAAACCGTCGAAACGCGGGGTGAAGTGATGATCCACATAGAGCGACTCCTCGTTGAGGTTACCAGCGCAGGAAGCGCGGTAACTTTCGGGCGTGCAGGTGGTGGGAACACGGAAGTCGTTCTGCAGCTGATGATACCAGGCCGCGGTGATGTCGGTTTTGCGGTCGATGGCGTATTTCCCGCCCGTCCACCAGATCTGCACGTGCTTGGGAGAATCGAGATTGTTGTCTTCGACGCCGCTTAGCAGATAGCCGCCCTGGTCCAGGGCGCCAACGCCCAACGGGTTCGACGGGTTAGCCTGCCGGATGAATTCGTAGCCGGCAAACAACCTGAACCGGTCCCAGGTATACCTGGCAGCGAACATAATGGCGCGGTTGTCGGTCACGATGCCATATAAGGTGTTGGTCGTTTCGATCACATTGGCCCCGTTGATGGGGTTCGTATTGATGCTGTCGGTGGTCGACTGATAGGGCTGCGTCGGACTCTGCGGCCCCAGCAAGGGGTTCAATACGCTGATCGCCTGGTTGTAATGTTGGAAGACGACATCGGCGGAGAACTTACCGTAGACTCCCCCGCCGTCGAATCCATAGGCGTTGTTATGCGCCTCTTCCGGCGTGCAGGTGGCGGCAGTCCAGGTTGCGGAGGCCGAGTAGCAGCCGCCGGAACCATCGGCGAATTTATACATCGCGCCGAAATGGACCGGGCCATAGGTGAGGCGATACTTCAGGGCGTCGTCCCAACGGGCGTCCTCAGTGTCGCCGCCGCCGGCCATCGTCCCGTTATACCCGATGTACGAAAAGGCATAGCCGCCACCGGCCGGGTCGTAAAGGAGCATCGTATCGGTGCCGAGAGCGCGCTGACGACCGAAGGTCAGAGTACCGAAATTCGTGGACGATATACCGCCATAGTATTCGTCATTGAAGGGTTGGCCCGCGCGCGAGCCGTCGATGGCTATCGAATAGGTGCTCCTGGGAAGGCCGTTGTTGTTGAAGTTGGTGGCTGACGCGTTGGCGAGCTGGCCGGACTGCGGATTGATGCCGGTTGAAGCGTTGAACACAACGGACCAGCCATGCCAAAACTCTTCTCTGCCCCGGATGCCAAAACCCGTCTGCTGCAGGTTGTTCGGTGCGATGAGGAAGCGATGTTGATAGCCGTTTCGGTTCACCAGAGATTCGCCTTCAAAGTTAACCGCGTTTTCCGGTAAGCCGTGGCTGACATAGCCGACGCCGACGTCATACACACCGTACAGGGTGATGCCGTGCCAGGTCAGCGCGCAATCGGTGGTCAGGAACTCGTGGCCGCTGGCGCAGGCGTCGGGGGTGCTCGAGTGGATCTGAATGTCGACCGTGGCTTCCTGACCAACCGCCAAGATGATTCCCGAGCGCGTTTCATCGGCGAACCCTTGTTTTGCCGCTCGAATCTCGAAGCGCCCCGGAGGCAGGCCGTACGCCTGATAGCGCCCCCCGCCATCGGTTGCGATGGTGCGCGTCGCACCTGTATCGACGTTCCTGATTGTCACCGCGACCTCGGGAAGGGCTGCGCCGGTTTGGTTCGTCACCACGCCGGAAAGGCTGGCTCCCGTTTGGGCCCACGCCGGAAACGCGGCCATTATAAGCCACAAAAGCAGTTTGCCGGAGGTCAAGCGAGGTTGTCGTTTAAAGGTGATGATGTCTTGCAAAACAGATATTAGCGCATTCCCGAACGCCGGGCAAGTCAGGAAGCGGACAGATCACCAGTAAACGACTTGACCGGACAACGCACTAGGCTAGTGTGGTGTCCGGTCGCGTAATCGACAACGGGGAAGGATCTGAATGGATGGTTGAGCGGTTAGTGCGTGGTTCCGGCATCCTTGAAGTTGACCGCGAAGTACGGATAGGTGAAGTTCGGCCCCTTCTCCGTGAGCGTGAGGAATTGGCCCGGAAAGATGTGCCCCACGCCGAAGCCGAAGTTCACGTGGCGGTTGATCTCGTACCAGGTGTAGGCGTCCAATTCCTGGCCGATGTGGGTGCCGGCGGTGCCCGCGGTACTGCGAACGATGGAGCCGCCGGAAGTGTTGTAGAGCGAATCGGTAGCGCTAACCAGCCAAAAATCGAGCCATTGGCCGGTCACAGTCCAGCGCCGGTGGGGCTCAACGGTGACGCCTGCACGAGCGGCCTTGATGTTCTGCCAGCCAAACTGATCGGAGATACCGAACCGGTCGTGCGCGGTGGGGTACATGGTGTCGAAAGTGCCATGCACGCCATCGTGGGCATTCTTGTCGCCGGAGGCGTAGTCGTACTGGGTGAATATGCGCGGCTTCCAGTACGCCTTGGAGAAGCGGTAGGCAACACCGTCGGTGGTGCCCCAGGCCCGGATGTCATTCGGCCCGTCCTCACCCGCTTCGAGGATGCCTTCAGCGGAGTAGTCGAAATCGTTGTGTGCCAAACCCTTCCAACGAATGCCATAAGCCTTTTCGCTCTCGTGGCCGGTGGTAGTCTTTTTGGCAGTTTCTACCGATACGCTGGGATTGACGCGCCAAAGTACGAAGGGTTCGAGTGTGGAGTTGGGCACGACATTGTCGATCTGGCCATACGCCCCGTAGATGTTGTTGCCCTCCTGGTGATGGCTGATGCCTTCATCCAGCGGAACGACGGCGGACGCAGCGAAGAGTCCGAGGTGGTAGCGCTCATAGTGCAGATTGGCGACTGCGGCGTCGTAGGAGCGGCCCTGATCGCGCCACTCGGAATTCGCAATGATGGTGTTATTGTAATTGATCAACTGGCGGCCCACTCGCACGCTGATCCAGTGATGCTCGGGGTCGCCCAGTTCGACGTAGGCCAGCTTGAGATCGAAGCGGTTGGTGTTCGGCGGTTGCAGGGGCGGATTTTGCCACCAGGCGCGAGCGTCCTGCATCTGCCCGACAATGCGCAGCCAACTGGTGGCCTTAATCTGCATCAGGAAGCGCCAGCGGTTCAGCAGGTAATAGTCGTCGTTGTTAGCCTTGAAGCTTTGATTGACCATGCCCTCCCAGCGCAGACGTTCTTCCAAGCCGAAGCCGATCCAGGAGGGGAGCCCCTCATCCAGCTTGCTCATGGGAGCAAAATCGGGGAAGTCGTAGGGGGTGTTCTGGCCGGTGGTTCGGAATGCTGGGCCATTCAGGAAGCTCAAGGGGTTAGAAGCCGGGCCGGTGATCCAGCCGCCGTTGTAGCCGCTGGACCCGTTCTGGGTGGTGACGTCGTCCTGGGCAAGAACCGGAAGGAGTCCGGCGGATAGGAAAAAGAATGCGCTCGCCATGAGCGGTCTAGAAAGAAGCTGTCTTAGCATAGGAAGAAGTCTATCAAGTGACTTGGGTAATTGGCAAGAGGAAAAGCTTGTCACCCCTCTCCTTTTGTACTAGTACGATGATACTAATAGGTTTAGATATGTCTATCAAAAACCAGTGTTTACCGATGGATTGAAGGAATTTTGGCTAGCCGGAGGGCCTTTGGGGTGCGCGCGCTACTTGCTGGAAAGGGTCTGCTCGCGAACTTCGGAATGATGCCGGACGTCGATTCCCTTCACCAGAAACAGAACATCCTCGGCGATGTTGGTGGCGTGGTCGGCAATACGTTCCAGGTTGTGGGCGATGAACATCAGGTCC
>Ga0302325_10004459_pt1 | contig 32396 bp, 31 predicted proteins | sample Palsa_T0_2_FD_201948 | JGI IMG/M metagenome (GOLD analysis project Ga0302325, IMG submission 201948) | Peat permafrost microbial communities from Stordalen Mire near Abisko, Sweden - Palsa_T0_2 | ecosystem: Environmental > Terrestrial > Soil > Palsa > Peat permafrost | place: Sweden: Abisko... | reverse complement strand
CGGCGTGGGCTTGTCCGGATCGCCCCAGAGCCGGTTCGCGCGCAGGGGGTCGACGAGAAACGAGATGCCCGAGGCAAGTCGGATGCTGCCCGCGGCCAGCGCCATACGGTCGATTGTCATGAACTCCGAGCCTAAAGCGTGTCGAACAACTTTGGTGAGTGTCTGGCACCGCCCTTCTCGGGCGTCGTCGGTTCAGGCCGCGGGTGCGGTGTGAACGTCGGTTCCCGCGTCATTCGGGCTGGTTTCACCAACACGAGGATGTTGGCCAGCGCCGTCCCGTCGGCGGACTTTGGTGGCCCGGCCTCCTGCTTGGGGGTCCGGGGATCGATGGGGGTCGTGATAGGCCTGGCTCCAACGGGCCAGATTCACCGCGGCGTTGGCGTCTCTGTCGGCGGTATGCCCACAACCACAGGTGAACACCCGATCCGCCAGCGTCATCTCGCCGTTGACTACGCCGCATTGGGGGCACAGGCGGGTCGACGGGTACCAGCGATCAGCTTCGACGACGTGCCCGCCGCGCCACTCCTGCTTGTACTGGAGCATCCGGGCGAACTCTGACCAGCCGGCATCCGAGATAGCCCTGGCGAGGCGGTGATTGGACAGCATTCCTCGCACGTTCAGGTTTTCGATGACGAGCCGGTCGTGAGTCTTGACGAGCTCGCCCGATATCTGATGCAGGAAATGCCGCCGCGCATTGGCGACACGGTGGTGATGCCGCCCGAGCCTGGTGGCGGCATCCTTGCGGTGGTGTGATCCTTTCTTCTTGCGTGACAACGACTTGGCCAACCGTCGCTGGTGTTTGAGCCGGGTGGCCAACGCTTTGGGAGCATCGCTGATGCGGGCGACCTCGGTGCCGTCGTCGGTGGCGGCGACCAGGAACGCCGACAGGCCGCGGTCCACACCTACCCAGCCGCCAGCATCGTCAAGGCGGGTCGGGTGGTGCTGGTCGGGATGCAGGTCGGCGGCCTCAACGTTCAGCGAGATCCACCATCGGCCCCCGTGATGACTGATGGTGGCGAACAGGATTTTCGCCCGGCCCTTGGCGAGCATGCGCCGCAACCGGCGGGTGTCATCATGCACCCCGAGCAACCGGATGCCAGGCAGCGTGACCGACCGTGGGCGATCATTGTCACCGACGCGGATCGCGGCCGGTTTGCCTTTGGGGTGTTTGTTGCGCAGCCGAAACGACGCGATGTCCCCGGTCTTCTTCTTGAATCTCGGGAACCCGACCCGCTCGCCTTTGCGCTTGCCGAATCGCGAATCCGACCACGATTTCAGGCCTTTACCGAGGTCGACGGCGGCTTCCTCGAACACCTGCTGGCACACCTCGCGCCGCCACTTCAGCCCGGTGACCACTGTGTCGACGGTTCCCTGGCTGTTGACGATGAACACTCGGCCCGCGTCCTCGGTCTTCTTCCACGAGTTGAACGCGTTGATCAGATCAAACCCCGTCCACGGCACCTCAACACCGGCATCGGCCTTGCGCCCGATGAGCGCAGTTTTCACCATCCGTAGGCACTGGTTGAACGCGAACCGTGACGCCCCTGCATGCCGTGCCAGCACGTCACGCTGCTCGACCGTGGGGTCCAGACAGTAGCGGAATGTGGTGTGGCGAGCCATCACCCATCAGCGTCCCACAGCCAACCGACAAACCCCGGGCCAGCGAAGACGTGTCGGACCCTTCGATCACCATCGACAATCATGTAATCCAAATCCAGGCCGCCGACGGTATCGATCCGATGTGTCCGACACCGCATGGGCGCGCATCGCCCGCTTCCTCTACCTCAGCCAAATCGCCCTACCACTACGCAGACTCGACCGCAGCCAGTTGTTCGACACGCTTTAGGAGGTGATCGGTCGAGCGGGAGCCAAAGGAGCGGATGTGGCCATTGTTGATGCCGGGTATCTCACCCCTCGCTACTCTCACTGCGGCGCCATTCAGGCGTTGTCGCAGCGGGTAGAAGGGTTGGGCGGATATGCCGGATCCGGGAGCCGAGGGGTCCTCGGCAGCCTTGGCACCACGGTTCGAACCTGACGAGGGCTGGGTGCCGGCCGACGAGCGAAGGTTCGGTTTGGACCGGCGCACCCTGCGCCCGACGCTGGCGGTGTTCGTGTTGGTGTTCATCATGTCGGTGGTGTTGCCGGTGATCAACGCGACGGTGCCGTACCACGACATCGTCAGAGCCGGCGACGTCTTGGAGCTCGAGGGCAACGTGACATTCGTTCCCGAAGCCGGCTGGGGCATCACCTCTGGTCTCCGCGAGGGCCACGGCCCGATATCCGGTCAGTACCCCGCGGCAGCGACCATCGAGGACGGAGCGCTGAAGTTCACCGTCCGCACCGGGCCGTTCCACGGCGACGCCGGCCAATTGCTCGATCAGATCGAGGCCACCACCGACGCGCTCAACCAGGGGCGCGGCGTCCATATCACCGGCGCGCCCGCCACCATCGTCACCGCTGCGGGCAAGGAGGGCACCACTGTTCGAGTCACGGGACCGCACACCGCCGGCCTGATCGCCGCGTTCGTCTTCGGCGATCGAGGAGTCAAAGCGGTAGCGACCGGACCGACCGGCGCCGGCGCAGAGCCCAGCGCCGCGGTGTTGCGGATGATCGGCAGCATCAGCCAATCCGGACCGGAAAAGCGATGACGACGACACTGACCGAACTCGATCGCGCGCGCGATGTCGCACTCGACCTTTCCGGCTGGGGCAGGCGGTTCGTCTTTTACCAACCGCGCAACTTCGCATTCTGGGGATACCTGGCGCTGGTCGGAATCGGCGTGCTTACTTTCTTTTCCACACTCGCGCGCGAGTACAACGCGTACGGCGAAGCGATCGGACTGGCGGTCACGTCATTTGCCATCTACGCCGCATTGTTCTGGTGGTTCACCGACCGCATCGACCACTACGCGAAGCTCCCCCACAAGCTGATGGTCGTCGCGTTCGTGTGGGGCGGCTTCGCCGCAACCGGGACGATGGCCGCCAACGCCAACGACGCGATACTCGCCATGTATGGAAAGACTTTCGGTCAGGTGTGGGCGCTGAACTGGGGTGCCGGGCTTGCCGCCCCGTTCACCGAGGAACTGGCCAAGGGTTCGGGCCTGCTACTGCTCATCGCGTTGGCGCAGCGACACGTACGGACCGCTTTCGACGGGTTCATCCTGGGCGCGTTCATCGGCCTGGGCTTCCAGATTGTCGAGGACATCACCTACGCCATGACGTCGGCCGGAACCCAGTTCGGCGCCAACCAAATTGGAGCCTCGGTCGGCACCATAATCCTTCGCATGCTCACCGGGGTGGCCGCTCACATCCTCTACAGCGCAATCTTCTGCGCCGGCGTGGTCTACCTTTTCGGCCGGCCCGCTGAACCCCGCAAAATTGGTCGGGGCCTGCTCCTGATCGCGATACCGATGCTGCTGCACGGGACCTGGGACTCGGTGGCCGCCATCGCCGGCCAGAATGCGCTGACGCTGATCGGACTGTTGATCGGCACGATCGTTGTCGCGCTGATTATCGTTGCGCGGGTTTACAAGTTGACTGTCGCCAGGGAACGCGACTTCGTCCGCGACGTCATGGCGCCCGAGCAGGCCCGTAACGTGATCAGCCGGATCGAACTGGACGCGATGGCCGGTAACCGCAAGGCCCGCAAGGCTTACCGCAAAGCCGGTCGCAACCGTCAGGAACGCAAGCGTGCCCGCTACGTCCTCAACGCCGGCTATGCGCTCGCCGACGAGTTGGCCGCGGCGCGCGGTGCCGACACGGACCGGGTGCGCTTTGCCCGCTCCGAGGTCGCCCGGATTCGGGCGGGCCTACCGTCGCCCTGGTGACTCGGACCTGAAGCCGGAGCGCCCCACCTATCTGACGACCGAATCATCGGGCACACGCGGCGATTCGTCGGGAGTCCAGGCCAACGGCTGACCGGGCTGACCGGGAAATAGGTAGTCGATGAAAGCCGCTGCGGTGGGTTGTGGTTGGTGGTTCGCCAGGCCCGGTCGCTCGTTGGCTTCGATAAAGGCGTACTCCTCGCCAGTGACATCAGGGACGAGCAGGTCGATGCCGGTCACCGGGATCCCGATCGCCTCGGCGGCCGTCACGGCGACCCGGCACAGCTCCGGATTCACGTCAGTGGTGACATCGTGGATCGTGCCGCCCTGATGCACGTTGGCAGTATGACGAACTCGCAGCCGATTGCCTTGGGGCAGAACATCATCCATCTGCCAGCCGCCTTCAACGACCGTCGCCTCGGTGATGGCATCCAGCGGGATTTTGGACTCACCACCAGTGGCCGCCGAGCGCCGTCGGCTCTCTGCCACAATCAGGTCCCGCACTGTGTGCTCGCCGGTACCGATGACCTCGGGCGGCAGCCGCAACGCCGCGGCGACAACCCGACCGTCGATCACCACGAGTCGAAGGTCGTCACCGACAACCCGCTGCTCGATCAGCACCTCGGGGTATTCTTCGCGCGCCCAAGCCAATGCCGCGGTGAGGTCGCTGGGCCCGTTCTCGGCGGTGACACCCACGGTGATGCCCTTGCCTTGTTCTCCTCGAGTGGGTTTGACGACAACCTCACCTACCTCTTTCAAAAACGCGTAGTCGTCGTCGTCGAAGGTCGCCAGGCGAGCGCGCGGCACGGTAATCCCCGCGTCCGAAACCAGCCGACGGGTCAGTCTTTTGTCGTCGCAACGGCACATGGCGACTGCGGAGGTGAACTCCGACAGCGATTCTCGGGTGATCACGCTGCGACCGCCGTGGCTGAGACGCATCTCGCCGGTTTCGGCGTCGAGGACCTCAACCCAGATGCCGCGACGCACTGCCTCGTCGGCGATGATTCGCGCATACGGGTTGAGGTCGTCGACGGTCTCCGGCGGTGGGCTGAACAACGGCTGGTTGATCGCGTTTTTCCGTTTGATCACCAACACCGGGACGCGACGGAACCCCAGCTTCTCGTACAGCCGGATCGCGGCCGCGTTGTCATGGGTAACCGACAGATCCATGTAGGCGCGACCCGCACGACGGAAGTGCGCGGCCAACTTTCGGGTCAAAGCGATGCCTATTCCCGGGATCCCGGCAGCCGGATCGACCGCCAGTGTCCATAGACTCGAGCCCCGCTCGGGATCAGAGAACAGCAGCTCGTGGTCGACACCGGTCACCGTGCCTACGACGGCACCGTCGTCGTCGCGTACCGCGAGCAGGTAGGTGACGGCGGGCTCATGCAGGTTGTTGTTCCAGATCGTGTCCACGGGCGCCGGAACCATTCCGCAACGGACGTACACACGGTTCATGCAGTCTGCGTCGGAGAAGTCGTTGAGCGCGCGCACGGTGACACCCACTGGCGACGCCACCACCTCGTCCTCGTCAGAGGTGTCAGAGAAGCGCAGCCGATAAGTGTGGCTGGGGTCGATGAAAAGTTCGGAAGGCGCTCCGGCCACTACGACTTGGGTCTCGCGGGCATAGATGCAGATGTCACGCCGCCCGGGCGCTTCCCGCCGAAGTGCCTCGGCCAGAGTGCCGGCATCGGCGAAAGTCTGACCGAAGATGAGACGGCCCCAACCTAATTCGAGCTCGACATCCTTTGCCATCGCATCGACCATGTGCGGCGGTGACGCGTCGTGGAGGCCAAGCGTGATCGCTTCAGGGTGGTCCGCCGAAGGATCGATGGCGGTCATGCTGCCGGCCCGGTCACACCATGACGTTGTAACCAAAGCTCGAGCAGAGCGATCTGCCAGAGCTCATTGCCGCGTAGCGGGGTCAGCCGACCATTGGGGTCGGCCAACAGGGCGTCGACCGCATGGGTGTCGAACAGTCCCCGCTCTTTGGCGACCGGCGCGTAGAGAGCATCGCGGACCATATCGAGGTACGGCCCTTCGAGGTGGGTCAGCGCGGGAACCGGGAAATAGCCTTTGGGACGATCGATGACTTCGGACGGAATAACCCGTCGCGCAGCCTCTTTGAGAACACCCTTGCCACCGTGGGCGACCTTCAGCTCCGGAGGGCAGGTGGCCGCGAGCTCGACCAGTTCGTGGTCGAGGAACGGAACACGGCCCTCCAACCCCCAGGCCATCGTCATGTTGTCGACCCGCTTGACCGGGTCGTCGACCAACATCACCATCGTGTCGAGCCGCAGCGCGCGGTCGATCCCGGTTTCGGCACCGGCGTGGGCGAAGTGCTCGGTGACGAAACGCTGGCTGGGATCGCCCGGTGCGAGGTAGCCCTCGGCGAGAAGAGCGGAAAGGCCGACCTCGTCGCGGTCGAAAAAGGCAGCCCGGTACTCGGCGACCGAACCCTCGACGGTGGCCGCGGCCGGTGCACCCATCGGCGGATACCAGTGGTAGCCCGCGAACACCTCGTCGGCGCCCTGACCCGATTGCACGACCTTCACGTGGCGTGCGACTTCCTGGCTGAGCAGATAGAAGGCAACACAGTCGTGGCTGACCATCGGTTCGCTCATCGCCCCGATCGCGCCGTCCAGCGCGGGCAGCATCCGCTCGGTGCCGATGCGGATCTGGTGATGATCGGTGTCGAAACGTTTGGCCACGATGTCGGAGTACTGGAATTCATCGCCTTGCACACCGCCGGCCGCCTCGAAGCCGATGGAGAACGTCGACAGCCCGTGCTGACCGGCCTCGGCGAGTAGGCCGACGATCAGGCTGGAATCCACACCGCCGGAAAGCAGGCATCCGACCGGAACGTCGGCGACCAGTCGACGTTCGACGGCGGTCCGCAGCGAAGAAAGCACGGCGTCTTCCCAGTCGCGCTCGGACCAGTCGGAGCGGTCGTCGTGTCGGCTGAAGTCCGGTGACCAATAGGTGGTGGCGACCCGGCGGCCATCGGGCTCGATCGCGAGCAGTGATGCCGGCGGGATCTTGCGCACGCCGCGCAGAATGGTGGCGGGCGCGGGGACGACCGAGTGGAACGTCATGTAGTGGTGCAGCGCGGCGTGATCGATGCGGGTGTCCACGCCACCGCCGGCCAGCAGCGCCGGCAGCGTCGACGCGAACCTGATGCGGTGGTTGTCTTCGGTCACGTACAGCGGCTTGATGCCGAGCCGGTCGCGACCGAGTAACACGCGGCCGCTGTCGCGTTCGACGATGGCGAAAGCGAACATGCCTTTGAAGTGGCTGACGAAGTCGTCGCCCCAGCGGTGGTAGGCCTTGAGCAGGATCTCGGTGTCGCTGTGCGAGAAGAAGCGGTAGCCGTAGCCCTGGAGCTCGGTTCGCAGTTCCTTGTAGTTGTAGATGCAACCGTTCCAGACGATTGTCAGACCGAGTTCGGAGTCGACCATCGGCTGAGCGCCCGCTTCAGTCAGGTCAATGATTTTGAGACGACGGTGGCCGAGAGCGACTCGACCTTGCGACCAAACACCCGCTCCATCCGGTCCTCGCGGCGTCATCACGGCGGTCATCGCTGCCACCGCCGCTACATCAGGCGGTCGACCGTCGAGTCGCACCTCACCGGTGGCTCCACACACTTGAATAACCCTACAGACGTCGATTACGGCTCGCGCGCCGCTGAGCCGCCATCGCAACGTTTATGAGTCTTGAACCGCCTCCGCGTATTTGTCACCGCCGAACATCTTTACGGTCTGATCCTGGACGCGTTCGCGATGAATCTCGATGATCGTGTCGGGGCGATGCATGTCGATCCTGTACCCGAAACTCGCGATCTTGGAACAGACCCGGTCAACCCTTGGGCACTGCGGTCGACCGAGGCACGCTCGGTAGCTTGGTCGAAACGGCTAATCACTCGGCCAACGAGCGGGAGTAGGCATGGAACCTCAACGTATGGCCGTGGCAGCTTTCATGGCTGTCACCTTCGCGTTCCTGGCCTTCGTGCTCATCGCGGTCGATTGGGCGGCCGCGAGCGGTCGGCTCAGACGCAATCATTGGGTGGGGATCCGCATTCCGTCGACGATGCGCAGCGATCAGGCGTGGGTGGCTGGTCACCGCGCCGCGCTGCGCCTGATGCCGCTGCACTTATCCACTGGCATCGCGCTCTTGGTCGCCGTCCTCTGCGCACCGACGGTAGGCAGTGTCCACCTCGTCGGAATCGGTGGCGCGGCTGTTTTCGTTGTGGTCGCCGTCGTCACCAGCATCATCGCCGGCCGAGCCGCGAAAGCGGTGAACGATCAGCCCGACGGATAGGCCACGAGTGGCGTTACGACAGGACCGTAGACGATGCGACGTGCGATGCCGCCCTCATCGGGACCCTCAGCGACCTCGTCCAGAACGAAACCGAGACGGCACGCCTCCCACATACGTCGAATGCAAAATGTTTAGCTAACCCTATTGCTTTGACAGCAGCGCATTACGAGCTGCATCAAAATGTATGTCGAAGAGCGCTTTGAGCCAGGCCATTTGCGTCTCGTCGTCGGCGCCCGGCGGGGGCGTCGGTAGGTCGTCATGCTCTCTACTGAGCATCAGCATGAGCTGCCATTTCTTGGATTCGTTCGAAAGACCGAATTCGTTCGGGGCATCAAGCGGCGCGAGCAAGAAATCGATGCCCCCGTCGCGGGCTGACCAGCAGATCTGAAGCTTGCAGTCTTGACCTCGGTAGTAGATCACCCAAGCGGGGCGGGTCTGATAAATTGCGGCGTCGTTGACTTCATCAAGTGCCAAGCCGGCACGAGACAGCGTGGGTGCCAGAAAACGATCTAAATCAGCCGGCTTCATCGCTACTTACCTCCTCTATAAACCCACACATTTCCCTGCTGCTCGTATCCATAAGCCGCTGCATTATTTTTGAGGAAGTTGATCTCTAATGCAGAGTATGACTGTCTCTGCGCGCCGGCTAGTTGCTCAACGCTGTCGAAGCCGTCTGGCAAGACATACTCGATTCGAGACACACCGCTTTCCATCTGGCCACGGAGAAATTGCTCGTTTACTTGCCAAACCAGACCTTTCTCCTCCCCCTCACCAAATCCATGCGTGAGGGCAGCCCAGGTTGGGTCACCGGTGTCGAAGTAGATACCGCCACCAGCTCGAGCTTCGCCGATGTAACCGCCTTCGGGGCCATTGAACTTACCTAGAACTACTCGGTCCGGATTATCGCCTATGTAGTGGGTCGACATGTCCGCAACCGGCTCGCTGAGTGCTCCGGTGGGCCCTCCATTCCAGTGGCCATAGTTGAGGTCATAAGCCGCTTGCTCTCCCCACGGGTTGTAGCCCATCGGATGGTCGAAGCCGATCGGTGCGTGGGTCGAAACCGCTGGCCCGGTATCGAGCACGCCGGGCCCGATTTCACCAAATTCGCTTACGGCTGCTGCCCCCTCGCCGCCGAACAGTAAACCGGGAAGGGCGAAGGCCCCATCGGAGGCTTTGCCGCCTAAGTAGTACGCCGCACTCGGCGAATCGATTGCGTTGTGAACTTCCCCCATGGCCGCGCCCATCGGATTCTGGGCAGTTTCGAGGGTGCCCTTAAGCATCTGCTCCCATGACTGGAGGACGCCCGGTGCGCCGGGTCCTCCCTGCCCGATGAGATTTTTGATGCCCTGCTCGGTGGAGAACCACCGGTCCGCGAATCCGTCGCCGAATCCGGGGGGCGGCGGCCGCGGCGGCTCCGGAGGGATGTAGTTGGGCATCCCGTTGTCCATCCACTGCTGAGTCCGCGCCACAACGTCGTTGAGCCGTCCCTCAATCTGGTCCGGCGGCACCCCGTCGCTGATCATGGATTGGCGTGCTAACGCCTTGAAACTCTCGACGTCGGCGGGTTTGAGCCGAGGCGCCGGGGCGCCAGGAACACCGGTTTGCCCAAGCCGGCTGAGCAGATCAGGCAGGCTGCCCGTTGGCGGCTTGCCGCCGGGGTCAGCAGGCTCGCCCCGCCCAAGCATCATGTCTTCCAGCGACGGTGGCTTGCCGCCCCCGGCACCGGCCGGAACGGGCGGGCCTCTCAGCGGGCCACCGCCAGGCTCGGCCGAGTCGGGACCAGCCGGTAACAGCATGTCCTGCCACGACTTTGGTTGACCCGGGCTCGGCGGCTTGGGCGCGCCCGGAGCCGGTGAAGCAGCGCCGGGTTGATACCCGGTGGCATTCAGCGGGATGTCGCCAACGCTGCCGCGGACGGCGGTGGCCAGTTCCTGGTCGGCGTTGTGGGCGTGCAGTCTGCAGGTGTCGAGCTGTCCCTGCAAAAGCTGTTGCTCTGCTGCGAACGTCAGCCGGTCGAGCCCAATCATGGTGTTGCCCGGATCGATTCGCCAATCCGGTGTGATCGTCCAGCCGTAACCCTCTGCGGCTTGCTCGATTCCGTCAAGTTCGGACTTCACCGACCGCACGTCCGCTTCGGCGCGCGATACGGCCGCCGCTACCTGCCTGGACTCCTGGCCGTCAGCTTCGATGTCGCGACGAGTCTTCCCCAAGTCCGCGCGAAAGGCATCGCCGGCGTCCCCTTGCCAGTCGCTGAGCGTGTTGTGGACCTGTTGCAGGCTGTCGCCCAACCGCTGCAAGGTCGCCGCGCGATTGGTGGCGGTCTGGAACACGCCGTGGATCGCATCGGCGTCCCAGCGCTTGACGTCGGCCGGAGTCAGCGCCGCCACGCGTCACCCCTCACTCCCCTAACGACTGGACCACTTGCGCCGACTCGTCTTCGTTGCTGACGTAGCGGGTCATTGCGTCGGCCACGTGCGACCCCAATCCACCCACCTGCAGTTTGTGGTGGTTATGCCGCGCTTCCCACCGGGCCGCCAGCTCACCCAGCGCCTGCTGCGAGGACCCAATCCAGCCGGGCGCGGCATCGGCCAGTCCATCCTCGTGGTTGGCGAAGCTCAGGGCGGCCTCGCCGACCGAATCGAGCATGTCGTCGCTGCCGTTATGCAGCGCGACGGGATCGACCTTCAGCTCGTCGGCCACCACAATCTCTCCTGTTCGGTGGTTCTGCGCGCTGAAGTTTAGCCCCGAACCGAGGGGGTGCGCCCGTCACCTTTCTTGCCGTCAACGACCAGGCTTCAGGCCCTCGTGAGCAACGCTCTGATCAGCGTCGCAGTACAGTTGGCACACCCGGCCGGACGGCGAGGAGGGAGCCATCTTGGCGAGTACCGAGGACCTGGTGCTGGGCTTTGCCAACACACACGGTCATCTCGGTAGGCTGCCGGAACGCTTCGTTGATAGTGCGGGACTGCGCGACTGGTTGAGCCAGCAGCAGGGGGTGGAATCCAAGGCGCTCGTCATAACTGCCGCCGATGTCATCGAAGCCCGCGAAATCCGCGACGCATTGGTCACGGTGATGGTCAGCCACGCCGACGCTGAGGCCGCGAGCGCCGACGAGCTGCTGGTCGCCGAACAGGCCCTGCAGCGAGCAGCACAACGTTATCCGTTGCAGGCCAACATCACTCATGAAGGGGCAGGCCTGAGCTCGGCGCAGCCGGGGCTTGCCGGCGTGATCGGCTCGGTGCTGGCCTCGGTGGTGGAGCTGGCGCAGTCCGGACAATGGAATCGATTCAAGGCGTGCCGCAACTGCCATCACAGTTTCGTCGATCAAAGCCGCAATGCCTCAGCGACGTTCTGCCGCACAAGCTGCAAGTCCCAGGCGGGTATGCGCGCCTACCGGAGCCGCCAGCGCGGCAGCGCCGAGCAGTAAGTCTGAAAGCACCGTATTTCTCGTCGGCATGACGAATAATTCGTGGACTCCATCCCAGCGAAGGGAGCGGCGTGACTACGGCGGTGTACATCAAGACGGTCTTCACCGCGATGCCGCGTTGGACGCGGCGCATGGGAGTGGCAACGACGGCGCTGGCCGGCGCAGTGTCGGTCGCGATGACCGTTCCGCACGCCAGCGCCGATAGTTCGTACCAGCCTGCGCTCGACCAGCTTCTCGACGCCATGCAGCAGGCGGTGAACTACGACTCGGCACTGCCGTTTGCGACACCGGACAGCGACGCCATGCTGCTGACCGGTCTGCAAAACACGAACTATGAGTTGCTATCCGCCGGGCTGTCCAGAGTCACTGAGCTTTTCAACGGAGTCTTCTTCCAGTCACCCGAAGCAGTAGCCGGCGATGCCGCCGATTCCCGTCAATACTTCCAATTCTTCACCCCCGACATCTACTACCACGCGACCGCCGGTCTGGCGCCCGGTGCGACCTACGAGCTCACTGGCACTCTCGGCAAAGGAACCGAAGCTCTCGCCATAGCGACCGAAGCAATCACCGGTTCAACGGCCGTGAGCAAGGAGAGTTTGGAGCTCGATCACGGCCTGGTCGTCAATCCGGATGGCACCTTCACCGTCGACATCGGCCCCACAGAGCCAAGCGGCGCAGTCAATTTCATCAACGACACCGACGCCACCACCAATGGGGATGCCTCGCTACTGATTCGAGACGTGCTGGGCGATTGGGCCCAGGGCCCGGGCAGCATCAGCATTCACTGCGTGTCCGACTGCCCGGCGTTCCTCGCCATACCGACCACGGGAATCTTTCCCGGCGCCGACGGGTCGGCCGCCGAAATCGGCTCGCTGGCAGGGACCTCCGCTACTCAAGTCACGTCGGTCGACTCGCTGCTGACCACGTTGTTCACCGCCTTCAGTAACATCGTCGGACCTTTCAACCAAGAAAACATGGGCCTGGCCGCGGTCGCCGGCATCGAGCTGCCACCCAATACGATGAGCGCGCTGGCACCCGAAACAAGCGTGTTTGCAACCGGTCTGCCCAGTGCGGACGTCTCCGGCGGTAACTTCGACCTGAATCCCGACCAAGCGCTGATCGTGCAAGTACCAGACGTGCCATCCGGCTACAGCGGGATCGAACTGATGAACGTCTTCGGCGCGGCGCTGCCGTACAGCCTGGCGCAGACCACCTTGAACAACACCACGGCCTTCGCTGATCCTGATGGATACACCTACTACGTGGTCAGCGCGACCAACCCAGGTCTGGCGAATTGGCTTGACAGCAATGGCGTTAGCAGCGGCGAGATCTTCGCCCGGTTCGAGAACCTCCCCGACGGCACGGACCCGACGGGGCTACCGGTGACGACCGAGGTGGTGCCGGTGGCCGATGTCGCCAGCTATCTGCCCGCGGACACACCAACCGTCAGCCCCGCGGAATATGCCGCCGACATGTCACAGCGCGTCTTGTCCTACGACTACGCCCTGGACTTGTCCCGCGAGAATGCCCAACCTGATTGGGTGCTACAGGAATTGATACTTCATGGGTTGCAGGGCGTGATGGGCACCGACAACTTCGCCGCGGTGTTTGGCAGCGACCCATCGACTCCCCTCGAGCTGAGGTTGACCCCGGCCTTGTCGCCTGACTGGACCACCGTCGACCACGATTTGCTCACCAATCCAGTTGGCAGCCTGGAGGCGATTTTCAACAATCTCCCCCTGGCGGCCAGCGACATCAACTTGCCCACCGAATTGGCGCTGGGCCAGACCGTGCTCTCGCTGCTACTTCCTCAGCAGCTCGGATCCCTGTTCAACGACACGGTTCTCGACCCGAACACCGGGATCATCGCCGGCTTCCTCAATGCCCGCGACGACCTGGCGACCGCGGTGTTGACCGCCAACAATGACTTCCCCACCGAGCTGGGCAGTGCGGCAACAGCGGAGTGGGCGAACATGCCCGAGTTGGTCCAATCGACCGGGAGCACGCTGCTGGCTGAGCTTGGCACGCTACTCAACCCCGCAGATCTCTTCGCCACGTGAGAGACCCGGATTCCATCAGTCGCCGTCAGCTGCTCCGGTTGGCGAGCAGCGTCGGTGTGGCGTCAATGGTCAGCGCCTGCGCGAGTGACACCCGGACGACCAGTACCCGCCTCACCGCTTCCACTGCGGCACAGTTGATATGCCGCGACGCCTGGGGCGCGCGACCTCCCCGCCCCGGCGGCAAGCGTCACACCATCACCCGGATGACCCTGCACCACGAAGCCGTGGTCCTCGGCGACAACCGAAATGCCCCGGAGCGCTTACGTAAAGACCAGCGGTACCACCAAGACCAGCACGGGTGGATCGACATCGCGTACCACGTCGGCGTCGACCGTAATGGCAACCTCTACGAGTTGCGGAGCACCGAGATTGCCGGTGACACCGCGACGGACTACGACACCACAGGCCATTTCCTCGTTCTCTGCGAGGGAGACTTCGATCAAGAGGCTGTGTCGGAGGCGCAACTTCACGGGACCGCTCTCGCATTCGCCTGGGCCGCCCAGAACTTCGGTATCGCGAGCACTACCTTGGCGGGTCATCGCGACTTCGCCCAGACTTCATGCCCGGGCGCGAACCTCTACGCCCACCTGTCCTCAGGTGACCTCAAACGCCGCATCGACGGCCTGCTTGCCTCCGGTGGGGTAAATCTCCAGCGCTTTTGCGGACCCGACGCCACCGCACGAGTGGCAGCCATCGAGGCGGGCAACTAGGACAGCGCCAGAAGATCCGCCCAAAAGTCGGTGCTCGCTGCTGCCAGTGAATTGGATCGGTGCCCAACATCGTGACGATGTCGTATGCCCAGCCGAACCAAACCACAAGTATTAACTCAGGGCTCCGACGCCGTGGCGGACAGGCTCTCCTCAGCAGAAAGTCGCCAGGTGCGGGCTTCTCCCGGGAGCACGTTCGGCGGGATGAGCCCAATGGGCTTCGAAGATGGAGTCGGGCCGATAATGTCTTGTTGTCGTTAACCGACTGATGGAGGCGATATGAGCTATCGGACGATCGTCGTCGGTACGGACGGCTCGGAGTCGTCATTGCGGGCAGTCGACCGCGCAGCCGCGATCGCGGCGCAAGAAAAGGCGAAGCTGGTCATCGCGAGCGCGCATCTCGACACTTCGGAAAAGGGCGGCTGGTCACGGCCGCCCTCCCCCGATCGTTTGATTGACGGCAGGGCCGCCGACAGCCTCGGGGGCGCGGGTTACCGGATGCATGGGAGTGCCTCCGTGTATGCGATCCTTCAGGACGCCCGCGAACGAGCGAAGGCCGCTGGCGCGCATGAGATAGAAGAGCAGGCGATTGTCGGCGCGCCGGTCAGTGCGTTGCTGCATCTGGCCGAGGAGATCAAGGCGGACCTGCTCGTCGTCGGCAATTTGGGGGTGGGCACGGTCGCCGGCCGTCTTTTGGGCTCCGTGCCCGACACCGTTGCCCGCAAAGCCAAAGTCGACATCCTCATCGTCCACACCGTCGGATAGCTTCAAGCGGCAACGCTTTCCAAGCAGGAACCCGCGAAAGGTGTTGGCGGCCTGAATATCCGGCGTCAGATCATGCCGATGACGGCACGTGAGGTGAGGTCAAAGCGCCGCTCCTATTAGCGCGAGAGGCAATATTCCCAGGTCGGCAGCGAGCGGGATACCAATCGCGTCGACGGGGTTTCCAGCCGCAAGTTCGGTGGTGAAGACGTTGTAGTCGATTTCGGGAAGGGTGATGAACAACGCGGTGGCCACGTCCAAAGGCGGGAAGCCGGTGTGGGGCGGGAAGGTATCGAAAAGGTCCTGGAAGGTCGTGGGCACGATTGAGAGAACCGACAAATCGCTACCTGAGAGATCTTCCAATGTCGTGCCGAGTTCGTTGGCCCAGGATGGCAACGAGTAGACGTAGTTACTCGGATCGGTTAAATCCTTGATGGCGTCAGTGATCCCTTGCTGCAAGCCGTTCACTAAAGCTTGCGGGACCTGCTCAAGGACACTGGAACTCGGCAAGAACCCCAACGTTGTGGGCACATCGGCATCGCCCTGACTCCAGCCACCCAAATAGTTGTCGTCGACGTCGCCGTAGCCCAGGTTCACCAACACCGACAAGTCCGGGTTCAGCAGATCGGCCAGCGGGTTGCCGATGAAGGGAATCAGTTGCAACGGATCCAGCAGCGGCAGCGTGGTGACGGGAATCTCGTAGTAGTTGGTCAAGGTGTCTGCCGACGACGTCGGCAGTTGAATAGCGTCCGCGACCTGCTCGGCCGTGAGGGCCGGATAAGTGACGTGCTCGAACACGATGCCCAGCACGGCGTTGAGATCGGACAGCGGGTCGATCGGATACTGCGGGAAGTCGGCGAAACCGTCGTATTCGTGCGTGTAAACGTCGGTCGGGTAAAGATCAGACGCTTCTGGTCCGCTGAACGTGAGGCCCAGGCTCGGGATGCTCGGCTGCGTGCCGTCCGGCAAGTCGAAGCGTTCCAACATGCCTCCGTTGGGGGCACTTTCATCACCGACCAGCACGAAATGCACGTCATCACTGGGCACACCCTGACTCGCAAGCTCCGGCTGCACTAGCGACGAGATCACCGCGCTCTGCGACCAACCGGAGACCACCACAGGGTTCGCGGCGTCCACATCGCCGGTGGCGATTTGGTTCAGGATCGCAGTGTCCAGGATCTGTTGCCCCTGGGCCTCGGACTGGTCGAACGTCTCGGTAAAGGGACCGAGGAATGGGTAGAGCGCCTCGGGTGTGGTCAAGACCTGCGTGGTGCCGGTGAAGTCCCGCGGCGCCAGATACTCGGCGTCGATCACGTTTGCATAGGTCTGACCAGGCGTCTCGAGGCCACTGCCGCCCATGATGAACGCCGTGCCATCCCCGAGCGGGGAATCTGCGGTGTCACCGCTGGTGAGCCGTACCGCGCGCACCTGCACGCCGGGTGACGGCGGGACCAGCGGTGGGACCGCGATCAGGCCGGCGCCTACGAGGGCGACACCGAACGTGCGGTGCAGACGAAGCATCGGGGGCCTCTCCCTTGGGGTGCGCAGCTGCTAGTGCACCGAGCAACGGTGAGCAGAATTACAGCACGACAGCTAACCACGGCGAAGCGCGATCGCCGAAAAGCTCAGCCACGCGTCGCAGTTACCAATTGCTCGGCGCGTAGTCCATGAGGAAGGGGTCGCCGCCAAGTGCTCCACCCGCTGACTGGTCACTAATTACACATCAGTCTCACAGGCTAGAACGATATGGTGTTTTTGTTCTAGCAGGTCGTCAGATCGGTGCCCTGTGCTCAACCAGCAAAGTGGGTGGACATGTTCACGTTGGCTTCGTCAAAATATTTCGTCGTTGCGGGCGTCATCGCGGTGGGCGCGACGATGGGTGTCGGCGTCGCGTCGGCAGACCCCGATCTGGATCCGATCATCAACACGACCTGCAACTATGCGCAGGTAACCGCGGCCCTCAACGTGGTGTCGCCCGATATGGCCGCGAAACTTGCGCAGAACCCGAGGGCCAGCTCCCGGTTGCAGTCATTCCTGGCGGCACCGGTCGACGAACGTCAGCAGATGGCCCAACGAGCGATGGCGATGGCGCCGCAATTCCAAGGCGCAATGGGTGGCGGCATCAACCCGCAGCAAATCCTTGGCGAGCTCTCACAAGTGGCCAGCACCTGCCACAACTACTGACCGCCGGCCGCCGCCAATGGCGGGTTGATGAGCCAGCCCGCCGTTCGTGGTGTGCCAATACACCTAAGGATCAATCGGTTTCATTGATTCGCCTGGGCCTTCTGCGTCTCACGAGGTGCCCCACCACGCTGATAATGTCGATCATTGTGATCTCGCTGTTCGACGCCTGTTCGTCGGGCCGTTGGATCAATGAGACTCGGCGCTGTGACTGAGCCCGCAGCCGTGCAGCGGTCGCCCAAGTACCACGACATCGTGGCCGCGGCGCAAGTACTGTTCGGCGAGGTCGGCTACGACAAGACCGGCGTACGTGAGATCGCCGAGCGCGCACACATCGCCCTGGGGACGCTCTACAGTCAATTCCCCGACGGCAAGATCGGCGTGCTCAGCGCCGCGATGACCGAACGAGTCGAACGACTCATGGACCACATCTCACGAACTGAGCACAGCGAACCGGTCGAGGCATTCCTGGACAGGGTCCGTCGGCTTAACAGCGAGATTGTGCGAGATCCGTTCCTGCGCAAGCTATTCCTCGAACAAGGCCAGGCCTACGAGCCGCGGCTACGCGAACAGGGGCGCGAACTCATCGACTCCTTCAGTTCACTGGCAGTCGCCGAACTGACCCGGCTCACCGAATCCGGAGACGCTGGGTGCACCGATCCCGAAGCCGTCGCGGTACTGATGCGCACCGCTACGATCGGCTGGATCGCCGCGCACGCATCGGGTGCCGCCACCGTCGACCACGAACGTCTCCTCAACGTCCTCATCGCTGCTGTCCGGGCACTGATTCGACCGATCAACACCCATCCTGCACACCCGGAACGGACCCCGTCACGTCGCCAGTGAGGGCCGCCGGGAAAACCGATCCCGCGTGGATGCGGTTGAACAGCTGAGCCAGTGCAAGGTTGAGTTCGGGGATCGTGAAGGGCATCGCGTCGCAGCTACCAATTGCTCGGCGCGTAATCCTTGAGGAAGCAGCCGTGCAGATCTTCGCCCGACTCCCCGCGGACGATCGGGTCATACACACGAGCGGCACCGTCGACAAGGTCGAGCGGGGCATGGAAACCCTCGTCGGCGAGCCGAAGCTTTGTCGGGTGTGGACGCTCGTCGGTAATCCAGCCTGTATCGACGGCGGTCATGAGAATGCCGTCTTGCTGCAGCATTTCAGCGGCGCTGGTGCGGGTGAGCATGTTCAGGGCGGCCTTCGCCATGTTGGTGTGCGGATGCCCCGGGCCCTTGTATGCGCGACTGAACTGCCCCTCCATTGCCGACACATTCACCACGTATTTGCGGCGAGCGGCTGACGCGGCCATCGCCGGGCGCAGGCGGCTCACCAGAATGAATGGTGCGGTCTGGTTGCACAGCTGAACCTCGAGCAGTTCCATCGCGTCGACCTCGTGCACGCGTTGGGTCCAACTGTTGATGGCTGCGGTATCGGGCAGCAGGCCACCCGCGTCTATGGCGGTGCCCGCGGCGATGCGGTCCGGAGACGCGCTTCGGGCGGCCAGGGCCAGTTCAGTTACGGCGTGGGGAGTTTGATGCTCGGCGAGGCTTCCGGCAAGTGCCGCGGGATGGGCGTCGCTGACGCGGTCGAACGTGATCACGTCGACGAGTTCCGGCGCCGGGGTACGTTCCGCCTCGACGAGCGCCGCGTAGGAGCCAGGAGCGCGGCGAACCGTCTGGGCGGCGTTGTTGATCAGAATGTCGAGCGGTCCCTGCGCGGCGACGGAGTCCGCGAGCGCGACGACCTGAGCGGGGTCACGAAGGTCGATCCCGACGATGCGTAGCCGATGCAGCCAGTCGGCGCTGTCGGGCATCGCGGCAAACCGGCGCACGGCGTCGTTTGGAAAACGGGTGGTGATCGTCGTGTAGGCGCCATCGCGGAGCAGTCGCAGCGCGATATACATGCCGATCTTGGCGCGGCCACCGGTGAGCAGGGCGCTCCTACCCTCGAGGTCGGTGCGAGCGTCGCGCTTGGCGCGGTTGAGCGCGGCACACTCCGGGCACAGTTGGTGATAAAAGGCGTCGACCACCGTGTAGCGGTTCTTGCACATGTAGCAGGCGCGTGACCGGAGCAAGGTGCCTGCGCTGGCGCCCACCGCAGTCGACACCAATGGGAGGCCTGCAGTTTCATCGTCGATGCGGCCGGGCGCACCGGTGGCGGTGGCCGCGGTGACGGCGTGGTCTGCGGCCGCTACCGCGTCGCGTTTGGCGTGCCGGCGGGCTTTCTTCACCGCCTTGAAGATGCCCGCGGTGGCCCGACGCACGGCCACCGCATCGGGATGCTCGGGCGGCAAAGATTCGATGTCGGCCAGCACCATTAGGCACGTGTTGAGCTTGTCCGGGTCGATCGCGTTCACCGTCGAAGAGTACGGGCTTATTCACGTCCGGCGTAGCGATGCCGGTGTCGCGCTTCCTGGACGGCGTTGGCAGCCATCATCGGGCGTGTCTGCGGGCCCTCAAGGCTTTCTTGATCTGCGGGTTAAACCCAGGATCCCGGCCGCCACAAAGGGCACTGGGGAGAGCGTGGCGATCAGTGCGCTTTTGGAACCGACTAGCGGCTTGCTGCGAAGCCCGGTAACAAAGTCGGCCCCATCACTAGTGAGTCCAACCGTCGCCCACCGTTGCAATTCGCGTTCTTCGCCGCGCGCCCAGGCCGCACAGGCGCCCGAGCCGAGAACCACATCACGGATCCCAATGGTCCGCATGAGCAGTGTTTCGGTCCCGGACCCTGGCGAAAAGATCCGGCTCGGCGCCAGGATCATCGTCGCTCCCACGGCGACGCGGGCCGCCGCGACCATTGCCAAAATCGAGGTCGATGCCTGGGCCTTTTCGCGCACCACGGCTCGACCCTACGCACCTTGTACGGGTCAGAGTCGCGGATATGTGGATGTGGCGCCCGCAGGCGGCGCAACGCGGCGCCCGGCGGCCGCGCCTAGCGGTTTTTGGACATGTAGAGCAGGATTTCGGCGGTGTAACCCCAGAGTCGGGTCGCGCCGTCGAGGAACGTGGCGGGCCCGGTCCAGTCGTTGCACCGGTACCGGTGCCAGCGATCTGGATTGTCCAGATCGGGCAGCGCCACGGTGAGTAGCCGGTGTGTTTCTTCAGGGTGGACCGGATGGACGGGGCCGGGTTGACGCCAGTGGGCGACAACTGCGGTGACGTCGAAGTCCGATACGCCAATATGAAGGCGCGGAAGGGTGACCAGCGGATCGACGCTGCTGGGGTTGAGGCCAATTTCTTCGGCTGCTTCCCGCAGGGCAGTGGCGGCGGGATCGCGGTCGGTGGACTCCCGGGCGCCGCCGGGGAATGCTACCTCGCCTGGATGGTGCCGGAGCGTGTAGCTGCGTTGCAGCAGAACCACTTCGGGACCGTCGCTGGTGTCTTTGAGAAGCACGAGGACGGCCGCCTGCCGGTCAGCGATACGAGTCGCAACAGGGTCGTTGGTGTTGAGTTGGCCCGCTGGGGCGATGCTGAGCGCGGTAACGAGTCGAACAAGATGGCCGGGAACTATGGCGGCGTCATTCACCGGTCCGGCTGCGGCCAGCCAGTCGTCCACGGTGTACGTCGGCGCGGGGGACGGATCGTTTCGCATGCCGGTAGGTCGTTCTGGGTCGGGTTGAGGGCGCGAATCGGGATCTGGCACGAATCAGTTCACCACGCTGGCGGCCGGTGGTGAGGGCAGCCGCTCCGTCTGACCAGTGAACCGATCCCTCACCACACTCGTAACATGTTCAGTCGATTAGTGCCGATCGGCCACGCTGCCTGCGTGCCGTGAGCGCCGGGGTGACTCTCGAACTCGGTGCCTACGACTCGCTACTCACAGTTGATGGCACATCTGCTGACGGTTACGAGCCGGAGAGGGTGGAATTGCATGGCCCACAAGGACAGCGGTGTGCTGCCGGACCTGCACTCGGAAGTTCCGAACGTCTGCATTCCAGTGCATTCGGTTGGACACGTCGGGGTCAAGCGGATCGTCGCGATCGACGAGCATGACAGTGCGGCGATGGTCGTCATGGATATCACAGTCGGTTTGTATGCCCACCAGCGTGGCGCGCACATGTCGAGGCTGATCGAATGCGTCGACCGGCCAGGTCCGCAGCCGACCGTGCTCGACTACGTCCAGGGCATCTTCGAGCGGCTGCGCGCCGCGGTGCCCGCCGCCGCGTCCTGGTCGGTGGACGCGCGGGCCACCATCGTGTTGCCGCACGACGGCGGGTTCAAGCCGATTGAGGAGATCTGCCGGATCGAGGCGGCAGAGCGGACCGAAGTGACCTGGGGCGCCGCATTCAAGGTTTGCCTGGCCTGTCCCCAAGCCCAGAGCGCGATCGCCTTCGATCGTGACGATATGGACAATGTCGGCGAGCATCCGTCCCACAATCAGGTTTGCGACCTGGAAATCACCGTGACCGGGGACTTGACGACGGTGGCCGGTCATTCTCTGGCCGAGCTGCTCGCCGTTGGAGAGTGCGCGGCCAGCGGGCCGGTGCGGGAACTGCATAAGCGACGCAGCGAAGCCGACGCGGTCACCGCCATCCACCACCACGCGGTGTTCGCCGAGGATGCGCTCCGGATAATCGCCGAAAAGACCAGGGCCCAGTTCCCGACGGCTACCAGGGTCACGTGCCAGATCGTGAACTACGAGAGCATCTTCGAATACCCCCTCCGCTGTGTCGTTATCGCCTGATGAGAACTTGACGGCGACGGCGTCAAACGTCATGACGCGGCGGGTGAGCCGACCGTTGTCGGGATGGACAGGGCCACAATGAGTTCGAGGACTGTCTGGGGGTCGTTGAGGCGTTCGCCGTAGAGCTCGCGGAGTTGGGTCATGCGGTAGCGCACGGTTTGGGCGTGGACGAATAGATCGGCGGCCACAGCATCGCGTTGCCCTTGGTGTAGTAGCCACGATCGCAGTGTCTCCGCAAGCCGTTCGGCGGTGTTGGGACGTAACTGATCGAGCGGTGCGAGCACCTGGCGGCGGAGATCGTCAGCGGCTTCGCGGTCAGCGCCGAGCACGAGCGCGACGAGATGGCTGTCGGTGTCGATCGTGCCGATGTCGTCTCCGGCGAGATGGAGTTCGCGCGCCTGCAGGACGCGATGATAGGACGACTGTGCCTGTGTCCAGGGACGGGAAGGACCGACCACCGCCCGGCGATCTTGGAGTTCCCGCAGTAGCCGGGACCGGTTGGGACCGTGCATGTCCGGGACAAGCAGCACGACAACAGACTCGGAGGACTCGATACCGGGCAGGTCGCCACTGAGTTCCAATGTGGACTGCCCGAATCGGGACGCCACGCCCCGCGTCTGGGCCGACGGAAGTAGTACCGCAGTGAGGGTGTCCGGTGGGCGCCACTCTGCGCGCTCGGCACTTGCCCGCAGTATCTCGGCAGGCACCCCGGTGAGCAGGTCCTGCCCTAGGCGGTCAAGATGACGCCGCCGTGCTCGATCCGAGGACGCCAGTTCATCGCCATGCCCGGAAACGCTGGCCGCGGAGAGCTCATCGATGAATGCGAACACCAACTCGGCGAACCGAGCGATCATCAGCGGTGGCAGTCCCCGGTCGACGGCGGTTTCCGATAGCTCACGCCACGCCACCCGCGCGCCGACGCGATAGGCAGACAGCAGCGCGTCGATGGAACGCCCTTGACGCGCCTCGCCGCGCCCGAGTTCGTAGGCGCCTTCGAGCGCAGGGGACAACGTCGGGCCGGGATCGGAGTCGTGTGGACGGGCGGCCAGTTGGAGGAAGGCGCCAAGCGCCATTTTGACGGCGCCTTCGATCCGCCGGCCCATCCGCCCGCTGAAGGCATCCGCGTAGCTGGGCACCTCGACGGTGACGGCGGCCACAGTGTGTTCGGCGACGGCGGGCAGAACGCCCTGTAAAGCGGCGACGACCAGGTCATTCAGCACTAAGCCGGTGACCTGTCGACCGTCAGCTCCAGCAGCTTCGTCCATCAAATCTATTCTTTCCGAACAAATATATGGCGATATTTCACTCTGCCTGGTCAAGAGTTTATACCTGAGATCAAGGGATGGTGGTGTCATGACAACAACAGCACCCAGGGTCACCCCGATGGGCACGCTGCGCGACCGGTTCCTCCAGCTCGCCGAGCGGATCACCACGCCGCTAGTCCCCGCCGACTACCTCGACATCATCGATCCGCTGCGCTCAGGCGCCGACCTGCGCGGCCAGATCGTCGCGATCCACCCCGAAACCCGCGACGCCGTGAGCCTGGTGATCAAGCCGGGCCGCGGTTGGCGCTCCCACACGCCCGGGCAGTACGTCCGCATCGGTGTCGACGTCGACGGCGTGCGTCAGTGGCGCGCATACTCGCTGACCTCCGACACTGACCGGGCCGACGGCTGCATCGCAATCACGGTCAAGGCGATCCCCGGTGGCAAGGTCTCCAACCACCTCGTGCGACACGCCACCGTCGGCACCATCGTCCAACTCGACCACGCCGCAGGAGAATTCACGCTCCCCGCCGCGGCGCCGGCCAAGATCTTGTTCCTCACCGCGGGCAGCGGTATCACCCCGGTGATGGGCATGCTGCGCAACATGGCCGAGGACATCGACGACGTCGTGGTCGTGCACAGCGCCCCCACCCCTGACGAGGTGATCTTCGGCGGCGAACTGCGCCTGCTGGCCAGCCAAGGCCGAATCCGCTTGATCGAGAAGCACACTGACACCGACGGCATGCTCAATACGGCCGCACTCGGCGATCTGATCAGTGACCTCGCCGAGCGTGAGACCTGGGCATGCGGACCGACCGGCATGCTCGACGGCCTCGAGCAGCACTGGAATGACAACGGCATGCCTGAGCGCCTGCACACCGAACGGTTCCGGCCCACCGTGGTCACCGCCGGCGAAGGAGGGACGGTCACCTTCAGTAAGTCGGCGACCGTCCTCGACGCCCCTGGCGACCAGACACTGCTCGATGCCGGCGAAGCCGCCGGCGTGCTGATGCCGTCGGGGTGCCGGATGGGCATCTGCTTCGGCTGTGTGGCACCGCTGCGCCAAGGAGCCGTGCGCGACCTTCGCAACGGCGACATCACCACCGCCGCACCCGGTGACGGCGTCCTGATCCAAACCTGCGTGTCCGCAGCTGCGGGCACCTGCGACATCGACCTCTAAAGGAAGTCCAATGACCACTCTGCAACGCCAAGAACAGAATCCGATCGCCCACCTCAGCGACGACGACATCGAGAATCTCGGCCGCGAACTCGACGCCATCCGCCAGCAGGTCCTCGGCAGCCGCGGTGAGCGCGACGCCGTGTACATCCGCAACGTCATCGACTTTCAGCGCAAGCTCGAACTGAGCAGCCGCGCCGTGCTGCTGTTCTCGCTGTTCCCGCCGGCTTGGCTCGTCGGCACAGTCGGGCTGTCGGTCGCCAAGATCGTGGAGAACATGGAGATCGGCCACAACGTCATGCACGGCCAGTGGGACTGGATGCGCGACAACAAGATCCACTCCACCACCTGGGAGTGGGACAACGCCTCGCCCTCCGACATGTGGAAGCACTCACACAACGAGATCCACCACACCTACACCAATGTGGTCGGCAAAGACGAGGACCTCGGCTACGGCATCATGCGGGTCGACGAAGACCAACGGTGGATGCCCTTCTACCTCGCCCAGCCGCTGTGGAACCTCATCAACGCCTGCTTCTTCCAGTACGGAATCGCGGCTTACGATCTCAAAATCGGCAAGTACCTCAAGGGCAAGACGGACAAAGAAGAATTCCGCCGCCAAAGCAAGAATGTGCTCGCCAAGATCCGCAGGCAGATGACGAAGGATTACGTTCTGCACCCCCTGCTGTCCGGACCCTCAGCGGTCACCACGCTGACCGCGAACCTGACGGCCAACCTGGTCCGCAATCTCTGGACGCACTCGGTCATCATGTGCGGACACTTCCCCGAAGGCGTACAGACCTATGAGAAGAAGTCGATCGACGGCGAAACCCGCGGCGAATGGTATCTGCGACAGATGCTCGGCTCCGCCAACATCAGCGGAAACCGGTTGCTGCACTTCATGACCGGCAATCTATCCTTCCAGATCGAACATCACCTGTTCCCGGACCTGCCGAGCAACCGCTATCAGGAGATTGCGCCGAAGGTGCAAGACCTGTTCGAGCGCTACGGGCTGACCTACGTCAGCGGACCGATGGTCAAGCAGGTCGGCTCGGCGTGGAAGAAGGTGTTCCGGCTCTCGCTTCCCAACGATGTCCTGCGCAAGGCGGCGGCGGTCAACCCAGCGAACGTTATCCAGCTCGTCTTCCGCTCCGAACCGGCCGGCGTCGACACCAACGCGGCGTAGAACCCAGAAGACGGAATCGCCTCACTGGTCGGGCATTTCGGAATGTCGGCGCAAGAAGGAAGTCTCGACTCGTAACACGTTCTCGTGGTCAAGTCCGCCGGCGTAGACGTCGTAGTGTCCGCCGCGGCTGCGGTATAGCTCTCCAAGGGGTGCGCGCGCGGCCACGGCCAGCGCCGGTCTGGTGGGAGCCATGGTGTCGTGTTCCGCCACAACCATGAGCAGCGGGCATCGGGCATTCCGCGCGTGTTTCACCGGTCGGTGCACTGTCACATCAAGCAGTGACCGGGCGGTGATCTCGTTGGACCAGGACCCGTCGCCGGGGTCGAGTCGGGCCATGCCGACCATCGCATCGTCGGTTGCGATCACCCCGAGCTGCCCCGGGGGCACGCTGATGGGCAGATAGCGCGGGCGTCGATTGAGCACTGACCCAGCCAGGTCGGCCAGGGCGTGCGCGGTCAGTCGCAGCGCGCGGGCCGCCGGGATGTTGGACAGCCCGGCCAAACCGTCCACCAGCGGGCATTGCGCAATCGCGCCAGCCAGCCCGGGTTCGCTGGCGGCCAACTCGACAATGTGCATGCCGGCAAATGAGGTGCCCCACACAAAGATCCGTGCAGCATCGAACTCCTCTTGGGTACGTACCCACGCCAGCACACTGCGGTAGTCCTGGAGCTGGCGATGGACAGAGAGGAGCTGTCGTGGCTCACCGGTGGAGTCACCCCAGTGTCGGTAGTCGAACGCAACTGCTGCGAATCCGGTGCTGGCGAATCGTTGCGCGAACGGCGCTAAGCCGCCAGCTTTGATACCGCCGATACCGTGCGCCATGACCACGACGGGAACCGGACCGGACCGGTCGGGCATGTACACCCAGGCATCGAGCTGGTCGCCGTCGCCGGCTGGGATCCGCAGCTGGCGGCGGACGGCGCAGCCCGTCACGATGTCACCGCGCCCGACGTGATGATCTGTGCGCCCGCGCTGCGGGCCAAGTCGGCGCCGAATAGTGCGCCGGGGGTGAATGCGCCTGGGTCGACCTGACCGACACTTAACCGGGTAGCGGTGTGTGCGGCGACCTTGGCGGTGAAGCTGTAGCCCTCCCCGGTGCGGAGCCATGCCTCATGATGTGTGCCGTCGGGCCAGTCGAGTCGCGCGTACGCCCAGGAGATGTCGCCGGACTTCGCCGGTGGAGTCAAGCGGGCACGGTTGACGAGCCCCTGCGCCCCGGCCCGGATTGGCTGCGCGGCCAGCAGAGCTGACAGCATCGGCAGGACCGCGCGCACTGCTCGCCCGCTGGGCACCTCACTGGAGAACGCCACGACATCGTCAGCCCCTGATGCGCGGCGTGCCGCTTCCAGCTCACCGGTCGGAACTGCGAGGCACTGGCTTGCGGGCAAGTCCGGCAATGGAATCCACGCGTGCTCCGCCCCAAGCCGTGTCCGCACCAGGTGCCCGTCCCGGTAGCGCCGCCCACCATATGCGACGGCATCGATCACGCTGGACAGCACGGCCGATCCCAAGCCGTCCACGGCGGGCATCGCGGCCACCGTCGCGCGGGCTGCCGCGGGTCGGCCGCTGCGCAACTCGATGACGAGCGCCTCAGTCGCGAGCACACCAAAACCCGCTCCGGTGACCAGCGTGACTCCCGCGTTTCTTGCGTGGGCGTCCAAGTTCAGCAGCGCCTGCACTGGCGGTAGCTCGTTAGCCAGATCCACGTAGTGGCTCCCGGCGGCCAGGCATGCTCGGGCCAGCGGCGCGCTTGTCTCGCCGAACGGGCCGATCGTGTTCACCACGACCGTTGGCTTTTCGGCTGCGATCAGCGGAACCAACTCCGCCGACCCGGGCGACAGAATCGTGCGGTTCTGCCCTCCCAGTGATGCGGCGACTGCGGCCAGCCGGTCGTGGTCACGTCCGATGAGCACCACATCGGCGTCGTTGCCGATCAGTTCAGAAGCGATTGCACGACCGCCCTTGCCGGTCGCGCCGAGTACCCAGATTGTCTGCATTTCATTTACGGTACAGTGTGTATCGTTAATGTGTCAACGCTATCGTTCTGGTGATCACATGTCAGGTCTTCGAGGTCGTCCACGCGACACCGCCTTAGACACCGCGATCGCGAATGCGACTGAGACGGTGTTGCTTTCGCATGGGTATTCGGCGGTGAACATCGATCGCGTCGCCAAGCTGGCCGGCACCACCCGCGCTGCGATCTACCGTCGGGCGAAGACTCCCGGCGAACTCGTTGTCGCGTTGCTGGTGAGCCGTTTCGGGATCGATCCCGCCCCCGACAGCGGCAATTTGCGCGAGGATCTGCGGCTCGTACAGGAACTTCAGCGCGAATTCTTCGTCGCCCCCATGGTTCAGGCCGCTTTGGCTGGTGTGCTGAATGGTCTCAGGGACGACGCTCAGCTTGGCGAGGTGTTCTACGCGCGCTTCATGGAACCCCGTCGCCGCTCGGTGGCCGCAATGCTCGCCCGGGCCGCCGACCGCGGCGAGATCGCGCCGCCATCGCAGCCGGGCGTTATCTCCGACCTGCTGACCGGTCCGCTGCTGCTTCGCACGGCGCTACCGCCCATCGGGCCGATCGACGACACGCTCGTCAACGCCACCATTGAGGCCGCTTTGACGGCATGCGGCGCAGTGATCGCACCGCCGATACGCCCGCGGCCAAACCGAGCCCGTAGGCCGTAACCGAAGCGTCGTCATCGGGTGAATCTCGACCATAGAATGGTGGGACATAGTCGTCGACACTCGAAATAGCTTCCGGTAGCGCCGTGTAAAGCCATAGCCGAAGCGATGAAGCTATGGGTTCGGGTTGTCGCTGCCCGGTGCCGGCTGCCGATCGCCGTCGCCAATCGATTGCGCTCCCGCCGCCGTAGGACCTTTCTGGCCGGGATGATGTCCTGGACGCTGCGGCAGGACAATGAGCAACGCGACGATTACGGCCGCGATCACCGCCGAAGCCAGCGGGCGGCTCAAGGCCAGACCGCCGTCAGCGACTGGCTTATCAATCAAGTCCCCCACGGTTGCGCCCAGAGGGCGCGTCAGGATGAATGCGACCCAAAACAAGGTGACACGCGACAAACGGGTCCAGTAATACAAGGCCACGACCGCGATCAGAGCCGCGGTGAATACCAGCGCACCGCGTTCGTAGCCAAATCGGCGAGTGTCGGCGAGCCAATCGCCGAGCGCGGTGCCCAAAGTCTGGGAAAACGTGATCGTGGCCCAGTAAAACATCTCGACTTTCGGCGTCGCGACGGTATTTACCGACACCGTTCCTTCCGACCAATGCCACAGCCCGAGGGTGGCCAACAGACAAGACAGCAGCAGAAGCGATCCACCCGTGTAGCCGATCCCGAGCGATCGGTCGGCGAAGTCAGCCAACGTCGTGCCGAACGTCGTAGACGCGACGATCGTCGCCCAGTAGAGGATCGGATAGAAGCGCTTGGCGGAGATCTGCGCGACAACGAGCGCCACCAGCAAGGCTCCGAAAAGCGTGACACCGGCCAGATAGCCCCAGTCCAGCGTCATCGTCACGGTGTCGCCACCCGTCTCGCCGAGCGTCGTCGCCAATATCTTGATGACCCAAAAGCCCAGGGTGACTGCCGGCACCTTGCTCAGCGCCTGTTTCGTCACGTCATTCATCGGACATGGCCTGTCGCTCCCGTGGAGATGAGCTAGGTGAACCTTCGGAACAGAACGCCTTCATAGAACCCGTGGTCCCCACCAGTTCGCAAACACCGGCGGGCAAAAGTAATTCGCAGGTCCCACACAGCGAGTCCTCAGGTCGTGGGGGAACGATGTCAGTGAGTGTCCCGATTTGCTGCGAGGGGTGGCGCTTGCCGGCAATGCCGGCAGCGTTAGGGGGAATATTGAGTCACAACACCGCTGCCGCTCCGCGGCCGGAATCTGTTGGGTCGATCGCGGCTGTCGATGAACTGACCGACAACCGCGCCGAGGATGCCGCCCACGGTCTGACCAAGCCACGGCTACGCGGATGGATCCACCAATATTGCGCCGTGGTGGCCACCATCGCGGGCACGGGACTGGTCGCAGTTTCTTGGGCGGAGGCATCCAAGCGGGCCGGCCACTCGACACTGACATACGCCTTGACGGTGATCTCGATGTTCACCGTTAGTGCCGTCTACCATCGCGTCGACTGGAAGTCGGCCACCGCCAGGCAATGGATGAGGCGGCTCGATCACGCGATGATCTTCCTGCTCATCGCCGGCAGCTACACACCGATCGCCAGGCTGGCCTTGCCGCGCCCGACGGCGTATGTGGTGATGGAGATCGTGTGGGCCGGCGCGGTGGCCGGAATTGCACTGACGCTGTTCTGGCCGAGTGCGCCGCGCTGGGTCGGCGTGCCGCTGTATCTGCTGCTGGGCTGGGTGGCGGTCTGGTTCGCCAAGGCGGTCGTGCACGACGCCGGCTGGGTCCCGACTGTACTGCTCGCCGTCGGTGGCGTGTTGTACAGCGTTGGCGCGGTGTTCTACGCCCTGCGCTGGCCGGACCCGTGGCCGAGGACATTCGGCTATCACGAGATCTTCCACGCCTGCACCGCGGTCGCGGCGCTCTGCCATTACATCGCGATCTGGTTCGTGGTCTTCGCGAGCTAACCGGCCGGAAAGGACCAAACTCCTTGAGCGCCAGCACCTATGCAATGCGGGATGAGACGTTGATGAAACAGAAAACTGGCCAGAGCACGTCAGGGCGTCCTAACTGGAACGAGTTGTCGCGTCACCACACCAGCGGCAGATGCGTCAGATACCGGTCGACTTCGGCGGCGAGCACGCTGTAGCCGTCCGCGGTCCTAAACTCCGGAATGCGTCGCAGAAACTCGGTGATGATTGCGACCAGCTCGGCACGTGCGAGGTGCACGCCGAGGCAACGCCGCGCGCCGCCGGAGAAGGTGTACGAGGGCTGCGGTCGGACCCGGTTGTCGGCGATCGATATGTCGATGCCCTGATCTAGGTTGACTGCTTGCAGCGGCAACACAAACCGCGCACCCGCCGGCAGCGTGACCTCGCCGATGGTCATCTCGGTGAGGCTGGCCCGCAGGCAGGTGGTGATGGGCGGATTGAGCCGCGCTGCCTCGTCGACAAATGCGCCGATCTGGTCGGGTTGGCTGCGCAGTAGGGACTGCAATGGCGGATTGCTGGCCAACTCCACAAGCGAGAATCCAATGGCCACAGCGCCGGTGTCGACAGCAGAGGTAAAGAGCAGGGTGACAAACGACGTCATTTCGTCGTCATCGAAGTCATCCCGCAGGGCCGCGACAACGCCGGTGGAATCTGCCCGTGGAATGGTGTGCGCCACGTAATCAATAACGCGCTGATGATTATTCTTCGGGTCGTCGCGGTGGACCCGGTAGCGATCGACCAGCCCGATAACGGTGTCGAGGTCGGTTGATGGGAACCCCAGCACCGTCAGCAATGTCTGGCACGCCAGCGGGTGGGCGATATCGGCGATGGCGTCGCACTGACCTTTGTCGGCGATGTCATCCACCAGCGACACCGCGTGGTCTTGGACGGCCGCCGTTACCGGGGCTAACGCCCGCGGCGTGAACAGGGGATTAAGAATGCTCCGATATCGCGCGTGCTCCGCCGGGTCGGGCACGGTGCTCGGTACCCACGGGTACATATGAGGGTCTATGTGCGGGCAGACCAGCGCAGGGTCGCGCAGCGCCGCAAGAACGTCGTCGTTGTCGGTCAGGTAGTAGTCGCCGTGCAGGTACACCACTCGCCCGGATGTACCCAACGCAGCCCAGAAAGCCCGCTCGGAGGCATGTATTGCCCGGCGATCGATAGCGGCATTCAATATGGGGCCTCTTCCACCAGGTCAACATATCGCCAATAGCGTCTGCAGCGGCTCCGGCGCTGCGGCGGTCCAACGGCGGTCGGCGCGTGACAGACGGTTGCCGTCCTTGCGCGATTGTTTGCGCGCAAACTTGGGTAGGCACCTGCTTACAACTTTGCGTGTATCGGCCCGAAGCGACCCGAAACGACCAATGTTGATGTAAAAGAAAGCTGGCCAAGGCTTTTGGCCCTGGCCAGCTTTTTCTCGGACGTCGACGGTGAGCCTGTCGACGCGCTTGAGCAGCCCGGTTATGCGTGTGACGCAAAAGCTCCACCGACTGTTGAGGCAATCGGCGAGCTAATCCACCAAGCGTTGGCCTATGCGCACTTTCTGAGAGAAAGAACCTGACGCACCCGCTTATCGAACCCGTCCTGACCTCACCGCCACTAATGAGTGGCTGCAGGAAAGTCTGAAAAGACTTGCGAGACAAGAAGATCCATCACGGGTCCCGCTGCGTAGACGGTCTCTTTCGAGACAACGCAGGGCCCATAGGGTGATAGCCCCGCTGCTCGTCACGGCGGCTTGGCCCGAATCAGGCCGTCTCACGGCAGATTAAGCGCAGAAAACGGGAACTCATTTCTAGTGACGGACTTTTGACACGAAGCGACGTAGGACGACGCCGCTGGCGTGATCGCGGTCGAGGCAGTCTCGTATGTCGTCCATTTCAAGACAGTCCAGAAGATGGGCTTGGTGAATCGACGTTCGGACGGAGCCGGCAAGAGCCAGCGGAGCCAAATCACTTGGCCCAGTTCACATCCTCATCGATTACGCCACGGATTGACGGTTTCTCACCATTGGTCGCCGATGGATCCCCGGCAACCACCCGCTCACCGGCTCGTCCTCACGCCTGGGCCTCGCGCGCGGCGAACCAGGACTCGGCCGCCGTCAGAGCCTCCGGCGTGCCGATATGCAGCCAGTCGCCGTCATGGACGAGGCCGAACAGGCGCCTGGTCG
>Ga0302325_10004457_pt1 | contig 32399 bp, 23 predicted proteins | sample Palsa_T0_2_FD_201948 | JGI IMG/M metagenome (GOLD analysis project Ga0302325, IMG submission 201948) | Peat permafrost microbial communities from Stordalen Mire near Abisko, Sweden - Palsa_T0_2 | ecosystem: Environmental > Terrestrial > Soil > Palsa > Peat permafrost | place: Sweden: Abisko... | reverse complement strand
GAGCTCATGCACATGCCGGTCGCCTGGATCGAGCAGCAGTTCAAGGCGATGGGCAGGCGCGATGCCCGCGACCTGGCGTTCGCCCTGCTGGCGTCATACGAGGGGATCGCGCTCCTCACGAACACGTTTCGCGATCCCGAACTGATGGTCCGCGAGGGGCGCCGCCTCGAACGCTGGATTGACTCGCTCGCCCGCGACTCCAAGGACAGCGCCCACCGGCTAGAGCAGCCGGAAGGAGGCGGGCCAGTGTCATCCACGCAGTAACACGAAGGCAGAGAAACGACTTCATTCGCGATCACGTTTACCGCGAGCAGTCCGTCAAGGAAGTGCAGCGGCCGGACCGCTCCACTCGAGTAACCAAAGGAGAAGTTCATGCACGTGCTTGCTGTCGGAACGTTCACCACCCAGGATTTCCAGCAGCACCTCCCCGAAGAGGGCGAGGTCGTAGCCAGATGGTTTCAGGAGGGCGCCCTGAAGGACGTCTACCTCAAGGCCGACCGCTCAGGCCCCATCCTGGTACTCAACGACACCGACACGGCCGGCGCCCAGAAGCGGATGGCCGACCTCCCATTCGTCGTCCACGGCGTGGCCACCTTCGAGTACATCGAAATCCTCGACCGCCCCGACGTCCCACCGACCCGCGACTAAACCCGTTCCCGCCCGAAGCCCGTCCGTGCCCGATAGTCGATCCTCATCAGGACAGCTGTAGCAGGCACAGCACGGACGGCTCCGGACGGGCCGCTTCCCCTGACGCCCTGCGCACCCCAGTGAGTGCCGCAAGAACTCCTCGCCCCGCCTACCGTCTGAAGTGCGAAAGGACCTGCAATGAGCGTTCCCAGTTCCGCGATTGAGACTCCGAAGGCCGGCATCTACCAAATCGATCCAGAAGGTTCCAGCATTGCCGTCACCACAACGCACATGTTCGGATTGGGGACTGTCACCGGCAAGTTCGCGCTCGTGTCCGGACAGATCGTCATCACCGAGCCGGTGAGTTCCTCACACGTAGAGGCAGCGGCTTCCGCGCACAGTTTCGACACGGCGAGCCCCATGCGGGACGGGCAGGTCAAGTCCGCGAAGTTCCTCGACGCCGAGGCCCACCCCGAGATCCGGTTCACCTCGACCGAGCTCGTGCATGACGGAGACCGCTGGCTCCTTCGCGGGAAAATCACCGCTCGCGGCACCGCGGCACCTGTCGAATTGGCGGTCGTCGAGTCATCCGCCGATGCCACCGGACTGACGCTTCGCGCCACCGGCAAGGTCGATCGCTACGCCCACGGGATCACCAAGATGAAGGGTATGGCCGGCCGCTACCTGACCCTCGAGATCAACGCCCGCGCCGCCGCTGCCTGACCGTGCTGAATACTCAGCCCCAGCCGCGATAAAGACGGTGGACCAGTAAGTAACTGCCAGGCAGCACATCCTCCTCCGCGACAGCCATCGCCGACGCTATGAAGGACGGTCTCCTGATCGCGGCTGATCTACGAGCGGGGCGTGGCGGGTACCACTCTCGGTGGCGGGCTGTGCCGTGGCTGTGGAGCTGTCGAGAGCGGGCCATGAGGTGACGGTCTTCGAGCGGTCCGTCACGGCGCTGGCCAGTCAGGGAGCGGGGATTATCGCGCCCGCTGAGGTATTCCAGGGCATGGTGGCGAGGCGTCTTCTGCCGGAGGATTATGCGCGCTGCGCGGTGACGGTTGCCCGCTATGCCTGCCGTGATCATGATCAGCGTGCGGGACGGTGGCTGGGGGATGCCGGCTTCAGCCTCACGACGGTGGGCTGGGCCGGCCTTTTCCGTCACCTCCGCGGTCAGGTCCCCCCGGGTGCTTACCGCAGTGGCGTTACCGTTCACGGGCTGGCGGGCGACGGTGATGCCGGCGTGGTGTCCCTGGAGACCAGTGATGGCATGTCCGGGCCTTTTGACCTGGTCGCGTTCGCCGACGGGTACCGTTCCCTCGGCCGCGAGATCGTCGCCCCCGGCGCGGAGCTGCGCTACCGGGGCCTGGTGTTCTGGCGCGGGCTGGTATCCGAGGCCGACGCGGACCTGGACCGCCTGGACGGGGCGGTCACCCGCGTCATCTATCCCGGCGGCCACGGGGCCGTGACGGGAGACAGCGGCCACGCCCGTGAGACGAAAGCGAAAGATACGCCACGATCTCAACGAGCTCGGCCTCGGTGAAACCAGCTTCCCGGACTGCCGCAAGATCGCCTTCAGAAACGCGCCCGATCCGCATCGCCGCGCGCCTGGTGGCGAGGCGCCTTTGAGTCGGCATAGCGCTGGCGCGCTCCTTATCCGTACGCTGACAACTCGGTCCTTCGGGTCCAGCATCGGCATATGACTCCGACCGCCGCGTCAGCCGTCCCTTGGAAAGTCCGCGGGGAACGCGTGGTCCCTTTGCGTCTGGACCGCCGCCAGCTGCTCCCCAGCGGTATCTCTAAAGGCCTCGGCACGGCAAAAAGGAAACCATGCCGTAGCTACGTTAACGGAGTCTACAAGGGTGCCGCTGGATGCCCTCGGCATACCTCTCCCGGCCCGGATTTGCGGCCAACTACAAGCCAAGGTTCAAGCTGGATCTAGCCGTGGCCGCTGGAGTGCTGGACTATTTGCTCCAGCCAAGGGCCCTTTCGACGACGCCACGAACAAAAGCGTCATCAAGCTCTTGCCGCGAAAACCACCGGCGATAAAAGAGCGGCCCGGCGATCGCCGCCGTGAGATCGGATACATCGAAATCCGGGCCCAGCTCGCCGCGCGCTTGCGCCCGCGCCGCAATCGCGCCGAACCCCGACAACATACCAGCATGAGTGCGCGACTGAAGCTCAGCGACCTCCTCGTCGCGCTCGGCGGCGTCAACGATCGAGGGCATCGCGGACGACCACCGGCCTGTCTGCAGGCGTTGAGCCAAGCCCAGTGCCAAGGCGGTCAGGTCGCCACGAAAACTGCCGGTGGCCGGCGTCTTAAGCCGAGGGGCGAATTGCATGACGGCATCGAACAGCAGGGCTGAGCGTGTCGGCCAGTACCGGTAGATCGTGGTCTTGGCGACGCCCGAACGGCGCGACACTTCGTCGAAACTGACGCCGCTGAGGCCAACCTCGGTCAGCAGTTCATAGGCGGCGGCCAGGCTCGCAGCCTTCACGGCTTCTCTGGAACGCCGCAGCGGCTCCGGTCCTTCGGCTGGCGCCCCCTCGCTGCGGGACTTTGTGGACACTCCGCTTGACTCCCCGTGGCTAGCTACGATATCGTAGCTTCAATATACTAGCTACGATACCGCAGCTTCAACATACAGTACGACATTCAGGGTGACGTTACCATGCCTCTCAGGCAATCCCGACAGGATCGAGGCCTTAAATCGGCTCGTCGTAGTTGCCGGGCGCGTGACGGCGGCCCTGCTGCTGATTTCCGGGGCAGCCATGGCGGCCGCGCACTTTCTTTGAAGATCGCCGAAACTTCGTGACAGGACTCAAACATGACAGCCTCCGATCCACATCCAAGAAAGCGTGTAGCAGTCCTCGACACCGAGATGAGCTATGTAGACACGGGCGAAGGCGAGCCCATCGTTTTCCTCCACGGCAATCCGACGTCCTCGTACCTTTGGCGGAACATCATTCCGCACGTCAGCGACATTGGACGGTGTCTTGCTCCAGACTTGGTCGGCATGGGGGAATCGGGCCGGTCGCCAACCTACTCCTACCGCTTCGTCGATCATGCCCGCTACCTTGACGCGTGGTTCGACGCCATGAACTTGAGCAAGGCCATCCTGGTCGTCCATGACTGGGGCTCCGCGCTCGGCTTTCACCGCGCTTACCGCCATCCGGATCAAATCGCGGCGATTGCTTACATGGAAGCAATAGTCCAGCCGCTTAGCTGGGAGGACTTCGGCGAAGGGGGAGGCATTTTTCGCGCGCTTCGATCGAGCGAAGGCGAACACCTCGTTCTGGACCAGAACGCCTTCGTCGAAAGTGTACTGCCAGGGGCGATCATTCGGTCTCTTAGCGAGGAAGAGATGGCGGCCTATCGCGCTCCTTTCGCCGAGCGGGAAGCACGGCTGCCGACGTTGATTTGGCCGCGACAGGCCCCCATCGACGGCGAACCCGAGGACGTGACTTCGATCGTCCGGGAATATGGGGCATGGCTCAGCCAAAGTCAGATGCCGAAACTGTTCGTCGCCGGCGAACCCGGAGCGGTTATCGCGGCGGGCAGCGCAAGGCAGCGGTTCTGTCGGACCTGGAAAAACCAGCGCGAGGTCACCGTGAAGGGACGGCACTTCCTGCAGGAGGACTCGCCCGGCGAGATCGGTGCCGCACTGAGACAGTTCGTAATTGAAACACGCCACCAGGCGCACGGCCAAGCCGGCTAATCCTTAACAATATCGGAGAAAAATGAGTGTTCTAGTCACGGGCGCCACCGGCACCGTCGGTTCGGTTGTCGTGCCGCAGCTCGTTGCGGCAGGACTGGACGTTCGAGCGTTCACGCGCTCACCGGAAAAGGCGACGTTCGCGCCGGGTGTCACTCCGTTCAAGGGTGAGCTGCTCGATGTGGATGCGCTGCGGGCCGCAATTGACGGCGTCGAAGCGGTATTTCTTCTAAGCCCGGTCGTGCCGGATGAGCTGAACGTCACAATTTCCGCTCTCAATCTTTGTCGCGAGGCGAAGATCAAAGCAATCGCTTACTTGTCCGTGTTCCGGGTCGAGGAAACCGCAGACGTTCCGCACTTCGCGTCAAAGTTTGCCGCCGAGCACATGATCGCGAAATACAATATGCCGGTGACCATATTGCGCCCGAACGCGTACATGCAGAACCCGGGCGTCAAGGACGCTCTCGGCCACGGCGTGTTCCCGTTCCCGATCGGGCAAAAGGGTGTCTCCTTTACCGATGTTCGCGACATCGCCGAGGTGGCCGTGCTCGAAATCCAGCGCCGGCTGGCCGCCAAGGAAGCGCTCGGTCCTGAAATCTACGAGGTGGTCGCCGAGGACGTTCTGACCGGAGAAACCGGCGCGAAACTCTGGAGCGAGGTGCTTGGCCGCCCGATCAAGTACATCGGCGACGATCTCGACCAGTGGATCCAGAGCTTGCGGGCCTTCGCCCCCAACTGGATGGCCTATGACTTCAAGTACATGATGAAGCATTTCCAAGAGGACGGCCCCGTATCGACCGCCGCCGGACTTGAGCGCTTGCGCCAGCGTCTTGGCCGCAGCCCGCGCTCCTACCGCGACTACGCCGTGGAGAGCGCCAAGCTGTGGAGCGCGGCTTCCAGCTAACGAGGCAGAGGCGCTGTACGCCCGCGTCTGTGCCTCGCCCGCCACCCCAAGCCTAAATTGCGAGGACAACCAAACCCGATCAGGTAGGCATGTCGCTCGTGGCGACGAGTGGAGATTCGCATGGGTAGGCGCCTGGCCGGTCACCGTCTTCAGTCTTCTGGCCGGAGATCTCTTGCGGTGTTCCGACACGCTTTCCTTAGTAAATTCAAGAAGGAATGAAATCCATGTCTAACGAAAACGTGGTGCTTGTTACTGGTGGGACCGGCAGTCAGGGCGGTGCGACTGTCACTCATTTGCTGGCGGCGAAAAAGGTTCGCGTGAGGGTTCCGACGCGGAACTTGGAATCACCGAAGGCACAAGAGCCTGGCCGCGCGTGGCGCGGAGCTAGTCAAGGGTGACTTCGAAGACGTGGCTTCGCTCAGGACGGCGCTGGCAGGCGTCTCCGCTGCGTTTTCGGTGCAGCAATGGACGGAAAAGGGCGGAACCGCGGCGGAGGAGCTAAACGGGAAGCGGTTTGCCGATGCGGTAAAGGCATCGGGCAGCCCTCATCTCGTCTACTCATCGGCGGAGGGTGCCGAGCGGAAAAGCGGCCTCGGCCACTACGAGAGCAAATGGGCGATTAAGCAGCACATTCGTGATCTGAAACTCCCGGCGACGATTCTGCGTCCGGTCGGTTTCATGGATGCGCTGGGCGTCCCGGTAGACGCTGGCGCTTCCGGTCGGAGTCCCGAACCACCCGACTAAGACCGTCTGGTAGGGCCAGGGAGCTCACGGATGCGGCTGCGGTGGCGAGTAGCCTCAAGGCGGATTTGGCTCGATAACGCTGTGGGCGCTCACGCGCTCTCCTCGCCCGGCCGGGCCCTGGACGGGATCCTGCGCGCCGCCGCCGCGACCGACGCGGACTGGGGCAGCCGGACCGCGATGACCTGCCGGGGCTCCCCACCACACCCACACCGCGGGACATAGCGGCCGCCCACGGCAGTGGCCATCCGCCGGCTCGTGATCCGCATCGCGACGGAAAACCCCTCATGGGGGCACCGGCGGGTGCAGGGCGAGCTGGTCAGGCTCGGCCACCGGATCGCGGCCTCCACGGTGTGGCAGATCCTGCATGACGCAGGGATCGATCCCGCGCCCCGCCGCACCGGCCCGACCTGGAAGCAGTTCCTGACCGCCCAGGCCCGCGGCATCATCGCCATCGACTTCGTCCACGTGGACACCGTGCTGCTGCGGCGTCTCTACGCGCTGATCGTGATCGAGCACGGCACCCGCCGGGTTCACCTGGTCGGCATCACCGCGCACCCGGACGGCTCCTGGACCACGCAGGCAGCCCGCAACCTCCTGATGGACTTGGGTCAGCGAGCAGCTTCGGTGAAGTTCCTGATCAGGGACCGCGCGGGACAGTTCACCGGCTCTTTCGATGCCGTGCTCGCTGCGGAGGGCATCAGGATCGTGGCCAGCCCGCCGCGGGCGCCAGCGGCGAACGCGATCTGCGAACGGGTCGTCGGCACCCTGCGCCGGGAACTCCTCGACCGGCTGCTGATAATCAACGAGCACCACCTGCGCCAAGTGCTGACCGAGTACCTCCGGCACTATAACACCGCCCGGCCACACCGCGCCCTCAGCCAGTTCACGCCAGCCCAAGCCGACACCTGTCCGCCAGAACCGGTCAACCTCGCCGAGCACAGGATCCGCCGGAAGCAGGTCCTCAGCGGCCTCACCCACGAGTACTACATCGCCGCGTAACTGCCCACGGGGCACCCCGAATCGTATTTTCGGGCCCCACAGGGTCCTCGCCCGCGCGCAGATCACCTCGCCCGCGTCCTCGACATCATCGATAACCAGGACAGACAACCCGGAAAACACAATGCTCACAAGCTCGGTCACGTCAGTCATGACTGATCGTGACACATCAGCACATCCAGCTACCACCGAAAGTGCGACAGAGCCATTCTCGGCACCCACACGGTTGTCGGCAGCGGCAGGGCGGCGTGGGCGGATGGCAGGCCGAGCCGAGACGGGCAGGATGCCCGTGTCCCCTCTAATCATGAAATAAAGCAAATTTCAGATGATGTCTTGACAGCCAGCCCCGGAACGGCGAACTTTATGTCATCCAATTAGCTCATTTGAGATCACTATCGCTCAAATGAGCACAGCTTTTGCGGGGAAAGCGGAGCGCAGCAATGAGGCTGAGGGTCGCCGTCTTGAAGAGATCTCGTCGCGCGCTCCGGTACGCGACCTTCGTCATCTGCGCCTTCGCGGTCCTGCTCGGCGGGCTGGCCGCGGTGCCTTCTGGGGCGGCGAAGGCGGACCAGACGGTTACGGCCGGTCCTTTCGCCGTCACCTACCCGGGTGGTGACGTGGTGGCCTCCTATGATGCACCCGGCCTGGCCCCGGCGGACGCGAGCAATTTCCTGACCACGGTGTGGCCGGAGGGGGTGGGCCTGGCCGCGGGGGCGTCGCTGAGCGCCCTGTTCACGGCCACATGGAACGCGGACGCTAGTGCGCTGGGGTCGCTCCCCGAACCGCCTACCTTCAACGGCGGTACGGCCACGATCGTTTCTGACGGTGCGGGTGGAAGCAACCTGACGATCACCATCCCCGCCGCCGATGTCCAGGCGGACGGCGGGCCGAACCTGCCGTCCTGGTTCAAGGGCGCGCTCGCCCAGGCGGCCGGCTATTTTTCCGCCGCGGTGACCTGGGGTATCTGCGAGGGTACCATTCTCTATTTCACCGGAGTGGCGGCCCTGACACCCCTGGCCCAGAAATTCTGCGGCGCGGTCGGTGCCGCCACGTGGACCGCTGTTGCCACGATTGTCGGCCAGTTGCTGAACGGGGGTCCGCTCGACAGCGACTTCTGGTGGGGCGCTCTCGGTGCCACGGTGTCCGCCTTCCTCGGCGGCCTGGTCGTCGGCGGCTACCTGTTTCCTGCCATGGGCCAGGTATTCAAGAAGACGATTTCAGGGCTGGCGACGGGGCTCACGGCCATCTTGGGCTTCCTGAAGTTCTTGGGCGTGACTACGTTCAACGGCATCATCTCTGGCGCTCAGGCCGTCCTCACGCGGGTGGCGCGGCTCTTCCGCACCCGGACGCCCGCCATCGACCTCGAAATGGGGCAGACGCCGCCGGCCGCCAGCGGGGCGTTCGAGATGCTGCCCGTGCCGGAAACGGGCGATCCATTCACCGTGCCGGCACCGTGGTGCATGGACGCCTACGGGGTGTCGGGGGACGAGGCGGCTCCTGGGCAGGCGGTGGCGATCAACTCCTGCAACGGCAACCCGAACCAGGGCTTCGACTATTACCCCAGCGGCATGATCGCGCTCTACGGGCTGTGCCTGGCACCCGGCGGGGGAACCTCGTCGATCGGGACCCCGCTGCTGACCCTGGAGCCGTGCGACGGCCGGCCGGATCAGGAATGGGTGCAGTCCGGCACGGCACTGGTGAACCAGGGCGGCGCGGGCTGCCTGGACGACCCGCTTCTCAACACGACCCCCGGCACCCAGTTGGATCTCCACCCCTGTAACGGCACGCCGGCCCAGAACTGGCGGAAGCCGACGGCCGCGCCCTGTGACATCTACGCCGCCTCCGGCACCGGGTGCGCGGCAGCCTACAGCATGGACCGGGCGATGTACGCGGATTACAACGGGCCGCTGTACCAGGTGACGCGCGCGTCGGACGGGACGACGGCGGACATCGGTCTGCTGGCAGAGGGCGGGGTCGTTAAAGCGTCCACGCAGGACTCGTTCTGCGCGAACACCTCCTGCTCGGTCACCGAGATCTACGACCAGTCGCCGAACGGGAACAACCTGACCATCGAGGGGCCCGGCGGGGCCGGAGGGGCCGACGTGGGCGCGAACGCCGCCGCGCTCCCGATCAAGATCGACGGCGTCGAGGCGTATGGCCTGGACATAGAGCCGGGGACCGGGTACCGGGACGACAGCACGCTGGGGGTCGCGACGAGCGGCGAGCCCGAGGGCATGTACATGGTGGCCAGCGGGACGCATGTCAATGCGGGCTGCTGCTTTGACTTCGGCAATGCCGAGGCCAACAACCACGACACTGGCAACGGGCACATGGACGCGGTGAACCTGTCCACGACATGCTACTGGGCCTCGGCCACCCCGTGCAGCGGCAGCGGCCCGTGGGTGCAGGCCGACCTGGAGAACGGCCTGTTCATGAGCGGCAGCGGCGGGAGCAGCACCAACACGGGAAACGCCACTCCGTTCGTTACGGCGATGCTACAGAACGACGGGCAGAAGACGTTCGCACTGGAGGGCGGTGACGCGACGTCCGGCGGGCTGACGACATGGTACAGCGGGTCTTTGCCGACTCCCCATTACATGCCGATGAGCCAGGAGGGCGCGGTGCTGCTTGGCACCGGCGGCGATGACAGCAACTCTTCTGCCGGGTCGTGGTTCGAGGGCGTGATGACGGCGGGCTTCCCCGGCCAGGCCGCCAACAGCGCGGTGCAGGCCAACATCGTCGCGGCGGGCTATGCCGGCAGCACCAGTCCGGTCGCGAGTGCGGCGGCGAGCACGGCCGGGCAGGCGGTGGTTCATGACGGGTACTCCAGCGTGTACACGGTGGACTCGGCCAACAATCACCTGCAGGAGTCCTACCTGCCGGCGATGGGCGACTCGTGGAGCACGCAGGACCTGTCGGCGACCGGCGGCACCCTGCCGGGCACCCCGCCGGTGATGCCGGGCACGGAGCCGGTGTCGGTGTTCCACTGCGGGTACACCAGCGTCTACACCGTCGACGCGTCCAGCGGTGACCTGCAGGAGACCTACCTGCCCGCCGCCGGGTTCCCCGGCGACTCGTGGGTCACCCAGGACCTGTCGGTGAAATATAGCGCCCCGCCGACCGACACCACGCCGACGGCGGTGGTGCACAGTGCCGGGGCGGGCGCCGGGTCGCCCGGGTGCGACGGGTACACCAGCGTCTATACCGTCGACAGGGACGGTGACCTGCAGGAGACGTACCTGCCGAACCAGGGGTTCCCCGGTGACGGGTGGGTCACCCAGGACCTGTCGGGGACCGGCGGCAGCCTGCCCGGCACCCCGCAGGTCCTGCCGGGGACGGCGCCGGTCGCGGTCGTGCACTGCGGGTACACCAGCGTCTACACCGTCGACGCGGCCAACCACGACCTGCAGGAGACGTACCTGCCGACGATCGGGGGCCCGTGGAGCACGCAGGACCTGTCGGCGAAGTACGGCGCCCCGGTGACGGATACGACGCCGACGGCGGTGGTGCACAGCGCGGGGGCGGACGCGGGGTCGGGCTGCGATGCTTACACCAGCGTGTACACGGTGGACCAGGCGGGCCGGGACCTGCAGGAGACGTTCCTGCCGAATGCGGGGTTCCCTGGTGACGCGTGGCGTACCCAGGACCTGTCGGCGATCTACCACACCCCGGCGGTGGCGCCCGGCACTCAGCCGGAAGCGCTGGTGCATATGGGGTACACCAGCGTGTACACCACGGATCAGGGCAGCGGGGATGTGGAGGAGACGTACCTGCCGGCGGTCGGGCAGGGGTGGCATTACCAGGACCTGTCGGCGAATTATCACACGCCGGTGACCGATCAGTCGCCGATCGTGCTGCTGCACCCGGACACGAGCGGCAACCTGGACTGGGCCAGCGTGTTCACGGTGGGTGAGTTCAACGCCCACCTGCAGGAGACCTACCTGCCGAATACCGGGTTTCCTGGCGACGCGTGGGCCTGGCAGGACCTGTCGGCGAAGTACAGCGTGCCGCCGGTGTACGTGCAGCAGGGAGCGGCGGCGGGCTGGTCGGCGGTGCATGACGGGTACACCAGCGCCTACACGATCGATGCGTCGGACGGTCACCTGGATGAGAGTTACCTGCCGGCGATGGGCCGGCAGTGGGCCTGGCAGGACCTGTCGGCGAAGTACCAGGCCCCGGCGGTGAAGGCGGGGACGGTGCCGGTGGCGCTGTATCACGACGGGTACACCAGCGTGTACACCGTCGACGCGTCCAACAGTGACCTGCAGGAGACGTACCTGCCCGGTGCCGCGTCCACCGGTGTCGGGTGGACTACCCAGGACCTGTCGGCCGGCATCGGCAGCGAGCCGGTCGCGACCGGCTCGTCCCCGGCGGCGGTCTTCCATGACGGGTACACCAGCGTCTTCACCGTCGATCCGGTCGGCGACCTGCGGGAGACGTACCTGCCGGCCGCCGGGTTCCCCGGTGACGCGTGGCAGACCCAGAACCTGACCGTCAAGTACAACGCCCCGGACGTGATGGGCGGGACGTCGCCGGTCGCGATCGTGCACGACGGGTACGTCAGCGTGTACACGATTGACGCGGGGGACAGCACGCACGCGGAGGGTGACCTGCAGGAGACCTTCCTGCCGTTCATGGGCGCCGGGTGGCTGACCCAGGACCTGTCGGCGGAGTTCGGCACTCCCCCGAGTCATGTCACTCCGGCCGCGGTGTTCCATGACGGGTACGTCAGCGTGTACACGGTCGGCAGCCAGGGTGACCTGCAGGAGACGTTCCTGCCGGCGATGGGCGACGGGTGGCTGACCCAGGACCTGACCGCGAACTCCGGGGTGCCGAAGGCGCTCAACGTCGCGCCGACGGCGCTATATCACGACGGGTACACCAGCGTGTACTACCTGAGCAACCCCGGCGATCACCTGACGGAGGCCTACCTGCCGGCCATCAGCGGTCCCTGGCACTGGCAGGACCTGTCGGCCAACACGAGTGTCCCGGCGTCGGTGCAGAGTCCCTCCGCGCTTGTCCACTACGACACCAGCGGCGGCCTGACCTACGCCAGCGTCTACACCACCGATGCCTCAACCGGGGACCTGCGGGAGACCTACCTGCCCGATGCCGGGTTCCCCGGCGACGCCTGGGTCACCCAGGACCTGTCGGCGAAGTACCTCACCCCGGTTGGCTTGCAGGGCGGCGGCCGCGTCGTGTACGCACCGTCGTCGGCCAGCGAGGGCCTGGGGTATGACCGGATGATCCGGCTCGCCTACGCCGGGTCGGCCAACGGCACCCTGCTGGCCACCTTCGAGCACTCGGCCGGCGGCGGCGCCATCACCGACTACGAGATCCAGAAGAGCACCGACGACGGCGCCAGCTGGTCGAACCTGTCCACCGTGCCCGGGGACGTGGGCTCCCTCGCGCCGTTCCTGTTCGAGTACCCGCAGCAGCTCGGCAGCTACCCGGCCGGGACGCTGATGCTCCTGGGGGACACCGTGACCGCCGGCAATACCGCGTCGGCCATCCGGGAGTGGCTCAGCTTCGACCACGGCGCCCACTGGACCTACGTCGGGGTGGTGGAGTCCGGCGGCGGTCCCGGGGACGGGGTCTGGGAGCCGTTCGTCATGGTCGACAAGGGCGGGAACCTGGCGATGTTCTTCTCCGACGAGCGGCAGCACGCCACCTACAGCCAGTTCATCGGCGAGGTCACCTCCAGCGACGGTGGTCTCACCTGGAGCAACGGGCCGGGCGAGATCAAGGTGGTCGCCAGTTCCTTCCCGGCCGACCGGCCCGGCATGCCCACCGTCGCGACGATGGGCCTCGGGGCCGGCGGGTACGCGCTGAGCTACGAGATGTGCGGGCCGCAGGCCTGCAGCGTGCACGTCAAGATCTCCGCCGACGCCGAGACCTGGGCCACGGACCCGGCGGGCACCCCGTCGGGCCCGGTGACGCTTGGCACCGTGGCCGAGACCAGCGACGGCCTCTTCCTGCAGGGCACCCCGGTGATCACCTTCCTCAACGGCGGCGGCGCGTCCAGCGGCACCCTGTACCTGTCCGGCCGCACCGAGGCCGCCGCGTCCGGCACCGTCCCGCCGAACCAGAACGTAATCCTCACCAACTATTTGGACGGAACCGGGCCCTGGTCCTGGGTCCCGGCCCCGGCCATCCCCACCACCGGAGCACCCTCCGCCTGCAACACCAACTACAGCCCCTACTTGCTGCGCTCCGCCAACAACACCCAGCTGCTCTACACCGTCGCCGCGGCCGCAGGACCCTACAACTGCGAGGAGATCACCGCCCCCGTCACGATCACGCCCTGAGTCGCCGCATACACGAGCCTGGAGGGCCTGCCCGGCGTGCTTACCGCCGGGCAGGCCCTCCAGTGGGGCTCGTACCAGCCGATAGCGCTTAGCCAGCAATTCACACAAGGAGAACGCGTGACAGTCCTGACTCGTCACGGCATGACCGGGACACGGGCAGCCGCGCTGCTGGGCGCGGCGGCCCTGGCCGGCGCCGCGACCGTGCACCACGACATTTTCGGGGGCGTCGGCCGTGCAGACCGGCAGCACCGCCGGCAACCAGATCGTCGCCTATGATCGCGCCGGTGACGGCACGCTGACCCAGGCGGACACCTATTCAACCGGCGGGCTCGGCGGCCAGACGGCCGGATCCGCGGCCGATCACCTGTCCTCGCAGGGCTCGCTGGCCTACGACCGGCAGGGTGCACTGCTGTTCGCCGTGAACGCGGGCAGCAGCACCGTGTCGGTATTCGGGGTCCGCGGCGACCATCTGAGCCTGGATCAGGTCATCGGCTCGGGAGGCACGTTCCCCGTGACCGTGGCGGTGCACGGCGACCTGGTCTACGTCCTGAACGCGGAGAACGGCGGATCCGTCCAGGGCTACCGGGTCTTCTTCGGCCGCCTGTTCCCGGTCCCGGGATCGGCCCGGCCGCTCGGCCTCGACCCGGCGGCCACCCCGCAGTTCACCCACACGCCGGGCCAGGTCGCGTTCTCCCCCGACGGTTCCAAGCTGATCGTGACCACCAAGGCCAACGGCAACGACATCGACGTCTTCGGCGTCCGCGCCGGCAGCCTGCCGGCCAGCCCCGTGGTCAACTCCGAGCCGAGCACGGTCCCGTTCGGCGTCACCCCCGGCGGATCCCTCACCGAGATCGGCAGCGTTACCGTGCCGGCGGCAGCGGCGCCGAGGGAATCGTGGCCCTCTAGCCATCACGGTCTGGGCGGGTACGGCGCCACGGATAACCGGCACCGTACCCGCCTGAGCCGTCGCCGCCCCGCGTCCTGGCCACGGCTTGGTCCACTCGGGCAGTGGCATCGCCATCAGCTATTCGGTGGCGGGGTACCCAGGCACCGGCCGTCTCAGGAGGACTCGTGCGGGAGCACTATGTCCGGCCCGACGGGCTGCCTGCCCGCGGGCCCGCTCACGCATCAACGCCCCATTCAAACGGGACACCTGGCCCAGAGCCCGGAACCGTTTTCTCGGCCATCGCTGTTCCTGGGCGTCACGCTGGACCGGATTGCGCCACGGCCGGCGACGCCATCCGGTGCGCGCGAAGCGGCGCCGCTGTCAAGGCGGCTCTCACGGACGCGCTGTCGCGGCCGGGTCAATGGGGCGTTTGCCCGCTGACCCGGCAGGAGCCCTGGGACCTGTTCCCAGCGGCCGCAAGGTGTCGCGGATCCGCTCAGACAAGTGACCGAGTACAGCGAATCAACTGCTGAAACAGACTGTCGTCCCTTGGGCGGGATGCGCTTGGTCGCGCCGCGTTCGTCAGCCCTGGTCGTGCGCACGGGCGGCCGCGGGCGGCGATCGAGGTGTTGCCCAGGGTGTTGAACATGTTGTTGCCCTGGTAGTCGGGCCACCACAGGTGTCCGTCCCGGGCCCGCACGAAGCCCGGTGCCGTGGCGCACCGGTCCGGGAGCCGGGGCCGGCCGTGGGGCCGGGGTCGAGGGTGCGTTGCTGTATGTACTGGGGGCAGTTGCCGTAGGCCTGGTCGACGTCGCCACGCCCTGTGAGGCGCTGGTCGTTGCCGGTCGCCTGGGCAGGCCGATTTCGCGAGCGGCCACGGGGTTGGCGGAGCCGGAGATGGTGGCGAGGTGGTTGCTGGTCCTTGGCTAGAGTTCCGCGAGGGTCGAGGCGTCGATGACGAGTCGGTAGCGCACGTCGGCGGCGTCGAGGCGGGCGAAAGCGTGCTCGATCTGGTCGGCGCGGATGATCTCGATTTCGGCGCTGATGTGGTGTGCCGCGCAGAAGTCGAGCATCTGCTGGGTTTCTGCGATGCCTCCGATCGAGGTTCCGGCCAGGCTCCGGCGGCCGGTGATCAGCAGGCCGACTGGGGCGCTGATCGGCTGGGCCGGTGCCCCCGCCATGACCAGCGTGCCGTCGGTGTCGAGCAGGCTCAGCAGGGTCTCTCCGGCGAGCGGCGATCCGGGCGAGGTAGCCCAGGCCAGGAAGACCATCGCGATGCACCTGGAGAGTAATCAGGCGACACCCGATGACAGAGACCGGGCCAGGGCATGGCTGCGAGAGCACGACGAGTGGATCGACATACAGCGCAGCGAGTCCCAGGACGATCCGTCCGCGGAGGAGGACTTATGAGCAGCGCGTCGCTGAGGGCCAGGGGACCCCTCACGGCGGCGAGCAGACGCCGGGCAAGATTCTCGGGGATGCTGACGTTCCGGACGGCGTTCTTCGTCTTGCCGTAGTTCCTGAGAATCGGCTTGCGCCCGACTACGGCGAGGGCGCGCTTTACGCGGATGACCCGCTAGCCGCCGATCTGGAAATGGTGCCCGCCTTTTTGCTATCGGCGGTGTGCTCGACCGCGGCGGCCGTCCGCTCGTTGTACGCGGTGATCGAGAAGGTGGTCGCGTTTCCCCGCCACCGACGAAGCCCATCCACTCGGCTAGAAAGAGCTTCTGGGGGCTAGTTCCCCCAACTCAGACGCAACAGGAAGCTCCGCTGCGCCCTCCACGCGTGCAGTCACTCCGCGTCGTCGCAGCCGCCACGGAGTCGGTGATGGCGTCGGCCACGTCGTGGTATCCGTTCTGCTTGAGGAAGTCCTCTAGGAACACTGCGAGCAGTTCCCCGGCCGAGCTGCCCGCCTTCCAGTCGCGCAGCTTCGCGGCGGCGTATCCCCCAACTGGGCAGAATGCTCTCTGACCGGAACCGGCGCGCGGCGGCCAGGAAACGCGACGTCGTCCCACTCAACCGTCAATGTGCTTGGGTGCGTGAAGTTCATGCTGACCGCGATGAACCAGTCGAACCTGCGAGGAATGCGGCTGCGGGTCTTGCCGTAGACCTTCGAGTAACCGGGTCCTGAAACTGCGGCTGCCATCATCGCGATCGGGCGGAGCGCATTCACTAGGGGGATGATGAAGCGCTGGTCAGGGCCGCAGTCAAGCTCTATATCAACCGCCAGGTCTACACGGCCATTTGCCCAGGCCCATGCGTATCTGTCGCTGGGGCTGCCCTGGTTGGCGACGGTGAACTTGACGCCCTCATGCGGAAGCGACAGCGACGGCTCGTCGGGGAACATGCCGGGGAAGCCCTGACGAACCGGATTGCGCGGTCGGGGTCGATGTCCGATTCGCGGATCGCGCGGCTCGGCGCGCAGGCGACCAGGAGGCGCACAGAGCAATGCCCGCCCGCCGACGGAGACTGCGGAAGGCCCCAGTTGCGCCCGCCATAAAGCGCCTGGTGGTCACGCCTGATGCGCGCTCCGACGATCGCGAGCGCCGATCTACCCCACTTCAGGCTCGCGGTCGTGACCGCACCGGCAGCAGCACTCAAGACAGCAACAATGATGATCGTTAGCATGCGGCATACCTCGATACCCGGCCACGCGGCTGCCAACCAGGCTATCGCCGGGGCACAGCAGCTCACCCAGCGTGGTGTCGGCACGCAGGGCCCGCGTACGTGGATTCTGCTGGTCCTGTCCGGGCTGTTGAGCGCGGGTCACGGCAGCCTCAGTTCGTCGGCCAGGGGCAAGGTCGTCCAGCTCGACGGCTTCCCCGACCCCCAACGCCCCGAGCATCGCGACGAGGTCACTCAAGCTCCGCACCATCCAGCCCAGCCGCCAGGACGTCGTCGCCTGGTGACCCGCCGCGCCCTCTTACGGGGGAGGCTCTGCGGGTGTCTCGCGCCGGAAGCGGCCGGGCGGCACGCCGTATTCGCGGCGGAAGGCGGCGGCGAACGCGAACTCCGAGGCGTACCCGACCTCGTGGGCGATCGCGGAGAGCGGGCGAGTCGTGCCCCGCAGCAGGCGCGCGGCGAGATCGAGGCGCGCGCTGGACACGTACGCCATGGGTGGTTTGCCGATCGATGAGCTGAAGCGTCCCGTGAAGACGGTACGGGACAGGCCAGCGACCTCGCTCAGCCGGCGCACGCTCCACGGTGCGCGAGGGTTCTCGTGGATCGCGTCGAGGGCCGCGGCGACGCCCGGATCGTCCCTTTCCGGCGAGGCGTAGGAGCGCAGCAGCGTGACCAGCATGAGGTCGATCAGCGCGGCCCGGGTGGCCGCCGTGCCGGGGCGTTCCTCGGCGACCTCCTGGCCGAGCAGCGCCAGCAGCGCCCGCTCGGCACCCCGGCCGGGCACGACCACGAGCGGGGGCATGCCGCGCAGGAAGGGATGCACGCGGCCGCGGGTCAGCCGGTAGGCGCCGCAGATCACCCGCGCCTCGGCGTCCTCGTCGTCGGCGGTCTCGTCGCGCCGGCACGCAGGCAGGTCGTCCAGCGGGCGCGGGCGGCGGCTGAAGCCGTGCGGGGCGCCGTTCGGGAAGAGCACGACGTCGCCGGCCGTGACCTTGTGGGACGGGCCGTTCTCGGCGGCCGCCCAGGCCTCGCCGTCGAGCAGCACGTAGAAGCCCACGCCCTCGAAGGACGGATGACTCCAGCCCCAGTCGTCGGACCCGCCGACACGGTGGGCGTAGGAGACCCCGGAGCGCAGGCCGCCGACCGCCTCGGTGATCACGTCCACCCGCACATCGTACTGGCCCGCGTCCGGACGAACGCGTATCGGCCACGGACGGTGACGCATGGCCGCGGGGCTTGCCCGCGCGTTGAATCAAGCGACATGGACTACAAGATCATCGCCGACAATGCCGCCAAGACCGAGCAAAGTGGACGGCCAACCCCGGAGTCGCTTGCCGCGGCGCGGCGCCTCGGCGTTCTCTCCCTGGTGACCCCCGTGTCGTACGGGGGCCGGAGCGCGGATCCCGCCACCCTCGCCCGCGAGCTCGCGGCCGTCGCCCGGCACTGCCCCTCCACCGCCTGGGTCGCCGGGACCACGGCGGCCGCCAAGCTGATGGCCCGCAGCCTGCCTCCCGGCGAGGCCCGCGCGGAGTTCTTCGCGGACCCCGACGCGATCTGCTGCGGGAGCGGCAGCCCGGGCGGAACCCTCACGCACGGGCCGGGCGGGCCGGTGGTGAGCGGCCGCTGGCCCAGCATCTCCGGCTGCGAGGACGCCGAGTGGGCGGCCCTCGCCGTGGCCGACGGCGACGGGGTATCGGTCGTGTCCCTGCCCACGTCCGCGCTGACCGTCGAGCGCACCTGGGATGTGGCGGGCATGCGCGGCACCGGCAGCCACACGCTCGTCGCCGACGCCGTACCCGTGCCGGAGCACCGGATCGGGAACTTCGCGCCGCTCGTCCCGGAGCAGCAGCGCTCCTTCGTCCTTTGTGTCACCGCCCCCGTGGTGGGGGCCGCGCGGGGCGCGCTCGACGTGGTGACCGCCATGTTCGCCTCCGGGCACCGGCCGCACCTGACCCCGTACCAGCGGATGAGCGAATCCCCCGCGGCCCGGCAGTGGTACGCGGAGGCGACCCGACTGGTGGGCCGCGCCGAGCGCACGATGCTCGGCGTCGCCGAGGCGGAGCTGCCCGCGGAGAACGCGGGACAGTGGCTGACCGCCGAGCTCGCCGACGCGGCCCAGGACTGCCGGGACGCCCTGGAGCTGATGCTCGACGTGCACGGCTCCAGCTCCTTCGCCGCCGCCAACCCGCTGCAGCGCTACTGGCGGGACGTGGCGGTCGGCAGCCGACACCGCGTCCTGAGCCCGTACCTGGCGATCGAGTTCTACGGGCAGGCACTGACCGCGGGGGAGAGACCCTAACTAAACATGCACTGAGGTTTTCCCGTGCGCCCAGCAGAACGGGAGGTGGCACCGTGACGTAGTGCATGGTGTTTCCTCGTGTTCGTAAGCTCGTCGTCGCCTGCCGGTGGAAGTCCGGTCCGGGTAGCTGCCAGGAGGCCCGGTAGCAGGCTGGCGGCTTCGCCGGGAAACTGGCGGGGTCGGAGCCCAGCGTCAGAAACTGTCACATGGCCGGAGCCCTCCGGCCTGGTGGCTGGCTACTGATCGAGGACTTCGATCCCGGCTTGCAGTCCGCGGCATCCATCGATGCCCACCTCCCCGACCACGACAACGCCAACAAGGTGGTTGCCGGCTTCATTGGCCTGCTATCCCAGCGCGGAATGATCCCGCTTACGGCAGGAAGCTGCCCCGGCTCCTCGCCGAGCAAGGCCTTGCAGACGTGGCGGCGGATGCCTACATGCCGGTATCGCTCCCGGCCGCGGGAGCACTCCACCTCTCCAATTTCGATCAGGTCCGCGACGCACTGCTCGCCCAAGGGCTCGCCACCGCCGAGGAGATAGACCGCCACCGCGCCGCCGTCGATCGCGGCACCGGGTTCGCTTCCCCGCCCTTGATCTCGGCCTGGGGACGCAAACCGTCCTGACCGGCCTGCTCACTTCAGGCGAGCTGCCCCCAGGTCTCCGGCCTGGGGCACAGAAGGCTCCAGGGTGAGCTGGCGCGTCGCGACCAGGATTGACCGTGTGTCCACCGTGCCCGCCGAGACCCAGCAGCATGCCATGACGCTCCGCATTCAGGAGTTCATCGACCACCACCTCGGCGATCCCGACCTGTCACCCGGCATGGTCGCCGCCGCACATCACATCTCGACCCGCACGCTGCACAAGCTCTTCGAGGCGGAGGAGCACACGATCGCCGCCTCGATCCGGCGTAGCCGGCTGGAGCGCTGCCGCCAGGACCTGCTCGACCCTGGCCTGCTCAACTGCCCGGTTGGCGCTGTCGGCGCCCGGTGGGGGTTCCGCGACGCGGCCGGGTTCAGCCGCGCCTTCCGCGGCCTACGGCGTGCCGCCGAGCGATTCGGGCCGACGTCAGCGTCCCGGACAGGGGCTAGCCCCAATGCTGGGTAGTTAAGGTCCGGCGGGGTTTGGCTTGGCTTTCGGGCGGGGTGTTATTCGTTCGTGGTCAGGCGGGATGGGGCTGCTGGTGATGCTCGTGATCTTTTTGCTGGTGGTTGGCTTGCCGGGCGGGTGCTTGTTCCAGCGGCTGAGCGGGGACTTGACGCGGCGGGGGCAGACGCGGGGCCGGCGGGGCGGGTTGAGGCGGCCCAGGACGGCGCGGCCGATGTCGCCGGGCAGGTCGTCGTCGGGGTCGGTGATGTCGCGGGCCGTGATGACGAGGTCCTGGGCGGTGTCGACGGCGGCCTGGTAGCTGATCCTGTCGGGATCGGTGCCGGGGACTGCGGCGACGGCGTCGGTGACCGCTGTGCGCAGGGCCTGGTAGAGCGCGAGGAGCGCCCAGGCTTCCTGCTCCACCCCTGCCGGGCTCTTGGAACGCAGGATGCGGCCGCTCAGGAGGGTGTGGCGGAGCGCGAGGTAGGTGACCTCGTGCTCCCATCGCTCATGGTAGAGGGCCATGACCTGCCCGGCCGGAAAGGCCTGGTCGTCCAGCAGGGTGGTCGCGAGCCGGTAGAAGCCGCCGTAGCTGGTGCCGTCGTGGCAGGTGACGGTGACCTTGGCGGCGACGACCCGGACTTTCACCCCGCCGATCACGGAGGTGAAGGGACCCGTCGGGCAGGTGGCGCAGCACCGGGGGCCGGCGGTTCGCGTTCAGGCGGACCAGGAACTGGGCGCCGGTCCCGGCGACCCCGGCGAGGAAGTCCCCGCTGTCGAAGCCCCGGTCCATCAGGACCAGCATCGTCTTGTCCAGCAGGTGCAGCAGCCGCCGGGCCCAGTCCAGCTCCCCGGTGGCGGCGCTGCCGAACGCGGCCCCGGGCAGGGCCCGGGTCCCGGTCTCGACCAGGGCCATGAGCTGGATGACCGGGTAGCCGGTCACGCCGAGGCTCGCGTTCATCTTGCCCAGCCAGGCCCGGTTCGCGGGCGTGTCGGGCACCTTGACCGTCCTGCAGCCGTCGAAGGACACGGTCCGGTACCCGCCGGCCATGATCCCGGGCATGCCCGGGCGGCCCAGCGGCCCGGCCAGCATCTCGAACAGGGCCCTTCAGGGGGGCAGCCCCGATCCTGCGGCGCAGGTCGCGCAGCCCTTTCCCCGACGGGGACGGCAGGGCGAGGCCGCCCAGCCCCGCCGTCAGCTTCCCCCAGACAGCCGGGCAGCCGGCCCGGGGGAACAGGCACATCGCCAGCAGGAAGTACACCCCCGCCCGCGACGGCAGGTCCCGCACCCTCTTTTCCCGCACGCGGGCCTCGTCGACCAGGCAGTCTACGAGTTCGAACGGCACGACCCGGGTCAGCTCGCCCAGGTGCCCGGGGGCAAACGGCCCCGCGGCAACCGTGATCGTGTGGGTAACGGACATGACAGCAGCACTGATGGCAGACTGAACGCGCAACGGAGGTCCCTGAACGGGCTGGTCTTGGTCGACTCCCGTCCTACCGGACCTCCGTTGCCATGTCGACACGAACCGTCAAACCAAACCCCTTGACGATAACCGCCAACCCTTAACTACCCAGCATTGGGGCTAGCCCGGGTTTCCTGGCTAGGTGTTACCTGGTGCCGAAAACCTGCGCAACCTGGGCAGATGCCTTGCGGGACGGCGGGAGTCGTGGCGGGAGGACGGCGAGATCCTAATGCTGCGTCATCAGCTCGCGGTGGCCTTGCGCGGGGCCGGGGGCTCATTCGCGTTTGGCGTGGCCGGGGCGGGCGTGGCTGGCGCTGCTTGCGGGAGGCGGTGGCGGCGGAGCGCCTGGCGGCGATGCGGCTGATCGTCGCTCCTGGCACGATCTTGCGCTGGCAGCGCGACAGTGTCCGCTGCCGGTGGGCGCGCGTGTCGCAGCGGGGCCGTTGCGGGCGCCCGGCGGCGCACCGCAAGGTGCGGTCGGTGGTGCTGCGGCTGGGCCGGGAGAACGAGCCGCGGGGGTACCGCGGTTTCATGGCGAGCTCGCAAGGCCCGGCATCACGGTGGCGCCGTCCGCGGTCTGGCAGATCCTCAAGGATGCTGGCATCAGCCCGGCGCCGCGCCGGGATGGCCCGGGCTGGGTGGAGTTCCTGCGGTCCCGGGCGCAGGGGATCCTGGCGCTGGACTTCTTCACCGCCGACTTGCTCAGCGGCACGAAAGTCCACGTCCTGGCCGTCATCGAGCACGGCACCCGCCGCATCCGGATCCGCGGGGCTACCGGGCATCCGGTCCAGTCGCGGGCGGTACAGCAGGCCCGGAACCTGTTCATGGACCTGACCTGGCTCGGGATGCCCTTCGACCAGGGCGGTGACGTCCGGTGCCTGTCCGGCCGCCCACCGGAGCAGGTCCCCGACGGTCTGCTCCAGCACGCCGTTGTCTGGAGGCGCGCGATGGGTAGGATGAGGGCGCTATGGCCATCCGGCTGCGGGCGGAGGGCGAGCCCGCGAGAACACGGACCGAGTACTGGCACCATGCGGTGGGGACCGCTCTGGTGCCGTACCAGCTCAGCGCCGTGGGTGCCGCCCTGCGCAGTGAGATCCGTCTGAGCCAGCTCGGCGCGCTGACAGTGCTGGACTTCCACATGTCCGCCCTGCGGGCGGTCCGGAGGAGCGGCCTCATCGGCAAGTCCGACATGGGGCTGGTCAAGGTTGACTCCGGGATCCGCGGCCGGGGAAGGTGCGAGCAGGAGGGTCGGCAGAACCTGCTCGCTCCGGGGGAGTTCCAGCTCGCCGATCTGAGCCGTCCCAGCCATGTGGCGATCGATGAGTCTCAGGGGATTGCGATTGCGGTGTTTCCGCTGTCCTTGCTGCCGGTGCGGGAGCGGGGCCTGAGGGAGCTGGCCGCGGTCAGGTTCGCGGCCGATGGCCCGTACGCGTCGCTGGTCGCCTCGCTGGGCCGGGAGGTGACCCGGCGCCTGGACGCTTACGACTCCGTCCGCGGTGCCCGCGTCGGCGCCGCGTTCCTGGACATGCTCGCCTTGGCCGTCGCCGCGCGCCTGGACCGGGTCGCCGACCTGCCGCCCGAAAGCCGGCAGCAGGCCATCCTCTCCCGCGCCCAGGCGTTCATCGAGGGCCACCTCGCCGACCCGGGCCTGGCCCCCGCGACGGTCGCGGCGGCCTGACACGTCTCGGTCCGCGCTCTGCGCAAGCTGTTCGAGGCTGAGCAGCAGACCGTCACCGCCACCATCCGCCGCGCCCGCCTTGAGCACTGCCGCGCGGACCCCCTCGACCCCGCCCGGCCAGGCCGGCCCGTCGCCGCGCTCGGCGCCCGTTGGGGGTTCCCCGACCCGGCTGTCTTCAGCCGTGCCTTCCGCACCGCCTACGGCCTGCCCCGCCCGGCGAGTACCGTGCCACCCGCCAGGCCAGATGACTTGCCCGACTCCCATGGAGGGGCACGGGCTGAGCTCGGGCTGCAGCCGTCTCGGTGCCTTCGTTGACGGTCGTTGCGCAGTCGGCCGGCTTGCCTTCGCAGAGTGACAGACCATAGATTCAAGCGTGCGGACCTTCATGGTGCTCGGATCGACCGAGGTGAACGAGGACGGCCGGCTTGTAGAGCTCGGCGGGCCGCTGCCCCGCCGCCTGCTGACCGCGCTGCTGGCAGCGGATGGCCGGCCGGTGCCCGATGACCAGCTCAGCGAGGCCGTCTGGGAAGGCCGCCCGCCCGCCAGCCCGCTGCCCGCCCTGCAGGTGCACGCCTCCCGGCTGCGGCGCGCACTGGGGGATGCCGGCCGGGACTTGCTGCGCCGAAAGGCGGCCGGCTACTGCCTCGTCACCGCCCCGGGTGCCACCGACGCTGAGCAGTTCACCGAGCGGCTCGGCGTCGCGCGGATCCGTGCGGAATCGGGGCAGGCTGAGAACGCCCTGCCGGTTTTCGACGCGGCGCTGCGGCTGTGGCGGGGCGAACCGTTCGCCGACCTGCCGGGGGACCCGGGCGTGACGGCCGCCCGCGCCCATCTGCAGGAGCTGCGCGAGACGGCGGAAGAGGACCGGGGCGCTGCCCGGCTCGCGGCCGGCCGGGAAGCCGAGGCGGTCGCCGAGCTGGAGGCGCTGGTGCAGGCCGCACCATACCGGGAGCGACGCTGGGCGCTTCTCGTCCTCGCCCTGTACCGGTGCGGCCGGCAGGCTGAGGCGCTCGACGCCGTGCGCCGGGTCCGGAGCCTGCTCTCCCGCCAGCTGGGCGTCGACCCCGGGCCCGAGCTGCAGCGCCTGGAACAGCAGGTGCTCCGCCAGGACCCTGGCCTGCTGCTGTCCGACCGCTCGCGTCCCGGCTACGCCCCGGCCTCGCATGAGCGCATCCCCAGGCCGCTGTCGTCGTTCCTCGGCCGGGACTCCGATCTCGCCCTGCTCGGCAAGCTCCTCGCGGAGCACCGGCTGGTCACCGTGACCGGCACGCCGGGCGTCGGCAAGACCCGGCTGGCGGTCGAGCACGCGGCCGCCCGCACCGACGGTGACGGCCCCTGGCTGGTCCGGCTCGCCGACGTCACCGAACCCGTCGTGCTCCTGTCGGCGGTAGCGGCCGCCTTCCACATGACAGAGACCGCGGCAGCCACACCCGGCTCGCTGGCCGAGGCGCTGCGCCAGCGGCGCGGGGTGCTGCTGCTTGACAACTGCGAGCACCTCACCGGTTACGTTGCGCCGCTCGTGCTGCACATCCTGGACCGGGCGCCCGGCCTGAAGGTGCTGGCCACCAGCCGTGCTCCACTTGGTGTCGACGGCGAGCGGCTGCTGCCGCTCAGCCCGCTGTGGGATGCCGGGGCCGTGGCGCTGCTGACCGACCGGATCCGCACGGCGCTGCCGGCATGGGAACCTCGCGGGAAGGACCTGGACGCGGTGCGGCGCATCGCCCTCGCGCTCGACGGGATCCCCCTGGCCCTGGAACTGGCCGCGACACGCATCCCGGTCATCGGCATCCAGGACATGGCCTCCCGGCTGGGTGACCGGCTCGCGGTGCTGGGCAGGGCACCCGCCGGATCGCTGACGTCGCACGCGACGCTGGAGGCCGCCATCGGGTGGAGCGTCGACCTGCTGCCGGACGCCGACCGGGCGGTGCTGCTGCGGCTGTGGCCGTTCGAGGGCGGCTTCCCGCTGGAGGCGGTCCTCGCCGGGGCCAGCGGAGTGGAGGCACTGTCGTCACTGGTCAGCCGCTCCCTGGTGGTCGCGGACACGACCGCGGCACCCAGCCGGTACCGGCTGCTGGAGATCATGCGGGCCTACTGCCGCACGCACGACCCCGCACCGGAGGCCAGCCGGGCCGCCCACGCGGCATTCGTTCACCAGCTGGTCAGCCAGGCGGAACGAGACCTGCCAGGCCCGCGCGCCGCACCGGCGATCCGGATGCTGACCAGGGAACTGCCCAACATCCGCGCGGCGATCGCCCGTGACCTGGACGCAGACCCGGAAACGGCCCTGCGGACAGCCGGGCAGCTCCTGACGTTCTGGGTCCGCAGCGGCCTGGTCCTGGAGGGCCGCCGGCTGCTGGAACGCTGCCTTGATGCCGCCCCGCACGCGCCCGCACGCGACATCACCCGGGCCCAGATGGCACACGCCGGCCTGGACTACGTGGCGGGAGACGTCGGCCCGGCCCGGGACGCGATAGCCGCCGTGGCCCGCGCCCTCGACGGTGCCGTCGGCCGCGAGGACCGCGCCCTGCGCGCGGAGGTGCTCTACTACCAGGCGCTGCTGCAGGTACCGGACGGTGAGCCGAAGACCGCGCTGGCGGCGGCAGCCAAAGCAGGCGAGATCAGCGCCGAGCTCGGCCTGGACCCACTGGCCGCGCTGGCGGAGATGACCCGCGGGGCGGCGCTGATGATGCTGGGCCGCGGCACCGACGGCCGCCAGGCGCTGCAGGCGGCGATCGGTGTCGCGCTGGCCTGCGGCGCGGAATGGGCCGCCGCGATAAGCGAACTGGTGCTGGCGCAGGACATGCTGGCGTCGGGCGAGCCGGCCCTGCCCCTGCTGCGCCGGGCACTGCGGCGCTTCCAGCGGGAAGAGGACCTCAGCAGCATCCTCGTGGTGCTGCACAACGGCGCGCGGGCGCTTACCGCAGAGGGCCACGCCGACCGCGCGGAGCGACTCCGGGCGGCGGTCGACCAGCACATCCTCCGGCGCGGTGTCGCCCCCGGCGACCAGACCGATCACGCCCAGCGGCTCCGGGTGGCGGTTGACCAGCACGTCTTCCAGTGCGGCGTGCACCTGCACCAGATTTACACCGGCGGCAGTGCCCCCGGCGGCCCCGAATCACCCGCCGCCGGCGAGGACGACCCGCCGTCGCTTGAGGCCACCATCGCCCTCTTCGAAAGCGTCAGCTAGCAGAGCACCCCACGGGCTGAGTGAAAGCGTCCCCGCAAGGCGATTGCAAGCCGACTGCATGGCGCACCGGAGACGGTATGACCATGAGCGAAGAAAACACGCTATCCGTCTCGGCGGTGACCAGCGAGGTCCGCGCCGGGATCACCGCCGTCCTCGGGTCCGGGTTCGCCGGGCAGGTGACCGGTCCCGGCGATCCCGGTTACGACGCAGCCCGGCCGATCTGGAACGCGATGGCCGACCGGCGGCCCGGGCTGATCGTGACCTGCACGTCCACGGCCGACGTCGTCGCCGCGGTCAGCGCTGCCCGCGAGTTCGGGCTCCGCCCGGCCGTCCGCGGCGGCGGCCACAACGTCGCCGGCCGGGGGACGAGTGACGGCGGCCTGGTCATCGACCTTAGCGGGATGCGCAGCGTCACGGTCCGCTACGACGAGCTGCTCGTCGACGTGGCCGGCGGCGCCCGTCTCGCCGACCTCGACGCCGCCACCGGGCCGCTGGGCCTGGTCGTCCCGGCGGGCGTCATGTCCGAGACCGGCGTCGGCGGTCTCGCCCTTGGCGGCGGCATCGGCTGGCTGTCTCGCCGGTTCGGGCTGACTTGCGACCAGTTCGAGTCCCTGGAGGTCGTCCTCGCCGACGGCAGCGTTGTCGAGGCCAGCGAGAACTCCCACCCCAGCCTGTTCTGGGCGCTGCGCGGCGGCGGCGGCAACTTCGGCGTCGTCACCCGCTTCACCTTCCGCGCCCACCGGTTCGGCCCGCTCATGCGGCTCGGCGTCGCCCTCTACGCGCCCAAGGACGCCCGCGCGGCGCTGCAGGCCTACGCCCGGATCCTGCCTGCCCTGCCGAACCTCGTCGGCTGGCAGGGCGTCCTCCTGCACGCCACCGGGCCGCTGCCGTTCGTACCGGCTGAACTGGTCGGCAAGCCCGCGCTCATGCTCGCGGCCATGTGGCTGGGCGACCCCGGTGACCCGGCCGGCGTCACCCAGATCGGGCAGCTGCTCGCCGCGGCCGGCCAGCCGGCCGCCTCCGCCGAGCTCACCCTGCCGTTCGCCGACACCGTCCAGCGGCTGGCCGACGCCGACTTCGCCGCCGGCCACCGGTACTACACCAAGGAGATCCACCTCGCCGGGCTGCCCGACGAGGCCATCGACATCCTCATCAGGTTCTGGCAGGACATGGACTCCGACGGCGAGGTCGAGCTGTTCCACCTCGGCGGCGCCGTCACCGACGTCCCCGAGGACGCCGCCGCCTTCGCCCACCGCGAGCACCAGCTGTGGCTTAACCTTGCCCTGCGCTGGGATGACCCCGCGCGAGACGCCGGATACATCGCCCGTGCCCGGGCTGCCGCCGGCCAGCTCCGCCCCTGGGCCGGCGCTGGCGCCTACTACAACATGCTCAACGTCGATGAAGCCGACCGCGTTATGGAGTCCCTCGGCGGCGAGCAGAAGTACGCCCGGCTCACCGGGATCAAGCAGCAGTACGACCCCCACGGCCTCTTCGGCCGCAACCAGGGAATCACCGCTGCCTGACGGCATCCCGCAGCCTGCGCACTGCCAGTTGCCTGCGCCCGGGGTGTCGCTGACGCCAAGAGCTGCTGGACCGGACGCTGGCCTGGAACCAGCGGCACCTGATGATCATCCTTCGCGAGTACGAGGATTTCTATAACACCCACCGGCCGCACCGCACCCTGAAACAAGCCGCTCCGCCGCGCCCGCTGCCCGACGATGTCACCGACCTGGGCCATTTCCGCGTCCAGCGACGTGACCGCGCCGGAGGCGTGATTCATGAATACCGCCTGGTGGCGTAGGTTTTCGGCACCCACAATATGAAAACTTGCCGGACTTCTTTTCGGCCTTCGGGGAGCACTGGAACGAGGAATCACGATAGCCCGCATTTTCGCAGGCCAAAAGCTTGCATACGCGAGGCCGGGCTACTCCTGGTCCGTGGCGCTACACTGCTGTGTGCCTTCGTGTCCGTGCATGTCAGTGCCGTGATGGGAGGGCTATCGTGATTCCTCGTTCCCTTGCTCCCCGAGGGCCGATCGTGATGATCGGACAGGACGTGTCTACTCCATGACCGACCAGCAAGCTCTGCGGCGATCTCGGGCCTCGACGGCTTCGGCGCTTGTCCGGCCGCTCGGCCCCGACTCTTTGACCTGGAGATACTTCGGAGATTGGCGCGCGATGGCATTGGCGTTGTGGGCTGGTTCACTGCAGAACATGCATCCGGGACTCGGTGCGGGCGTCGCGCAGCACTCGAGATTCTTCGAGGAGCGTTGGGAACGGCTGCACCGTTCCTTCTACCCGGTTCTAGGCGTCGTGTACGACGGGCCGAAGGCCTTGGACACCGCCTGTGCGATACGTCATTACCACGATACGATCACCGGTGAGGATAACCTGGGCCGCCGCTACCATGCGCTTAGTCCCGATCTGTTCTACTGGGCCCACGCTACCTTCTTTATGGGCACGGTGACTCTGGCCGATCGACTAGGTGGCCGCCTGTCCGAGGCGGAGAAACAACAGCTCTTCGATGAGCACGTGTGCTGGTACGCCCTGTATGGCATGGGTGTGCAGTGTGTGCCGGAGGACTGGGTATCGTTCCAACGGTACTGGGATCATATGTGTGCCGAAGTCTTGGAGGACAATTGGGCGACCAGAGCTGTCCTGGATCTCAGACGTATCGGCAGACCGCCGTCAGTCCCCTGGCTGCCCCGGCCGGTGTGGGCACTACTGCGCCCGCTTGTGGTGAGACCATTGGTATGGTTGACGGTCGGACTCTATCCGCCGGTGGTACGTGCACGTCTCGGATACCCGTGGTCGGCCGCTGACGAGCGACGACTGCGGCTTCTGGGAGCGCTGCTGAACGCCTTGTGGAGGCTCATACCGCACGACTGGCGGTATCACCCCAGGGCGCGGGCAGGGTGGCGGCGGGCCACCGGCCGCCAACCGGCCGATATCGCGCCACCTGACACTCCGGCTCGCAACCTCCCTCCGATCCACCGACGCGACGATCCCAGCCACTACTCACCCCGACGCTGACCTGCTGTGGGAGGTCGTCGCTGCTGCCGCGTGGGTGAGCACGCCCACCGAGAGGTAGTCCACCCCGGACTCGGCCGCCGCCTTGGCCACGTCGAGGTCAGTCCGCCGCTGGCCTCCAGCGCGGCGAACCTGCCCGCGCTGCGGCGTGTGGGGTTCCAAAACGGGGCATAAGTGGCTGACCTGCGAGTATGCCTGACGGGCTGATCGGTCAGCTGGCAGGATCGCAGGCTTGTGACGATCCGACTGCTTTACCTTGTCTTCGTCCGCCTCATCGGCTGGATGGCGCTGCTGGCGCGCTCGGCGACGTCGAAGGACGCCGAGCTGCTGGTGGTGCGCCACGAGGCGCTGTCTGTTCCGGATGGAGGTGGAAGACCTTTGTCTCCTTGCCGTCGCAGCGGTGGGGTGAAGCTGGAGGCAGCCTGATCCGCGGGTCGGCGGGGAAGGCGGGAGCAGCCTCGGCAAAGTCGCGTCGTTCCAGGACTGCCGGATGGGGCGGGCGCGGTGAGCAAGACGGGAAGGTATACGCGAGGAACCGGTGCTGTTACGCCTCTTGAATCTCGGCCAGCTCTAACCCGGTGGATTCGGGCTGGATCGCGGCGCGTGCCCGCCAGGCCATGGCGGGGAACTCCACACTGGGTTTCACCAGTTCGGGTCTGGAGGCCACGGTGAAGGACTGCGGCGTAGCCACGGTTATCTTTAGCTCCCGCGTCTTGCGTGGCTGTGACCTGCGGCGTCCCGTCGTGGACAATGTCGGCGACGGGACGCCTGCGGCCTGATGACGGTTCTTTCAGCCTCCTTGATCGTTACCTGATCGCGTCCTGACGGACCGCTGGTCGCCGAGTGCGCGGGCGAGCTGCCGGCGGAGCCGGGCGTTCTCGTCGGCGAGCTGCCGGTTCCGGTCGAGGGCAGCGGCGAGCCTGGCGCGCAGCGATGCATCGGTGGCCCGCTGGCCCGCGGGGATGGCACGGCCAGGGCCGCCGCTTCCGGTGCTTTCCCGCAGGCGGCGGATCTGGCTGCTGATGTCCTGCTGGGTATTGGGTATAGAGCCACGACCGGGAGATCCCTGCTGCCTGGGCGACGCCGGCGAACGTCACGGGAGCGCCTGCCCGGTCGAGCTCGCGCAGCGCCTGGATGGCCTTGGACCGGGTCAGCACGTGCCGCCCGGCCGCGGCCTCGGAGAGGGGATCAGGACGCACTGGCGGCGGCCTCCTCATCTTGCTCCCCGGCTTCCAGGGTGGTGATGATCTTGTCCAGGTTGGCGGCGACCTGCCGGTTCATCTCGGCGACGCGGGCATGCCCGTTCGCCTCGGCGGCAGAGATGATCTGCAAGGTGGTCCTCCGCTGGGCGTGATGCTGCGGGAGGAACTCGGCGGTCGTTACGAACATCGGACAAGTCAGACACGAATTTGAATGCGGGCAGGTCTTGACCAGGGGCAGCTGGCAGTAGCCGTTGGGGAGTGCCTGGGTGGCCCGTCCGACGCGCTGCTTGGCCCATGCCGCGTCGGCCAGCGCGCCGCTGGGGTCAAGGGCAACCGTCTGGCCAGCGGCGTTGACCTTGCGGGCCTTCTCCCAGTGCCGGCGGATCGTCGTGTCGGAAAGCCGGGCGTAATGCTGGGTCATGGCGTGCGAGTCGTGGTCGAGGATCCGGCGGACGACTTCCTGGGGGACGTCCATGTTGATCAGGCGGGTTCCCAGCGTGTGGCGCCACTGGTGGGGCGTCATGTGGACGGGCCGGCCACGCTCGTCGCGGACATCGCAGCGAAGCAGCCACTCGCCGAGTGCATGCTGGTAGCCGGAATGACTGACCCGTCTGGTGCCGTCAGGGTTGGCGCGGCCGCTGGGGAACAGCACCGGGTTCCCTGCGGGCCAGCGGCTGCGGACGCGGTCCTGCTGGATCGCGATCCATGCCTCGACCTCCTCGTCGATGGGGACGAGTGCCTCCCGGTTCATCTTGTGGTTCTGGTAGCGCAAGTAGGGGGCGTTGTCGGCGTCGCGGACGATGCAGTCGACGGGCAAGCGCAGGGCGTCCCCGAGGCGGAGGCCGCAGCGTATGAGGATGACGGTGATCAGCCGCCGGGCCGGGTCGTTCCACCGGTCAAGGCTGGCAGGGTCCTCGAGCTGGGCCATGACGTGCTCGGCGAGGGCTCTGGGCAGCAGCTCACCGCGCTTGGCCAGCTCGGCGCTCAGGGCAGCCAGGTAGCGCTCCAGCAGCTCGCGGTCGACCTGGGCGAGCCGGGCGACGTTCACCGAGGGGGAAGCGAGGAACGCGCTGAAGCGGGTGATCGCGATGGCTCCCTTGGCGAGGGTTCCGGCTCCGGTCCCGCTGCTCAGCCGCCACCGGGTCCACCGCTTGGCCAGCTCCTTCAGCCACGGCTGGGTGATCTTGGCGAATGACACCGTGGCAGGGCCCTCGCTGATGCCCAGGTTGCGGAGCCGCCAGGCGTCGCGGGGGTACTCGACGTCCCAGCCGCGCCCGGAGTGGAGTTCCTCGACCTTGCGCCGGGCATAGATGAGCAGCGCCCGGCCGGAGTCCCCGTGGCCGGGGCTCTTCCGCCCGGGGAACCGGTCGAACCATGCCTGCCGCCACGCGTCCTCGTCCCGGTCCAGCGCCGACCCACACCTGAGCGCCGAGGACATCGCCGCCGGCTACAAGCAGCTCCTCGAAGTCGAGCGCGGCTGGCGCGACATGAAATCAGTCCTGGACCTGCGGCCCGCCTGCCACCGGCTCGAAGAGCGAATCCGCGCCCACGTCATCCTCTGCTGGCTCGCCCTGCTCCTCGTCCGCGTCGCCGAGAACCAGGCCGGCCAGACCTGGCCCGCCATGCGCCGCGACCTCCAGCGCATCGCCA
>Ga0302325_10004456_pt1 | contig 32400 bp, 30 predicted proteins | sample Palsa_T0_2_FD_201948 | JGI IMG/M metagenome (GOLD analysis project Ga0302325, IMG submission 201948) | Peat permafrost microbial communities from Stordalen Mire near Abisko, Sweden - Palsa_T0_2 | ecosystem: Environmental > Terrestrial > Soil > Palsa > Peat permafrost | place: Sweden: Abisko... | reverse complement strand
GGCACGGCATAGGAGCGAAGCTCTACTGGCCGGGCCTCGGGGAGGCCCAGGTCGCCGAGCTGGTCCTGCGGCGGCTCCTGCCGATGGCGCACGAGGGCCTGCGCCGTTCCGGCGTCGACACGGCGCACGCGGACCGGCTGCTCGGCATCATCGAGCAGCGCTGCCTGACCGGCCGGAACGGCGCGACCTGGCAGATCGCGGCCGTCGACAGGGCAGCTGAGGGCGGCGCCACCAGGCCCGAGGCGCTGCGCCAGATGACGCAGCGCTACATCGAGCTCATGCACACCAATGAGCCGGTGCACACCTGGCCGGACGAATAGACAACCTTTCAGGCCGGGAACGAGGCAGCCTCAGCCGGCAGCCGCCGGAACCGCGGCGGATCAGTACCTGATGACCCCGGGCGCCCCGCCGCCGCAGGCGATCGTCTCGCCGTTGACGGACACGCTGAGCGGCGAGGCGAGGAACGCAATCACGGTCGCGACCTCAGTGGCGTGGATGAGCCTCCCGGTCAGGTTGCGGCGGCCCATCCGCCGCTCGACCTCGGCGGGCTCTGCTCCGGTGGCGGCCGCCTCGGCGGCGATCACGCCCGGAGTCGCCTCGGTCCTGGTCAGGCCCGGATGCACGGCAGTGGCGTTGACGCCGTGCGGCCCGAGCTCGTCGGCCAGGTTCTTGGTCATCGCCGAGACGGCGACATTGCGGATCGACCCGATGATCGAGCCTGTGCTCAGGGCGGCGAGACCGCTGACGCTGATGATGCGGCCCCAGCCGACCGCCACCATGCCGGGTGCGACCGCCTGCGCGCAGCGCAGGTAGCCCATCACCTTGACGTTGACATCCGACCAGAACGCATCGGTCGTGATGTCGGGCAGCGCCAGCGGCGGAGCCTGGCCGGCCGGCCGCGCTGCGCAGTTGACCAGGATGTCCACGCCGCCGAGCAGCTCGCCGGCTGTCGCGACAAGCTGCCGCACCGAGTCATCGTCGCCGGTGTCCACCTCGGCCGCCGCGACGGTCCGGCCGGCGTTCCGGCCCAGCTCCGCGGCAGCGTGGCTCAGCCGGCCCGGGTCGCGCGCCGCGATCAGCACCTCCGCGCCCTCCGCGAGCAGCGCGGCAGCGGCGGCCTTGCCGATGCCGCGGCTCCCGCCGGTCACGAGCGCCCGCCGGCCAGCAAGCTGCAGATCCATGGTCACCGTCCCGGTGTCGTCGGTTTCTGAGTCTCCCAGATGCCGGGGCGGCGGCCGGCTGTCAGTCCGGCCGGCCGCCTCGATATCTCCGGCATGAGCATGCGACGCTGTCGGCATGTTACGTCGAACGGAGATCGCCGCGGCCAGGCGGCGCCTCGGGACCGCCGTGGCTGCCGGCGCCCGCCCGGCCGGCCCGGCCGCGGGCACTGACGCGCTGCCGCAGATCGGGCACATCGTGGTGCTGATGATGGAGAACCACTCTTACGACAACTACCTCGGCATGCTGGACCGCGGCGGCGCCGGCTTCACGCTCGGGCCTGATGGCAGGCCGGCCGGCGGGGAGAAGGCAGCCGACGGCAGCGACATCGGCTTCTGGACGACGACGGCCACCACCCAGGAGAACGACGTCCCGACGCAAAGCTGGCACGCCAGCCACATCCAGTGGGATGAGGGGCGCTGCGACGGCTTCGTCCGCAGCGTCGAGCAGACTCTGCCCGGCCTGGACTCCCGGCAGCCGCTGCGCTACTGGACCGAGCGTGAGCTGCCGTTCTACTACGGCCTGGCCAGGACTTTCCCGCTGGCGACCCGGTGGTTCTCGTCCTGCCTCGGCCCGACGTTCCCGAACCGCCGGTTCCTGGTCGCGGGCACCGCGAACGGCCTGCTCGACGACCTGCCGTTCTGCATGATCGACCAGCCGCGGAACGGCACGATCTTCGACCACCTGAGCGCGCACGGCATCAGCTGGGCGAACTACCATCACCTGTCCCGGCTGCGGATCGGCTTCCGGCGGGTGACGCACGCCCGCTGGCTGCAGTACGTGCGGCTGCTGGCCGGCGCCCTGCTCGGCGTCGTCCCGCAGCTGCTGAAGGTAGCCGAGAGCAAGCTGCAGGTGACCGCCGACCTGTATCCGCTGGATTTCCTGCGGTCCGTCAACCACGTGCGGCCGATGGCCGACTTCTGGTCCGCGGCCGCGGCCGGGACGCTACCGTCGGTGAGCATCGTCGATCCGGACTTCGCCCGCAGTTCCGAGGAGAATCCGCACGACATCGCCGCCGGCGAGCAGTTCGCCGCGCGTGTCATCAGGGCGGTGATGGCCGGCCGGGGCTGGCCGCGCACGCTGCTGATCTGGGTCTACGATGAGCACGGCGGCTACTTCGACCACGTGCCGCCGCCCGCCGCGCCCGCGCCGGACGACGTGCTGGCCCTCAGCCCGCCGGAGCGGTACCCGGTACTGCGGCTGTTCCGCCGTACTCCGCTCGGCCGGCGGATCGCGGTCACGGACGCCGGCCCGCGCACCTATGCGCAGCTCGGCTTCCGGGTCCCGGCCGTCGTCGTATCCCCGTACGCCCGGCGCGATTACGTCACCGAGCTGGACTACGACCACACCGCGATCCTGCGCCTCATCCAGCGCAAGTGGAACCTGCCGCCGCTGACTGACCGTGACGCGGCTGCCGCCGACCTGCTGGACGCGCTGGACCTCGAGGCGCCGCCTGCCTTCCTCGAGCCGCCGGTGCTTCCCGAGCCCGGCCGGTGACCAGCGGATGGACCCGGAGGTTGAGTTCAATCGCGCTGTCTGGGAGATGGCTTCGCAGAAGCATGTTCGGGAGTATCAGGACCTTCTTGTGCTCGCGAGAGAGCAGACATCGCTCACAGAGTCCGAGCTCGCTCTGCTGGGACCCATGCTGGAGTCGTCGCCTTCGGTAGTGCATCTGCAAAGCGGTCATGGTCTCGATGACATAGCCCTGGTCGCCGCCGGCGCCCGCGTCGTGACCGGTGTCGACTTTAGTGCGGTGGCGTCCGCCGCCGCGCAGCGCAGAGCCGAGGAGCTGGCCGTCGCCTGCCGGTACGTAGTCGCTGAGGTACCGGGAGTTCCTTTGCGCAGCGCCTGCGCTGACCTCGTTTACACCGGCAAGGGCGCGCTCATCTGGATGCGGGATCTGAATGCCTGGGCCAGGGACGCTGCCCGATTGCTCCGGCAGGGCGGGCATCTGTTCATCTACGAGGCCCATCCAGCCGTTCCGCTCTGGACCTGGGATGAGGACGCGCCGCGCATCCGGCCGGATCGCAGCTACTTCGGCCGCTGCCACGTGAACGACACCTACCCCGCCCGTGGCGCTCTGGAGTGGCAATGGACGCTCGGAGAGATCGTCAGCGCGGTGATATCGGCCGGCCTGGAGGTGCTGCATCTCGCCGAGTACGCCGAGCCCTTCTGGTGGCCGCAGCATGTCGACGCGGCAGCCTGGCGAGGACAGCTCCCCAACTCTTTCGCTCTCCTCGCCCGTCGTACTCGGCGATGACCTGCGTGCGCATCGACAAGCACTCCGCCGGCAGCTTCAGCCGCTGGACAACTCAGCCAAGCGCTCAGCGTAGCCAGAGCTCAGTCGTCCCTCGGGAGCGGTCTGCCGCCGAGTTCCTCCAGCCAGGCCGACGCCGCCGCGAGATCGGCCCGCCGCAGAGCGCGTCCGGTCAGGGTCGGCGGCTCGTCGTCAAGCGCGCCAGGGGCCGGCTGGCGGCCGGGCGCGGTGCCACCGGGTGTAATGCGATCGGGCACGGTCCGGCTGCGCGCGGTCTTGTCCTTCGCGGTGCGGCTGCCTGCGGCGCCGCTGCCTGCGGAACGGTCGGGCGCGCCGCGACCGATGGCACGGCGCGCCGGGCGCCCTCCGGACAGCGCGGCCGCCTTCGGCGCGGAGCGCAGCCGCGGACGGGATGCCGCGCTCTCGGGAGCTGTCAGGCTGAGCGCCAGCGCCGGGCACATGTCGACCGCCTGGCGGGCGTCCTTGCTCAGCCAGAACGGCACCGGCGCATCCAGGAACGCCGGATAGCCATGCTGGTCGACCTCGATCAGCTCGGGTACAAGGCGAGCGCACAGGCCATGGCCCTGGCACCGGGTCCAGTCCACAGTCAGCCTGCTCTCGCTGGCGGCGGCCAGCGGCAGCAGTCCCGCGGCCGGCCGGCCGCAGTTCCCGCGGAACAGGTGCTCGGTGATGTCGGCAGTGAAGACGTCCAGCGCCGAGGAGACGAAGTTCGCGGTGCCGTCCGGATGGTGGCAGGCGCCCCGCCCGCGGACGCCGGCCGCGGCGCGGCGCACGGACTCCAGATCGTCCATCCCCCCGGAGCCCGCCGCCAGGGCCGCGAGCGAGCTGGCCACCGCCGGCAGGCCCTGCTTGCACGGGCCGCACTGACCCGAGGACTGCATGGCCAGGTAGCCGGCCACCCGTGACACCTCGGCGAGCGGGCAGGTGTCCGCGCCGAGAACCAGCACGATGCCCGCACCGAGCGTGCCGCCGCCCGCGGCCAGGGCCGCCCGGCTCACCGGGAGATCGTACGCGGCCGCGGCCGGCAGCCAGCGGCCGTGGTAGCCGCCGACGAGCACTCCTGACGCCGGGCCGGCGCCGCAGATATCGAGGATGTGGCCGAGCGGAACGTCCGTCGGCGTCTCGACGACCGCCGGGTGCGCAACCGAGCCGCCGACCGTCAGCAGCACCGTGCCGGGCTCGGCCGGCGCGCCGACCGAGGCGTAGCCGTCCGGGCCGAGCATGGCCAGGACTGCCAGCTGGGCGAACGTCTCCGCATTCGACAGCAGTGTCGGCAGGCCGCGCACGCCGGCGTCGCTGGCCCTGGCGGCGCCGCCGGACGGGAGGGCCGCCCGGCCGTTGATGGCGTTGACCAGCGCGCTGCTCTCACCGGACACGAACCGCTCCGGGACCGACACCACGCGGACGCTCCTGAACGCGCGATCGGCGGCAACGGCATCAGCGACGGACTGCCCGTGCGGGCCGCCGGCCGCGACCGCCACGATGACCTCGCGAGTGCCGAGCGCCCTGGCTGCCAGCATCGCGCCGTCGAGAACCAGGTACGGGGAGCGCGCGAGCAGCGTCGTGTCCTTGGCGCTGCCGGGCTCGCCCTCGGTGCCGTTCACGACGATCACTGGACGCCGCTTCCTGGCCAGCACCGAGCGCAGCTTGCGGGCGACCGGGAAGGCCGCGCCGCCGCGGCCGCGCAGGTCGACCTGCTCGCACATGGCGATCAGCTCTGCGGCGCTGAGCTGCGGAGCCAGCCCGAACACCTCGCGGTGTGCCGCGAGGTCAAGCCGCGCGTACCGGTCGAGCCCCGCGGTCAGCCGGGCCTGGCCGACGCGGATGACTGCCTGCGGCTGAGTCACTGGCGGTCCTGGCCGGCCGGATGACCGATCGGGTCGTACCAGGTGGGCGCGGGTCGGGGCGGGGGAAGCGCGCGGGGCGCCCGGTGGGCGCGCATGCCGTACTGTTCCGCCGGGTCGTACTGTCCCGTGCCGTATCCGTCGTAGTTTCCCGTGCCGTACCCGTCGTACTGTCCCGTGCCGTACCCGTCGTACGGTGCCGTGGCGTACTGAGTCAGCGCGGTCTGCTGCTCGACTGGCGGGTAAGGCATCGCGGCCAGGCGGTGACGGGCGCGGGCCCCGCCGGCGCCCAGCGCTGCGGGCACGGCTGCCCGGCCGCGGATCGCGGCGATGTACCGGAAGGTCAGCGCCAGCGCGACGGCGGCGAGGCAGCCGCCGTAGCTCCAGTCGACATAGGGCTTAGCCGAGCGGCCGGCCAGCAGCCCGTGCAGGATGGCCAGCGGCCAGGCGGCGTAGGCCGTGGCGTGCAGGCTGCGCCAGATCCACCGGCCCGCCCGGCCCGCGAACCGGCGCCGCAGGATGCCGGTCACGATGATGACGATGAACAGGTCGGATGCCAGCGTGCCGAGGCCCATGTAGAACGTGCTGCGCGCCGCCATGAACGGCACGAAGCCGTCGGCGAGACTGGCCCGCCTGGCCATGATCTCGAGCATGATGTGGTTGGCCAGTGCCGAGACCCCGATGAGCGACATGGTGCGGTGCAGCGCCTGGGCGAGTATGCGCCGCTCCGGTGACATGACGGCCCGGTCGGTTGCGAGCAGGCCAGCAGCGACTGCGGCGCTCAGCGCGATGAGGGCGAAGACCCCCGAGTAGAACAGCAGGAACTTCGCAACTGCCGCGGCGATCCTGGTCAGCTGGCCCGTGCCGCCGGCGCTGGCGATCTCGACGGCGAGAGCAGGCACCACCAGGCTGAGGGCGGGGACAGCCAGGATGAGGACCGTCTGCTTCCGGCTGCCGCGCCCGGGCTCGCCGACTGCAGTAATGCGGGGTGCGTGGCGGAAATGCATTCCTAGCTCTACCATTCCTCGTTCCGCAGAACGAACTCGCGACTACGACATTAGGCATAAGGCCATATGCCGATCGCGCTGGCAGCGTTGCCTGCGCATGCACCCCGCTCAATGGACAATGTAGCGGATTCGCTCTATCACGATGCGATAAACACGGAAAAGACGCAGGGGGAGACGCAGCGCCACGAGAACGGCGGCCGCCCCCCCATTCTGGGGGGGGGGCCGCCGCCGCGTGCTGCGCTACTCGTTGCCGAAGGACTGGATCTCGGCGAGCTCGGTCTCCGACAGCTCGCGCGGAGTGTCGCCCTTGGCGACCTTCGCGCGCTGCACCTGCTGGCGGATGCCCTCGACGACCTCCGGGTTGGCGAGGGTCGTCACGTCGCCGACGTCGGCGAAGTTTGACACCGAGGCGATGACCCGGCGCATGATCTTGCCGGACCTCGTCTTGGGCATGTCCGGCACGATCCAGACGTTCTTCGGCCGGGCGATCTTGCCGATCTCTGTCTCGATCGCGGCGACGACCTTGGCCTCCATCCCGTCCGCTTCTACGCCGGGCTTGAGCGAGACGTACATCTCGACCATTCGGCCGCGGATGTCGTCGATGACCGGCACAGCCGCTGCCTCGGCCACCTCCGGCACGGTGAGCGCGGCCGACTCCAGCTCCTTGGTGCCGAGCCGGTGGCCGGCCACGTTGATGACATCGTCGATGCGGCCCAGGATGCGCAGGTAGCCATCCTCGGCCTGCAGCGCGCCGTCTCCGGCGAAGTACGGCCAGTCGTGCCAGTCCTTGCTGTCCGGGTCGGCGTTGTACTTCCGGTAGTACACGTCGAGGAACCGCTCGGGCTGGCCCCAGACCGTCTGCATGATGCCCGGCCAGGGGTTGCGGATGCAGATGTTGCCGGCCTTGCCGCTGCCCATGGGGATCTCGTTGCGGTCCTCGTCGTAGATGACGGGGTAGATGCCGAGGACCCCCGGGCCGCAGCTGCCCGGCTTCATGGGCTGCAGGGCCGGCAGCGTGCTGCCGAGGAAGCCGCCGGTCTCGGTCTGCCACCAGGTGTCGACGATTGCCGCCTCGCCCTTGCCAACGGAGTTGTAGTACCACCGCCAGACCTCGGGCTCGATCGGCTCGCCCACGGTCGTCATGTGCTTGAAGTGGTAGTTGTACTTGGCCGGCTCGTCATGACCGACCTTGCGCAGCATCCGGATGGAGGTCGGCGAGGTGTGGAAGATGTTGACGCCCAGCTTCTCGGCGATGCGCCAGGGGCGGCCGCCGTCGGGATAGTTCGGCACGCCCTCGTAGATGACGGTGGTCGTGCCGAGCGACAGCGGCCCGTAGACGATGTAGGAGTGGCCGGTGATCCAGCCGATGTCGGCCAGGCACCAGTACACATCGTCGGGGTGGATGTCCTGGTAGTACTTCGAGGTGCCGGCCACGTAGGACATGTAGCCGCCGGTGCTGTGCTGCGCGCCCTTCGGGCGGCCGGTGGTGCCGCTGGTGTACATCAGGAATAGCGGCGCACCGGCGGGCTGGGAAACCGGCTCGACGACCTGCCCCTCGTATTTCGCGATGACCTCATCGACGAAGAAGTCGCGGCCGCCGACCATCGGCGTCGGCGACTCCCACTCGCCCGGCTTCCGGCGCCAGACAAGGACCTTGTCGACTTCCTGATCCTGCCGCGCTGCCTCGGCTACTGCCTCGTCGGCCTTGACCTTGTGATCGGCGAGCGAGCCCGCGCGGTAATAGCCGTCCATGGTGATCAGGACGCGGCTGCCGGAGTCGGCGATTCTCGTCCCGCAGGCATTGCCGCTGAACCCGCCGAATACCTGCGAGTGAATGATCCCGAGCCGGGCGCACGCGAGCATTGTCACGATTGCCTCTGGCACCATCGGCATGTGCAGGGTGACCCGGTCGCCGGTCTTCAGCTCGGCAAAGTCGCCGAGCAGGGCGGCAAACTCGTTGACCCGGCGCAGCAGCTCGCCGTAGCTGATGCGGACCGTCTCGTCTTCCTCGAGCTCGGGCACCCAGATGATCGCGGTCTTGTCGGGATCGCTCTCGGCGTGCCTGTCCACGCAGTTGTAGCAGGCATTCAGCCTGCCGCCGCCGAACCATTTCCAGAACGGCGCGTCGCTGGTGTCCAGCACGGTGTCCCACGGCTTATCCCAAGTGAGGAGATCCGCGTACTCGGTAAAGCAGTCGGGGAACTTGTCCTCGGTGAACCGCTCGAAGATTGCCGGGTCCTTGGCGTTAGCCTGCTCGACAAACTTCTCTGGCGGTGGGTAATACTCCTCCTCTCGCCAGTGCACGGCGATCTGGGACTCAGAGACCTGTGGTGTCTCCGAATTTTCTGTCATTCCTGTCCTCCATGCCGAAGGTGAGTCCGCGCGCGACGGTGCGCGGGCGGTCTGACATTGAGCGGTCTCACCGCGAAACGGGCTTCCCGCGCGAATGGCGCGCAAACGAGGGCTGAGCCATCCATCGGCAGCCTGCGTCAGACAACCTTGTCATGGGCGCCCTCACACGTTACGGGAACCTCAATCGTAACGCCGGGGGACATCAGCGAACAGGCCCGGAGGATGCGGCGCCGCGCAGGTAGCTAACGAGTATCAGTCCTGGCAGGACCGGTTGACATCGTCGCGATCAACGGTATGTTGCTACGCAGTCCAGCACCGGGCCAGCAGGTCAGGGAGGGTTAGACGGGCCGCCCGCCGCGCCGTGACGCGGCCGCTGAGTATGTGAGCGACGGGCCCGAGCCCTGGCTGGGCGGGGGGTTGGATCCGGGAGGGGCCTGGGCACCCAGTAGACAACGGAGGCGATCCCGCTGCCGACGGGACGCGCTCCGGTCCGAAGGGAATTCCCAGGCCCTCTTCCCGTGGCCGTGCCGACGGGGAGCGTGCGAGTGACGGCTAGTGCGCGCGGCAGCTGAGCGGGTGAGAGTTAGTGCGTGAGGCGGTTAAGGCGCGGTGGGCAGTGCAAAGCAGGCGCCGCTGGCAACGCAGCAGGCCAGTCAGGCTACAGGGCGGTTTTCCGGCGCCCGCAGGGTCAGGCGCTCTTGCGGTGCCTGGTCCGCGGCTCGGGTGCCTCGGGCTCGCGCTGGCCGCGGATGACGGCCAGCCGCTCGGCCAGCACTTCCTCCAGGTCGGCCATGCTGCGGCGCTCCATGAGCATGTCCCAGTGGCTGCGCGGCGGCTTGATCTTCTTGGGCGCGGGCATGTCACCGGCGGCGGTAACCGCCAGAGCACCGCAAACACGGCATTCCCAGTTGATAGGCAGCTCAGCCTCGGCCGAGAACGGCACCGTGAAACGGTGCCCCTTCGGGCAGTCGAAGGCCACCTCCTGGCGTGGCGCCAGGTCGGTGTTACGGTCGTTCTCGTAGCTTGTGGCTCCGAGACGCGTGCCGCGAAGTGCTCGCTCCGCCATCTGTAACTGCCTCCCCAGGCGATCAGCCGTCCTACATGACCAACGGTGAGGTCCCGGACAAGATTCCCGGCCAGCGGGTGTTCCAACCGCTTGCTGGCACTCTGATCTGACGAAAATGCCGGCCTAGCCGGCGATCCGGGGCGGCCAGTGCCCTCTGGCGGCGAGCAGATCCCGCAGTGTCTCGGTCTCATCGGTCATGATTCCGTCGACGCCGAGGTCGAGCAGCCGCGTCATCTCCGCCGGGTCATTCACGGTCCAGGCGTGGACCTGGAGCCCTGCGCGGTGGGCGTGCCCGAGGAACTGCCTGGTGGCCATCGAGTACGGGATCTGCGCGCAGCGGACCGAGAGCGCGGCGAATCGCGCTGCCAGCGTGCTGGCTGGCAGCCGGGCCCGGATGGCGCCGATGCCGACCGGGGTCGTGGCGGTGCAGACCGGCCGCGGCAGCAGCCGCCTGACCGCGCTGAGGCGCCGGGCCGAGAACGATGTCAGGCAGACGCGGTCCCAGCAGCTGGTCGCCCGCAGCACCTCGACCAGCGGCCCGATGACCGGCTCGTCCTTGACGTCGATGTTGTAGCGGACGCCCGGCCAGGCCGTGATCAGCTCGGCGAGCAGGGGGATCGGCTCGCTGCCGCCGATGCGGGCCGCGGTCACCTGCGCCGTCGTCAGCTCGGCGATCCGGCCGGTGCCGTCGGTGACCCGGTCCAGCGTCCTGTCGTGAAAGGCGACGACGGTCCCGTCGGCGGTCGCATGCGCGTCGGTTTCCAGGTACGCGTAGCCGAGCTTCACCGCGTGCTCGAAGGCCCGCCAGGAGTTCTCCGGGAACTGCCCGGACCCGCCCCGATGCGCGAAGGCGAGCGGCGTCGCGTGATCAAGGAAGCCGGCCGGCACGGCCTCAGTATGCACACAGCCGGCCGCTCCGGCCGGGCTGGCACCCCGGAGAACCACGACCAGGGCGGGAACGAGGCCGCCAGGCCTAATCAGTCCCGTCAGCATCCGGCCCGCCGGCCCACTCCCGGCGGCGTGCCTCGGCCAGCGCGATGGCAGCGGCCGCCGCGACGTTCAGCGACCCGACCCTGCCGGGCTGGGGGATGTAGGCGATGACGTCGGCCGCGGCCAGAAGGGCGGCTGAGCAGCCGTGGTCCTCGTTCCCGACCGCAATGCAGATATCGCCGGCCAGCGGCGCCTCGTGCAGGGGCACGGCCTCGCCCGCCAGCTCGACGGCGACGACGAGGTAGCCCGCGGCCCTGGCGGCCTCCGCGCCCGCGGCTCCGGTCGCGGCCTGCTCGAAGGTCAGCAGCCGGTCGGTGCCGAGCGCGGTCTTGCGCGCGGACGGATGACCGGGCTGGGCGGTATCACCGCACAGCCAGACCTGGCACACTCCGAACGCCGCGGCCGACCGGATGATCGAGCCGACGTTGAAGGGCTGGCCGACGCCGTCCAGCAGCAGGCCGAGCCTGGCGCTGCTGCGCCGCCGCCAGTCCCGGTTGAGGCGCTTCACCTCGGTCATGCCGAGCTGGCGCGGGCTCATCGGCGGACCTCCAGTACCCGGTAGCCGGCCCGCGCGGCGGCGCGGGATGCGCTGAACCCCTCGCCCGCCAGCCATCGCTGCAATGAATCGGATCCGAGGTTCCGCTGCACCACCAGGTAGGCGGAGCCGCCGGGGGCCAGGCGGCCGAGCCAGCCGGTCAGCAGGGCGTGGAGCGCCTTCTTGCCGATCCTGATGGGCGGGTTCGACCAGATCAGCTGGTAGGTGGCCGGCAGGTGCGGGTCGTCGGCCGGGCGGCAGTGCACGTTCGCGAGCCTGGCCGATGCCGCGTTCTCCCGGCACAGGTCGAGCGCGCGCTGATTCACGTCGACGGCCCAGACCTGCGCGCCCGGCGCCCGCCAGCCCAGCACCAGCGCGAGCGGGCCGTAGCCGCAGCCCAGGTCAAGCAGGTCGCCGGAGGCCGGCGGGAGCGGCGCGGTCTCCAGCAGCAGCCGCGTGCCGGGATCGAGGCGCGCGGGGGAGAAGACGCCCGCGTCGGTCGCCAGCGTCAGGTGAATGTCCGGCAGCACGACCTGCACCGTGCCCGGCCGGTGCTCGGCGGCGGGCTGCTCAGCGAAGTACTGGCTGCTGCTCACTGGCCGCGGTCCCGGCCAGCGCCGGCTCGATGTAGGCGCGGCTGACCCAGCGCTCGACGATGAACGTCAGCACCGGGATGGTCCCGGCCGCGAGCACGATGATCGTGCCGGGGCTGGCGACCTTCATCCGCACCGCCCTGGTCATCGCGAAGGCGATCACGATGTAGATGATGTACAGGATCCCGTGCAGCGTGCCGACGATGTCGACCGGCACGTCGTCGTGCGCCCAGACCTGCAGCGGGATGCAGATGAAGACCAGGATGCACAGCATCGTGCCGGTCACGTACGCCATCGTGCGGTAGGCGCGCACCACCAGCCGGATCAGTTGCGGGCTCACCCGGACCTCCTCATCGTTCTCGGCGCTGGTCTCGTCGGCGCTGGTCTCGTCAGTGCTGGTCTCGTCAGCGAGCCGCAGGCCGGCTGTTCAGCTTCGCCAGATAGGCGTTGTAGGCGGCAAGCTCGGGATCGTCGTCGGCCTCGCCGTCATGACCGGACGGGGTGTGCGCCGCTCCCGGCAGTGCCAGCTCGGCTGACTCCGGTGCGCCGGCCGCAGCCTGCCCGGCCGCACCGCCCGGCCTGCGGTACTCGTCGATGATCGTCTTGGCCCAGAAGACCACGCCGAAGATCGTGAAGATCGGCCACTCAAAGGTATATGCCCAGCTCAGAGCGTTGCCGCCCTCGGCCCGGTGGAACTGCCAGTCGCCGAGCCAGAGCATGCCCCAGGCGGCGAACACGGCGAATGCGTGCCACGCCAGCCAGCGCGGGGTGATCAGGAAGAACCACCGCGGGCGTGACTGAGCGCTGGACATGCTACGAGGGTAGCGCTACTACACGCTGTAGGCGCATCGCGGCTGCCCGGTTAGCGCGTGATCCGCCACACCTGAGTGATGCCGCTGTCGCCGGGCGCCACCTCGACGGTGGTCACGGTGGTGCCGACGGAGTCGTAGCCGAGCTTGGCCGGGACCCGGCCGCTGGCCACGTTCAGGATGTCGTGGTGAATCTCCACCCGGTCGATGCCCGGCAGCGCGAGGGCTGCCTCGGTCAGCGCGGCCGCGGCAGCGGTCGCCAGGCCGCGGCCGGTGAAGGCCGGATGCACCCAGTAGCCGATCTCCAGGCCGCCGTCGCCGATCCTCGCCATCAGCCCGGCGCTCCCGGCTGGCTCGCCGCCGGCCAGGATCAGGTACTGGAATGCCGAGCCGTCCGCCCAGCTGTCCTCGCAGCGCTGCACGTATGCGCGCGCATCGCCGGGGCCGTAGCTCGCGGTGGCCCACGGCATCCACGGCGCCAGGTGGTCAAGCGACTCCCGGACCAGCCGGCAGGCCAGCTCGGCGTCGGCTGCCCGCCAGCGGCGCAGCTCGGCTACGCCGTGGCCGAGGTAGTCGGGCGGGGTGTCCATCGGCCGATCATGACCGGCGGCGGGCGGAGCGCGCAAACGGTATTCCGCGCTGGCGACGCTGAGCGCCGGCGGTGCCTTCCAGCGCGTCACCGTGCCGGCACTCAGGGAGACCGGTCATAATCGGACCCATGTCTCTCGCTGATTGGCTTTCAGGCCGCAAGTCTCACGCGGCCCGCCTGCCGGAGGGGATCGACGAGCTGCGCGGCCCGGCTAAGGGCGTCATCGTGCTGCCGAGGCACCTGGCCTTCCCCGGCATGCGGGAATGCGATGTCACCGACGACACCACCAGGCGCAGCATGTACGGCATCGTGCTGACCCAGGGGCAGCGCAATGACGTCGCCAGGTTCCTCAACCCGGACCTGCTGCGGGCCGACTGGCCGCTGATCTCCGATGCGCTCGACCCCAGGCTGCGCGGTGCCTGCGAGCGCCGGTTCGAGCTGAACGGCCAGGCCGCAGCCGGGGTGTAACCGGGGTCAGAGCCTGGGTGTGCCTCGCGGCGGGGCATTATGGACGGTAAGGCCCCGCTGGCCACTGCCGTGATCGGGAAATAAATCCCCCGTGCCGGGCATTGGGGCGATGGCTTGCTCCGTGCCGGGAGTCGCCTGGCGGCGGACTCACTTCTGCGACGCCCAGTCACCCGAATCCTGGAGGCCCAGTGTCTGATGCCAGCGCCGCGACCGCGGCTCAGCAGCATCCGGCCAGCGCTGCGGGCCGCCCTGAGCCGGTCCAGCGCGGCAACAAGTGGTGGACGCTGGTCGCGGTCTGCCTCGGCACCTTCATGCTGCTGCTCGACATCACGATCGTGAACGTGGCGCTGCCGGATATTCAGCACGCGCTGCACTCGAGCTTTTCTGATCTGCAGTGGATCGTCGACGCCTACGCGCTCACGCTGGCCGCGTTCCTGCTGACAGCCGGCAGCCTGGCCGACATGTACGGGCGCCGCCTGCTGTACCTGGTCGGCCTCGTGGTCTTCTCGGCGTCCTCGGTCCTGTGCGGCTTCTCGGTGAGCACCCTCATGCTGGTGATCTGCCGCGGGCTGCAGGGCGTTGGCGGCGCCATCATGTTCGCGGTCTCGCTGGCGCTGCTGGCCGACGCGTTCCGCGGGAAGGACCGCGGCCTGGCGTTCGGCGTCTGGGGCGCCATCACCGGCCTGGCGGTGGCTATCGGCCCGCTGCTCGGCGGCATCCTGACCTCCGGCATCTCGTGGCGGTGGATCTTCTTCGTCAACGCGCCGATCGGCGTCGCGGCGCTGGTGATCACGGCCATGCGGGTCGCGGAGTCGCGGCAGCAGAAGGCCAGCAGGCCCGACTGGGTGGGCTTCGTCCTGTTCACTGCCGCGCTCGCCAGCCTGATCTACGCGCTGATCGAGTCCAGCCAGAAGTCCTTCACCGACAGCGTGGTGCTGGGCTGCTTCGCCGCCGCCGGGGTGCTGCTGATCGCCTTCGTGCTGCTCGAGGGCCGCATCGCGCACCCGATGTTCGACCTCAGCCTGTTCCGGCTGCCGACTTTCAGCGGCGGCCTGATCGCCGCCGTGGGGATCAGCGCCTCGATCTTCTCGATCCTGCTGTACCTCGTTCTGTACCTGCAGGACATCCTCGGGTACTCGGCCCTCGCGACCGGAGTGCGGCTGACGGTGATTTCCGGCGGCATCCTGATCACGGCGACTATCGCCGGGCGGATCTCCTCCCGGGTGCCTGTGCGGCTGCTGATCGGGCCGGGCCTCGTCCTGATCGGCGTCGGACTGCTGCTGATGCGCGGCCTGGACGCGACGTCCAGCTGGACGCACCTGATTCCCGGCATGATCGTCAGCGGCCTGGCCATCGGCATGGTGAACCCGCCGCTGGCCTCGACGGCCGTCGGAGTGGTCGCTCCGCAGCGGGCCGGAATGGCGTCCGGGATCAACTCGACGTTCCGGCAGGTAGGCATCGCGACCGGTATCGCGCTGCTGGGATCCCTGTTCGCCAGCAAGGTCACGGCGGACGTCACGGCGGGTGCGGCCCGGCTGCCCGGCCTCAGCGGCAAGGGCGCTCAGATCGCGTCGGCGGTGAAATCCGGGCAGGCAGGCAAGGTCATCGCCAGCCTCCCGGCCCAGGCGCGCCCGGCGGTTGGCCTGCTAACCAGGTCGGCCTTCACCGCCGGGCTGAATCAGATCCTGCTGGTGGCTGCGATTATCGCGCTGGCCTCGGGCGTGCTGTCCCTGGCGCTGATCCGGACCAGGGACTTCGCGCACCAGCAGGGCGCGGGCGCGCAGGGCCCGGACGGCCAGGGCGCGGGCGCCCAGGGTCCGGCCGGCCAGGAAGCAGGCGCGCCGCAGGCGGCGGCCGCAGCCGCTGACGGGCAGGGTGCTGCCGGTGATCAGGGCGCAGGCCCGCTGGGCGCCGACGGGCAGGGCCCCGGCAGGCAGGGCCCCGACGGGCAGGGCCCCGACGGGCAGGGCCCCGACGGGCAGGGCCCCGACGGGCAGGGCCCCGACGGGCAGGATGGCGCCCGGCCGCACGGCGCCCACGCGGCCGGCCACGGTGCGCACGAGCGGGGCACGCATGAGCGCGACCTGGAGCAGCCGGCGCAGCACTACGGGCTGCACCACCGTGGGGCGCACGAGCAGGACCGACCGGCGTCCTAAGATCACCTGTCGTGGTGAGTTGTCAGTAAATGCCGCCGAAAACTCTCCACGGCAAGTGATCTTGAGGGGATCGGCCAGGGCACGGCGCGCGCAGCCGCTGGCGATGCCTACAGTTACCGCATGCGCAAGTACGTCATCATGGGCGTTCAGGGCAGCGGCAAGGGCACCCAGAGTGCAATGCTGGCCGGCGACCTGGACCTGGTCCACATCGCCGTCGGGGACATCTTCCGGTGGAATGTGCAGAACCACACGAAGCTCGGCGCCCAGGTCCGCCGCACGATGGCATCCGGCGAGCTGGTGAGCGACGACCTGGTCGAGGGGGTCGTCAAGGACCGGCTGGCCGAGCATGACTGGAACTATGGCTTCATCATCGACGGCTTCCCCCGCAACCAGCGCCAGGCTGAGTTCTTCCTGGAGAGCTACGACATCGACGGGGTCATCCACCTCGACCTGCCCGACAACGAAGTGCGCCGCCGGGTCATGGCCCGCCGGCACTGCGACGGCTGCGGCATGGACTACAACCTGATCGATTCCAGCCCGCGCGAGGAAGGCAAGTGCGACGTCTGCGGGGGGAAACTCGTCCAGCGCGAGGACGACACCGAGGAGGCGCTCGCCGTCCGGCTCCGCGAGTACCACGACAAGACCAACCCGGTACTCGACATCTTCCGGCGCAAGGAGTACGTCGTCACGATCGACGCCCGCCCGGAGAAGTTCGAGGTCCAGCAGGCCATCAGGACGGCCCTGAAGCTGCCCCCGTTCCGCGGCTAGCGCATGCGGGTAGTCGCGGCGCCCGACTCGTTCAAGGGCAGCATCAGCGCGGCTGCGGCCGCCGCCGCCATCGCGTCCGGCTGGCGGCAGGTCTGTCCCGCTGACGAGGTGATCGAGCTGCCGCTGGCGGATGGCGGCGAGGGCACGGCAGCCGTGCTGGCCGCGGCAGTCCCCGCCAGCCGCTGGCACCCCGTGCAGGTCAGCGGGCCAGGCGATGCGCAGGTCATGGCCGGCTGGCTTGAGCTGGACGGGAACGTGGCCGTCGTCGAGCTCGCCACTGCGGCCGGCCTGCCGCTCCTGCGGGAGCTGCGACCGCTGGCGGCACACTCCCGAGGCGTCGGCGAGCTGATCGGGAGCGCCCTGGACGGCGGCATGAGCCGGGTCGTCATCGCGCTCGGCGGATCGGCATGCACCGACGGGGGAGCGGGCACGCTCAGCGCCCTGGGCGCGCGCTTCCTCGACGCCTCCGGTGCCTGCCTGCCGCCCGGCGGCGGGGCGCTCAGCCGGCTGGCGGCCGTGGACCTGACAGCACTGCGGCCGCCGCCGCCCGGCGGGGTGAGCTGCCTGACCGACGTCCGCGCGCCGCTGCTCGGGCCGTCGGGGGCTGCGGCCGTGTTCGGGCCGCAGAAGGGCGCCACGGCCGGTGACGTCGCCGTACTGAACGCCGGACTCGCCATGCTGGCCAGCCTGCTCGGCGGTGACCCGGCGCAGCCGGGCGCGGGCGCGGCGGGCGGCTGCGGCTACGGACTGGCCGCGGCGTGGGGCGCCGAGCTGCTGCCCGGCGCGGCCGAGCTAGCCGTGATCGCCGGGCTCCCGGAGGCCCTGGCGGGCGCCGGACTGGTCATTACCGGCGAGGGTCAGTACGACGTGACCTCGGAGACCGGAAAGGTCGTCGGCGCGGTACGTGCCCTTGCGGGAGACGTGCCGGTCGCCGTCATTGCCGGGCGGGTCGCCGCGGCGCCGCCGCCAGGCGTGCGGGCGGTCGAGCTGGCCGCGCTCGCGGGCGGGACGCAGGCCGCGATGGCCGAGCCCGGCCGCTGGCTGTCCGAGGCCGGGGCGCTGCTGGCCGTGGCCGGAACGGGGTGGTCAGAGGATGAGGGGGATCAGCATCTTCGTTGACTGCCTGTACTCGGGGTAGGCGCGGGGGAACAGCTTGACCATGTTGCGTTCCTCCACAACCGCGCTGTAGATGAAGTACGCACCCAGTACCACGACCGCGACCAGCCAGTAGATGCTCACCGCGATCGTCGTGCCGATCGCGGCGAGGAGTATGCCGGTGTAAATCGGGTGGCGGATTTCCCCGTACGGGCCCGAGGTGACCAGCTCAGGGTCGGCCTTCGTGGACATCGGCATTCCCCAGTTCCGGCCGAGGTAGATCCGGGCCCAGACCGCCAGCGCCAGTCCGCAGAAGAAGACGGCCAGGCCAATGCCCCACAGCACCGGATCATGCGTGTCCGCGTGCTGCTTGAAAGCCCTCAGCCTCAGCAGCAGCAGGAAGAGCAGGATCAGTACCACCCGGACGCCGGCGAATCGCAGCCAGCGGCTCTGCCCGGGCTTGGCACCTGCAGCCGACACCAGCCAGTAGATCCAGAAGGCGAGCCAGCCGATGCCGACCACAATGTCAACTGCCCGCATAGACCAGCCCTCCAACGGCGCTACGTTCTTCATATACCGTCGCGGAGCGGCCGGACGCCAGCATCCGGCGGGCTGAGCATCGTGCGGGGTCGCCCGATAGCCTGGCGGGGTGCGGGAGATCGTGGTGTTCGGCGGCAGCGCCCATCCGGCCCTGTCGGCGGAGATATGCGCGGATCTCGGCGTTCCGCTGCGCCCGGTGCGGCTGAGCCGGTTCGCCAACGACTGCCTCGAGGTCCAGCTCCAGGCGAACTGCCGGGAGCGCGACGTCTTCGTCATCCAGCCGCTCGGGCCGCCCGTGCAGGAGAATCTGGTCGAGCTGCTGCTGATGCTCGATGCCGCGCGCGGTGCCTCGGCTGCGCGGGTGACCGCTGTCATCCCGTACTACGCCTATGCGCGGTCCGACAAGAAGTCGATGCCGCGCATTTCCATCGGCGGCCGGATGGTCGCCGACCTGCTGGCCACGGCGGGCGCCAGCCGGGTCCTGGCGATGACGCTGCACTCGCCTCAGGTACACGGCTTCTTCTCGATCCCGGTCGACCACCTGCATGCGCTGCGCGAGTTCGCTAATCACTTCAGCACGCTGGACCTGTCCAACGCCGTTGTCGTGTCACCCGATCTCGGCAACGCGAAGAACGCCGCCGCCCTCGCCCGGCTGCTGCAGCTGCCGGTCGCAGCCGGCGCGAAGGAGCGCTACAGCGACGAGAAGGTGACGATCACCTCGATCATCGGTGACGTGGAGGGCCGGGACGTGATCGTGCTGGACGACGAGATCGCCCGCGGTACGACCATCATCGAGCTGCTGGACCGGCTGCGGGACCGCGACGCGCGATCCGTGCGCATCGCCTGTACTCACGGGCTGTTCAGCGACGGCGCACTCAAGCGCATCGCCGCGCAGCCGCTGGTGCGGGAGATCGTCTGCACCAACACCCTGCCAGCCGACGAGAACGCCGAGGGCACCGGCCTGCACGTCATCTCCGTTGCCTCCGCCCTGGCCGAGGCCATCAGGCGCATTCACGAGGGCGAGTCGGTCAGCGCGCTGTTCGGCGCCAGCTGAGCCGGCCGCGCGGCCGCCCAGGCCGCGACCTGACTGCGCGAGGTGAAACCAAGCTTGCCCAGGATGTTCGCGACGTGCCTGGCCGCCGTGGCCGGGCTGATGAACAGCTGCCGTGCGATGTCCCGGTTGCTCAGCCCGGCGGCTAGCAGCGCGACGACCTCCTGCTCGCGGACCGTGAGCGCGCTGGCCGGACCGGAGGAAGGCGGCGGCGGCCCGCCCGCGGCGTGCACGGCCGGGTCACGCGACGGTGCCGTGCCCTGTGACAGAGCCGTGCCAGCCGATGGGGTGGTGCCGTGGGACAGGACCGTGCCGTGGGACAGGACCGTGCCGTGGGACAGGACCGGCCCTGGCGGTCCAGCCGGGACGAAGCCGGCGTGCGGCAGCAGGCAGCTGCCGTTGCCCTCCTCGCCGAGCGCCAGCCGGACGGCGTCGTCCGGGGTCAGTGCGACCCCCTCCGCCCACAGCCGAGCCACGGCATGCTCGCCGAGCGGTGCGGCCGCATCCAGGAAGTGCTGGGTCCGGGCGCCCGGCATTGGCGGCAGGTGCGCCTGGTCGCGCAGCGCCGTCACCGCGCCCGCCAGCTGGACGCCGACTGCGGGCTTGCCTTCCATCACCGCCAGCCGCGCCAGCACCTCCAGGCCTCGGGCCAGCCCGATCCGGCTGCCTGAGGCGTAACTGAGCCGGAGGCTCTCGGTGAGATGCAGCCGCGCCGAGGTCAGGTCCCACTGCTCGATCGCAATGCGGCCGAGGCCTGCCAGCGACCGGGCGATCTCCGGCCGAGCGTCGATCTCGCGCAGATACGAGAGCGCCTCGAGGTAGTAGTCCCGCGCGGTCCCGAACTCGCCGCGCAGGCGGGCGAGGTCACCCAGCCCGAGCAGTGCCCGTGCTGACCCCCACAGCTGCTCGATGGCGCGCGTGATCGCCAGTGCTTCCGCACCGCGCTGCTCAGCCTCGCGCAGGTTGCCGCGGGCGGCGGCGACAGCGGCCAGAGTGCCGAGCGCGTAGCCCTCGTTCCAGCGGTCACCGGCTGACTGCGCCACCCTGAGCGCCTCGTCAGCCCGTGCTGCCGCGTCGTCGAGATGCCCGGAGTGCAGCGCGATCTCGGTAAGCAGGTTGAGGGCGGCCGCGACCCAGAACTCCTCGCCGGATGCCCAGCACAGCTCAAGCCCGGCGAGTGCCAGCTCCTCGGCCTGCGGCGAGCCGGCCGCCATCAGAAACTGTGCGAGGCTGGCGAGAGCCGGGCCCCGCACGGCATCCGGCACCCGCTCGCTGCCCGCGAGGAACTTCTCGATCCAGTCCGCGCCCTCGGCGAAGGCGCCGCGTACGATCAGCACCGGCCGCATGGCGGTGCAGATGCGCAGACCGGTCTCCGCGTCGCCGTCGGCCAGGCAAGCGCTCAGCACCTCGTTCAGGTTGGCGGTCTCCAGGTCGAACCGCCGGAACACATCAACTCGGGCCGACCACGGTGCGGGCAGAATCGCCATGCCGATAGCCGCAAGCCGCTCTGTCTCGCGCAGCGTGTATGCGCGCCGACGTCGCTCCATGGTGACGGTCTCGCCCGCGATGGCCAGGCAGCCCGCCGCGTACTCGCGCACGGTCTCCAGCAGCCGGTACCGGGATTGCCCCAGCGCCTCAGGCTCCACTTCCACCAGCGACTTGTCGGCGAGCGTGGTCAGCAGGTCCATGATGTCCGCGGAAGGCAGCGTGTCGTCGGCGCAGATCTCCTCCACCATCTCCAGCGACCAGCCCGCAAATGCCGACAGCCGCCGCAGCAGGATCTGCTCCTGGCCCGACAGCAGGTCGAAGCTCCAGTCGAAGGTCGCGCGCAGCGTCTGCTGGCGGGCGGGCACGCTGCGGTCAGCGCTGGTCAGCAAGCTGAGCCGATGGTCAAGTCGGGCGGCGATCTGATCGACCGACAGCACCCGCACCCAGGCGGCCGCGAGCTCGATCGCGAGCGGCAGCCCGTCCAGAGCGCGGCAGATCGCGGCAGCGGCGCCGATGTTGGCGGGCCCGAGCGCGAAACCCGGTGCCGCAGCTGACGCGCGGGCTGCGAACAGCCTGATCGCGTCGCAGTCCCGTATCTCCGCCAGCGAGCCCGTGTCGTCAGACGGCAGCGTCAGCGGCGGGACCTGCCAGATCGCCTCGGCCGCAACGCGCATCGGCTCGCGGCTGGTGGCGATGACCTGCAGCCCCGGCGAGCGGGCCAGCAGCTGCTGGCAGAGCGCGGCACAGGCGCTGACCAGGTGCTCGCAGTTGTCGAGCACGAGAATGGCGCGGCGGTGCCTGAGCCAGTCGGACAGCGTGTCGAGCAGCGGCCGTCCCGGCTCCTCATGCACGCCCACCGCCGCAGCGACCCGGGCCGGGACATGCTCGGGCTGGTTCAGCTCGCCTAGCTCGACAAACCAGGCGCCGTCGGGGAAGTCGGCGGCCACAGCCGCGAGCAGCCTTAAGGCCAGCCTGGTCTTGCCAATGCCACCGACGCCGCACAGCGTGACAGCGCGCATGACGTGCATGAGTTCGCGCAGCTCACCGACCTCGGAGATGCGGCCGACGAAACTGCTGAACTCTTCCGGCCGATAGGCAAGGTCACGCATGGGCTCTTCGATCGACGCGCGGATCCGGGAAGCGCGCGTCAGGTGACGCAGTCGCCAGTGTCAACCATAACTCCCGAGGCGGCGAATACTGGCCATTCGTCCTTAGTTGACCGAATGCGTGCTCGTTAGCCCGGCAGACGAGCGATACCGCATGCAATCGTTCGCATAGCCGCCGAGATCGTGTTGGCGGCCGGCTCCGTAGCGGCGGCGGCTGGTCCAGCGGCGGATGCAGCCGGTCCGGCGACCGGTCCGGTAGCGGGTGCAGCGACTGCTGGCACGCCCGGGAACAGTGCGAAGGCGGCGGCGAGCGCAGCGGCGACGAGGACCTCGGTACCGCGGGCCAGAACGCGGCGCCGCCTGGAGCGTCCCGTCCGGCCCGCCCGCCAGTCCGGGTGACCGGCCTGCCAGTCCAGATCGCCCGCCAGCCAGTCCGCGCTGAACTCCTCCGTGTCGCCCGGCTGCGGATCCGGCGGCCGGACTGTGGTCTGGGCCCCGTGCGGCAGGGCCCCGTGCGATACAGCCTTTCGTGCCTGCTCGAGCGCACGCATTGCCGCCGTCCAGTCGGGCACTCGGGCCGCGGGCAGCGTCCTTACGACCGGCAGAGTGCCGGACGCAACACCAGTCGGCGGCGCGAGCAGCAGGACTGAGTCAGCCTGGACGGGCGCTGGCAGCAGGAACGAGTCGGCCGGAACGGGCACTGGCAGCGGCCGGGCGGCGCTGAGCGGGGCCAGCGGCGTGCAGCCCGCCTGCGGCGGTGAGGCCAGGTGCACGGCAGGCCCGGCTGATCGGTGCCGCCCGGTGTAGGCGGAACCGCGGGACTTGCTGGCCAGCGTCTGTGCCCTCACGGTGACCAGATCGGCGCTGCCCGGCCGGCTGTTACGCGGCCGGGCAGGTGCCGGATGCGGCAGCGGCCTTCGCGACAGCCTGAAGCGCCACGGGATCTGCTGAGCCCTGCACACCTCGCGGCCAGCCAGGCGTCTGCGGTGCCATCCGTGGTGCGTTTGCTGTCGCTGCAGCGGCACCAAACGCACCACGGACCGCCGGCACATCCGGGGCGACGCGTCCCCTTCAGCCGGCCCGACCCGTTACGCCCGACTCCAGGTCGAGCAGGAACCGCTTGCGGTCGAGGCCGCCGCCGTAGCCGGTCAGGCTGCCGTCCGAGCCGATGACACGGTGGCACGGGATGACCAGCGCGATGGGGTTCTTGCCGTTGGCCAGGCCAACTGCCCGGATGGCAGCGGCGTTGCCGATCTTTCCCGCGAGCTGTCCGTAGGTCCAGGTCTGGCCGTACGGGATGGTCTGCAGAGCTGCCCAGACCCGCTGCTGGAACTGCGTGCCCGCGGGAGCAAGCGGCAGGTCAAACGCGGTCAGCTGGCCGGCGAAGTAGGCCGCGAGCTGGCCCGCGGCCGCGGCAAAGGGCTCCTCCTCGGGCTCGCCGGGAATGCCGAAGGTGACGGCGTCCGGGCGGTGCCGCTGCGCATCCATGTACAGACCGGTGACCCGGCCTTCCTGCGCCACAAGGGTCAGGGGCCCGATCGGGCTCGGCAGCGTGACGTGGGTCCGCTCCGGCGCAAGCGTCGCCGTAGTGCTGGTGCTGGTGGTGCTCATCTGTGCCTCCTTAGCTGGCTGAACTCATCCGGACCGGACCACGGCAAGTGCGTGGTCGTCGCCCGGCATGCGGTTGATGTCGTGCTCTCCGGTCGCCCACAGGTACTGCACCGCGTAGGAGCGCCATGGCCGCCAGGCGGTTGCGCGGCTGACCAGCGTCGCGGGCTTATCAGGCAGGCCGAGCTCGCGGGCGGCCGAGCGCACGCCGAGGTCCGATACCGGGAAGGCGTCGGGATCACCGAGCGCCCGCATCGCGATCGTCTCGACGGTCCAGGGGCCGACACCCGGCAGCGCCGCCAGGCACTCCCTGGCCTCATGCCAGTCGCCCCCGACGCTGAGATCGATCCGTCCCGTTGCCAGCTCTGCGGCCATGGTCGCGAACGACTGCCGTCGCGAGCGCGGCATAGCCAGGTGCTCCGGGTCAGCCGCGGCCAGCACGTCGGGTGCCGGGAACAGCCGGCTGAGGCCGCCGCCCGGATCCTCCACCTGCTCGCCGTAGACGGCCGCGAGCCTGCCTGCGTGCGTCCGGGCGGCTGCCGTCGAGACCTGCTGGCCGAGCACCGCGCGGAGCGCGAACTCGTCCGGGTCGACGGTGCGCGGCACCCGCCGCCCCGGCGCCTTGCGCACAAGCGGAGCGAGGACCTCGTCCGCGGACAGCAGGTCGCCGGTCGCGACCGGGTCGGCGTCCAGGTCAAGCAGGCGGCGGCAGCGGCTGATCGCGCTGGCCAGGTCCCGCAGGTCGGTGAGGGCCAGCTGGCAGCTGACGTGATCGAGTCCGGGGCGAAGCGCCACGATGCCGTGCCCGTGCGGCAGCCGCAGCGTGCGACGGTAGGCGCCGTGGCGCCACTCCTCGACGCCTGGCACGGCAGTCGCAGCCAGATGGCCGAACAGGCTGTCCGCCTGCAGCGGCGCCCGGAACGGGAGCCGGAGTGACAGCGAGCCAGCCGCCAGCTGGCGCCCCCGGCTGGCCCGCTCGCGCAGCTGGCTCGGCGACAGCGCGAACACCTCGCGGACGGTGTCGTTGAAGGTCCTGATACTAGCGAAGCCGGCCGCGAAGGCCACGTCGCCCATCGGCAGCGCAGTCGTCTCGATCAGCAGCCTGGCCGTCTGCGCGCGCTGCGCCCTGGCGATCGCCAGCGGCCCGGCCCCCAGCTCGGCCAGAAGCTGACGCTCAACCTGACGGACGCTGTAACCGAGCCTGCCGGCCAGCGCCGGCACTCCGCCGCTGTCCATCACTCCGTCCGCGATGAGCCTCATTGCCCGCGCCACCACGTCAGCCCGCACATCCCACTCTGGCGAGCCCGGGCTGGCATCAGGCCTGCAGCGCTTGCAGGCCCTGAAGCCGGCCTGCTGCGCTGCGGCCGCGCTGGGAAAGAAGCGCATGTGCTCCGGCTTGGGCGGCACTACCGGGCAGCTCGGCCGGCAGTAGATGCCGGTGGTGACCACAGCGGTGAAGAACCAGCCGTCGAACCGCGCGTCCTTTGACTGAACGGCGCGGATGCAGCGGTCACGGTCGGCATGAATACGGTCCTCGGTCATGACCTCAGCATCGACTACAGGGCGGGCCATGGCTAGCGAATTTCCGACACGGTAGCGGCGCAGCGGCACGTCCAGAGGGTGGCGTCGCAAATCCGCTAGACCAAGACCGTTCAGACGACAGCCCGGCTAGCGACCACCCGCGGTGTCCTCCTGGCGAGCGCATGAGTCAACCTGAAGTCGCCGGTATAGGTAATACATGCGGCATGTCGCCGGCAGTGGTCGCTGCGCGTATATCAGCAGTTCAGCGGCATAGTGTCGGAAAATCGCTAGCGTTATCTGACTTTCCGCTGGTAGCAGGCACAATGTTGGCCGCTGGCTGCCGCCCGGCCGCCTGGCTAGCCGTCGAGGTCCAGATACAGGCAGAAGGGGTGCCCGGCCGGATCGAGCAGCACCCGGACATCGTCCTGCGGCTGGAAGTCCGACAGCCTCGCCCCGAGCGCGAGGGCATCGGCGACCGACGACTCCAGGTCATCGACGGCGATGTCCAGGTGCATCATCTGCCGCTGCCTGCCCGCCTCGGCAGGCCAGGTAGGCGGCTCGTAGCCCGGCGAGTCATGGAAGGCCAGATATGACGACGTGCCGGGGACCTGCATAGCCGCGCCGCCCGGCTCGATCGGCTCGGCGATCGGCCAGCCGAGCAGGGTCGAGTAGAACTGTGCCAGGGCCAGCCCGTCGGGTGCCTCCAGCCCGACGCCCCACCAGTCGGTCTTTGTCCGTCCGCGCATGCGCCCATGATGGCATCCGGTGTCGGCTGCCCGGCCCGCCGACGACAGATCACGCGGATCCGGGAGTGTCAATCTATTTTCGTGTTCGGCAAAGTTGCGCGACACGAAAGTTAGGCTATTCTTGGCGCCGTGACCACGCACCAGCCCGCGACCGCCGCCGCGGAGCAGCTCGCCCGGCAGCAGCCGTTCCCGCGGGCGGAGGAGGTCTCCGGCCTGCGCGAGCGCAAGAAGGTTGCAACCCGGCAGGCGCTGGGAGAGGCGGCGATGCGGCTCGCCGTGGAGCGCGGCCTCGACAAGGTCCTGGTCGACGACATCGCCGACGCGGCCGGCGTGTCCGCGCGGACGTTCAACAACTACTTCGCCAGCAAGTACGAGGCCATCTGCGCGCTGCAGCAGGACCGGGCGATGCGGATCGGCGACGAGCTGCGGGCCCGTCCCGCGGGCGAGCCGCTCTGGGATTCGGTGACGCAGGCTGTTCTGTCGCAGTTCGACCCGGCGAACCGGGCACCGGACAAGGACTGGATGGACCGCATCCGGCTGGTCGTGACCAGCCCTCCGCTGGCCGGCGAGTACCACAGGGTCCAGGGCCTCGCGCAGTACCACCTGGCTGAGGCGATCGCCGAGCGGATGTCGGTCAGCCTGGAGACGGACATGTTCCCGCGGATCATGGCGGGCGCCGTACTCGGAGCGATGCAGGCGGCCATGGAGCGCTGGCTGCGCTCCGATCCGCCGGTCCCGCTCGCGCCGCTGATCCGGCAGGCCTTCAGCCAGTTTGCCGATGGCATGCGCGCCGTCCTGCCGCCGCCGGATACGGCCGACTCGGGCTAGCGGCTGCTGACGGATACGGCCTCGTTCCCGCCCCTGAATGCATTACTGAGCCCCTGAGAGAGTCCCTGTGCTGATCCGCTTGCTGCGCGTCTACCTGCGCCAGTACCGCAGGCCGCTCGCGCTCGTCCTGGTGCTGCAGCTCGCGCAGACACTGGCGACGCTGTACCTGCCGACGCTCAACGCCGACATCATCGACAAGGGCGTGGTCCTGCACAACACGCACTACATCCTGAGGACCGGCGGCATCATGCTGGGGATCACGCTGGTGCAGATCCTCTGCGCGGTCGGGGCGGTGTACTTCGGCGCGAAAGTCGCGATGTCGCTGGGCCGCGATGTCCGGCACGGGATCTTCAACCGGGTGCTGATGTTCTCCGACCGTGAGGTGAACCATCTCGGCACCGCGTCGCTGATCACCAGGACCACGAACGACGTGCAGCAGGTTCAGATGCTGGCGATCATGACGTTCACGCTGCTGCTGTCCGCGCCGATCATGTGCGTCGGCGGCATCATCCTGGCCCTGAACCAGAATGTGCCGCTGTCGTCGCTGCTGCTGGTCGCCGTCCCGCTGCTGGGCATTATCGTGACGCTGATCATCTCCCGGATGCGGCCGCTGTTCCGCCAGATGCAGGAGCGCCTCGACAACATCAACCGGGTGCTGCGGGAGCAGATCACCGGCGTCCGGGTGATCCGCGCGTTCGTCCGCGATCCGCAGGAGCGGGACCGGTTCGCGGTCGCGAGCAACCAGCTGTTCGACGTCTCACTCGGTGCCGGCAAGCTGATGGCGCTGATGTTCCCGTCCGTCATGCTGGTGCTCAACCTGTCCACCACGGCGGTGGTGTGGTTCGGCGGCCACCTCATCGCCGATGGCACGATGCAGATCGGGTCGCTCACCGCGTTCATCACCTATCTGGCGCAGATCCTCATGTCGGTGATGATGGCGACGTTCATGTTCATGCTCGTGCCGCGGGCCGAGGTCAGCGCGGAGCGGATCATGGAGGTCATCGACACCGAGCCCGCGGTTGGCGCGCCGGCCCGGCCGCTGGATGCCGGCCCCGAGCCAGGCCGGCTCGAGCTGAGGCACGTGGAGTTCCGCTACCCCGGGGCCGAGGAGCCGGTGCTGCACGACATCAGCCTGACCGCGCTGCCGGGCCAGACGACTGCGATCATCGGCGGGACCGGCAGCGGCAAGACCACGCTGGTCAACCTCATCCCGAGGCTGATCGACGTCACCGGGGGCTCGCTCCTGGTCGGCGGCGTTGACGTCCGCGAGCTCGACCCGGCCCAGCTATCCGGGGCGGTCGGACTGATCCCGCAGAAGCCCTACCTGTTCTCCGGGACGATCGCGACGAACCTGCGGTACGGCAACCAGCAGGCGACCGACGCGGACCTATGGCAGGCGCTGGAGATCGCGCAGGCCCGCGACTTCGTCGCGCAGATGCCGGACCGGCTCGACTCGGCGATCGCGCAGGGCGGCACTAACGTGTCCGGCGGCCAGCGGCAGCGGCTGGCGATCGCCAGGGCGCTGGTGCACAAGCCGCAGATCTACCTGTTCGACGACTCCTTCTCGGCGCTCGACTACGCGACCGACGCGAGGCTGCGGTCGGCTCTGGCCACCGAGGTCACCGGCGCCACGATGATCATCGTGGCGCAGCGCGTGAGCACCATCCGGCATGCCGACCAGATCCTGGTCCTGGACGCCGGCCGGATCGTGGCCCGCGGAACCCATGACGAGCTGATGCAGACGAGCGAAACCTACCGGGAGATCGTGCTCTCCCAGCTGACCGAGCAGGAGGCCGCAGCGTGAGCGGGGGAGTCAACGGGGAGCAGCAGGGCGGCGGGCCGGCGGCCGAGAACGGGACGCCGGCAGTGAACGGGACACCCGCAGCAAACGGGACGCCCGCAGCAAACGGGACGCCCGCAGCAAACGGGACGCCCGCAGCAAACGGGACGCCCGCGGTCAGTGGCAGCGCCCAGGAGGCTGACGCTGGCCAGGGCCTGGGCACCGGGGAGCGGGCCACGCCCAAGCGCGGGCCGGGCCCGGCGGCCACGATGGGCGGCCCGGCTCGCTTCATGGGCGGCATGTCCACCGAGAAGGCGCTGGACTTCAAGGGCTCTGGCCGACGGCTGCTCGGCATGCTCAGCCCCTACCGCCTGCTGCTCATACTCGGCCTGACCTTCGCGGTCGGCAGCGTCACGCTGGCGGTGCTCGCGCCGCGGCTGCTCGGCGAGGCGATCAACGTCGTCTTCTACGGCGTCGAGCGGCACCAGGGCGTCAACTTCCACCACGTGGGGCAGATCCTGGCCATCGTGCTCGCGCTGAACGTCGGCAGCTCGCTCTGCGCCCTGTGCCAGGGCCGGCTAACCGCGGCCATGGTCCAGCGGGCCGTGTTCCGGCTGCGCGAGCAGGTCCAGGCCAAGCTGTCCCGGCTGCCGCTCAGTTACTTCGACCGGCTGCCGCGCGGCGAGATCCTCAGCCGGGTCACCAATGACATCGACAACCTGCAGCAGTCCGTGCAGCAGACGCTGAGCCAGCTGGTCACCTCGCTGCTGACCATCGTCGGCGTGATCACCCTGATGTTCATCGTGTCCTGGGAACTGGCCCTGATCGCCCTGGTCACCGTGCCGGCCTCGGCGATAGCGATGCGCAAGATCGCCCAGCGCGCGCAGCCGCAGTTCATCAACCAGTGGAAGTTCACCGGACGGCTGAACGGCCACATCGAGGAGATGTACACCGGGCACGCGCTGGTGACCGCGTTCGGCCAGCGGGAGGAGGCCCTGCAGACCTTCACCGAGCAGAACGAGTCACTGTTCCACGCCAGCTACCGTGCTCAGTTCATCTCCGGCACGATCCAGCCGGTGATGATGTTCATGTCCAACCTGAACTACGTGCTGGTCGCCGTCGTCGGCGGACTGCTGATCGCGGGCGGCACGCTCACCCTGGGCGCGGTGACCGCGTTCATCCAGTACTCGCGCCAGTTCAGCCAGCCGCTCACCCAGGTGGCCAGCATGGCGAACCTGCTGCAGTCCAGCGTGGCATCGGCTGAGCGGGTGTTCGCGCTGCTGGACGCGCCCGAGCAGGCGCCGGACGCGGCGGAGCCGGCCAGGCCAGCAGGCGTGCAGGGCCGGGTCGAGTTCGACGATGTGTCGTTCCGCTACGTTCCGGACCGGCCGCTGATCGAGCATGTCTCGCTGGCCGTGGAGCCGGGGGAGACGGTGGCCATCGTCGGCCCGACCGGCGCGGGCAAGACAACCCTGGTGAACCTGCTGATGCGGTTCTACGAGATCGACTCGGGCCGGATCCTGCTGGACGGAGTCGACACCGCGCAGATGAGCCGGGAGGAACTGCGCGGCCTGACCGGCATGGTGCTGCAGGACGCCTGGCTGTTCGGCGGAACCATCGAGGACAACATCGCCTACGGTTCCTTCGGCGCCACGCACGAGCAGGTCGTCGAGGCGGCGAAGGCGACGTACGTGGACCGGTTCGTCCGGACCCTGCCCGACGGCTACGACACCGTGCTGGACGACGAGGGCACCAACGTCAGCGCGGGGGAGCGGCAGCTGATCACGATCGCGCGCGCGTTCCTGGCCCGGCCGGCGGTGCTGATCCTCGACGAGGCGACCAGCTCGGTCGATACCAGGACCGAGGTGCTGATCCAGCACGCCATGGCGTCACTTCGCCAGGGCCGCACCAGTTTCGTGATCGCCCACCGGCTGTCCACCATCCGCGACGCCGACGTGATCCTGGTGATGGAGGACGGGCACATCGTCGAGCAGGGAACGCACACTGAGCTGCTGGCAGCTGGCGGCGCGTACGCGCGGCTGTACCAGGCGCAGTTCGCTCAGGCCATGGCGGAGGTCGCCTGATCAGCGGCGGCGGGCAGGACCTCGGCCGGCGCGTCCGGGCCGCGGAGTACTCCGGCCGCTGACGATTCCGCTCGTCGCGCTGACCAGGACTGGCGCCGGCCGCTAGCGTTGTCAGTCGCGCACGGGGCGAGCGCGGCGAGCGAAGAATGGGGGCGCGATGGCGTGCCGGTTCCTGTACCTGATGCGGCACGGCGAGGCGACCGACGCAGGCGTCCTCAGCCAGAACGGCGAGCAGCAGGCGCGCCTCGCGGGGGAGCGGCTGCGGGATGTCCCGCTGACCGCCATCCACCACAGCCCGCAGGCGCGGGCGCGGCGCACGGCCGAGATCCTGAGCGGCTACCTGCCGGGCGTTCCGGTGCGGGAGTCCGAGCTGATCGACGACGTCATCCCGTCCGATCCTGACCTCAGCCAGCTGCCCGCGGCCTACGCCAGCTTCGTCAGCAGCTACCCGCCGGAGGAGCGCGCTGACGGCGCGAAGATCGCCCGCGCGGCCCTGGGCGAGTTCGCGGGGCCGCCGGGCGGCGCGGCTGACGCGGATGCGCACGAGCTGCTGGTGACGCACAACTTCGTGATCGGGTGGTTCGTGCGAGACGCCCTGGGCGCTGAGGACTGGCGCTGGCTCGGGCTGAATCAGCAGAACGCCGCGCTCACGGTCATCATCTACCGGCCCGAGCTGCCGCCGGCGCTGGTGAGCTTCAACGACGCCTCGCATCTCACCCGGCCGCTGCGCTGGACTGGCTTCCCGGCCGCGCTGCGGCCCGCAACCTGCTGACGGCGCGCGAATTACACTGGTGTGAGTCCGACCGCCGGGAGAGGGGCAGCCAGTGCCATACGGGTATGTCGGGTCCATGCGCACGCACGCCGGCCGGCGCAACGAGGTCATCGCGATCCTGCTGTCCGGAGCCGACGGCCTGCGGGCGGCCGGCTGCCAGCTGTACGCGGTGTGCACCGACCCCGGTGACGATGACCGGATCTGGGTGACCGAGATCTGGGGCTCGGCCGAGCAGCATGACGCTTCCCTGCAGCTGCCGGCGACGAGGACCGCGATCGCCGCCGCGATGCCGATGCTGACGGGCGAGTTCACCCGGCAGGAACTGACGGTCGTCGGCGGACTCGGCGTGACCGCGCCAGCGGGTTAGCCGCTGCTCTACGGTTGAGGCATGGAACGGGTGACGGGCGTCGGCGGCATCTTCCTGCGGGCGCGGGATGCGACGGCGCTGCGCGCCTGGTACGCGGAGAAGCTCGGCATCGAGATCAACCCGGAATTCGAGGGCGCCATCTTCGCAAGTGGCGACAGCCCGCTGATCTGGGCGGTCTTCCCCTCCGACACCGAGTACTTCGGCAGCCATCACCAGATGTCCATGGTCAACTACCGGGTCCACGACCTGGCGGCGATGCTCGCCCAGCTCCGGGCGGACGGCGTCGACGTCGAGGATGACACCGATGAGACCCCGGACGGCTGGTTCGGCTGGGCGACGGATCCGGAAGGCAACAGGTTCGAGCTCTGGCAGCCGCGGCCGGGCGAGGACTAAGAGCTGCCTGGCGCGGTGCCGGTGCGGAAGATCGGCCAGCCGATCTCCGTCCGCCACCGGGACTCGTCGGCAGTGTCGCGGCCGCCGACGGCGTAGTACTCGCGGATGGGCCCGTCAACTCCGAGAGCGTGGCTGGCCACGTAGGTCGCCAGAGATCCGTAAGCCCTGTCGATACCCGACGGCGGGCCTGCATGCACGGTGATCGCGAGCTCCGCCGGGGGAATGACGACCGGCTCGACCCGGCCGGTGTTCCGCACGGGCTGCGGGCAGGGCAGGAAGACCGTGGCCTCGCCCCGTTCGTGGGCGAACAGGTCGGTGGCGAAGATGCCGCCCGCCGGGCCGGACGGG
>Ga0302325_10004455_pt1 | contig 32401 bp, 28 predicted proteins | sample Palsa_T0_2_FD_201948 | JGI IMG/M metagenome (GOLD analysis project Ga0302325, IMG submission 201948) | Peat permafrost microbial communities from Stordalen Mire near Abisko, Sweden - Palsa_T0_2 | ecosystem: Environmental > Terrestrial > Soil > Palsa > Peat permafrost | place: Sweden: Abisko... | reverse complement strand
GGTGAAGAGGCTGGCCGACCATTTCCATGTTTCCCCGGCTATTGCGGCTACTGTCGCTTTCGACCCGGCGTGCGTGGACTTATTGCGTGCAGGCGAAGGGCAAATAGTTGCGTCGGGAAAGGCGCGACCGGCCAGCCGGGCCGGGAAAGTCGCCCATGCGCTGAAGGCCTCTGTCTTCGGAAAACGGGAGTTGGCGGCCTTCGACAATTTTGGACAGGCGTATCACAGGCTGATGATGGATATTATGGAGCAGCAAATCGCTTCTACGAGGCTCGTGCTGCATGATACCGATGTGCGGCGTATTTTTGTAGACGGAGGCTTTGGCCGGAACCAGGTCTATATGCACCTGCTGGCGGCGGCTTTCCCGGGCATGGAGGTTTTTGCGGCGTCCATTCCCCAGGCTACGGCCATGGGCGCTGCGCTGGCGATACATTCTCACTGGAATAAACGTATATTGCCAGGCGATATCATTGAATTAAAATATTATAAGTAGATTTTGTATGCGAGTGGGATTGTTTATACCTTGTTACGTAGACCAGTTTTATCCTCAGGTTGGTATAGCGACACTTCGGCTGTTGGAAAAATTCGGTTGTGAAGTAGTCTATCCCCCTGGTCAAACCTGTTGCGGGCAGCCGATGGCTAATTCGGGCTTCGGGCACCTGACGCAGGGGTGTAATGACCTGTTCATCAAAAATTTTTCTTCCTTCGATTATATTGTTGCGCCTTCGGGCAGTTGCGTGCTGCATATCAAAGAACATTTACATGGAGAAGATGATGGTGCGGCGGCGAAAATCCGGGGTAAAATTTATGAATTGGTGGAGTTCCTGACGGACGTATTGAAGGTCCGGCAGCTGGATGCCGAATTCCCGCATAAGGTGGGACTGCACCAGAGCTGCCATGGGCAACGGGGGCTGAAACTGGCGCAGATGAGCGAACTGATGGAGCCACCTTTCTCCAAGCCGGAGAGCCTGCTGAAGCTGGTGAAAGGCATTGAGCTGGTCGAACTTGACCGGAAGGATGAATGTTGTGGGTTCGGGGGCACTTTCTGCGTGACGGAAGAAGCAGTGTCGGTGAAGATGGGGAAAGACCGGGTCGCCGATCATCTTCATCATGGAGCGGAATATATCACGGCCGCGGATATGAGTTGCCTGATGCACCTGGAAGGTATCCTCCATCGTCAAAAGAGCAAAATACAGATAAAACATATTGCAGAAATATTAAATGGCGGTGGGGATGAGCGAAAATAAAAAAGATCATGCCGCGCTGGCGGATGAATTCAATAAAGACGAGCCAAGGGTAGACTGGCATGATCAGACCTTGTGGTGGATCAGGCAGAAAAGAGACAAGGCCGCACACCAGGTACCCGACTGGGAGCTTTTGCGGGATACCGCCTCAGGGATAAAAGATAATGTCCTGTCGAACCTCAGTGGCTATCTGCAGCAATTCGAGACGGCTGCTATCGCCAATGGCGTGACCGTGCACTGGGCGGCCGATGCGATGGAACATAATGAAATCATTCTTTCTATCCTGCGGAAACAAGGAGTTGGTCAGATGGTCAAGAGTAAATCCATGCTGACGGAAGAATGTCATCTGAATGAGTTCCTGCATAAGAATGGGGTCGAAGTGGTGGACACCGATCTGGGTGAGCGTGTTGTTCAGTTGGCCGGTGAGCCACCCAGCCATATCGTGTTACCTTGTATCCATAAGAAAAAGGAAGAGATCGGTGAGATCTTCCATGAGCACCTGGGCACTCCGGCAGGCAATGCCGATCCGCAGTTCCTGACCCATGCAGCCCGCTTGCACCTGCGGGAAAAATTCCTCACCCGGCGGGTAGCTTTGACGGGCGTCAACTTTGCCGTAGCGGAGACCGGGGAGTTCGTCGTCTGCACCAACGAAGGCAATGCGGATATGGGGGCTCACCTGGCCGATGTGCATATCGCCTGCATGGGTATCGAAAAGCTTATCCCGCAGCGTCGTCACCTGGGTGTGTTCCTGCGTCTGCTGACGCGCAGTGCTACGGGCCAGCCGATCACCACCTATTCCAGTCATTTCAGGCGCCCGCGCCCCGGACAGGAGATGCACATCGTGCTGGTGGACAATGGGCGCAGCACTCATCTGGGGCGAAAGGATTTCAGGAGTTCCCTGAAATGTATCCGATGCGCCGCCTGCTTCAACACCTGTCCCGTTTATCGCCGCAGCGGCGGCCATAGTTATCATACCGCAGTGGCTGGCCCTATCGGGTCTATTCTGTCGCCCAACCTGGATATGAAAAAATATGCCGATCTGCCTTTTGCCAGCACGCTGTGCGGATCATGTTCCAATGTATGTCCGGTGAAGATCGACATCCATGAGCAGTTGTATAAATGGCGGCAGGTGATCGTACAGGAAGGTTATGCGCCCGTGGGGAAGAAGGTTGCCATGCAAGCGATGAATTGGGTGCTGTCGCATCCGGCTGTCTATCATACCGCGGGCAGGACGGGACGATGGGTGATGGCGCATGTGCCGTTTACGGTGAATAACGGTCTCAATGCGTGGTACAAGCAGAGGGACATGCCGCCGCCGCCGGCGACATCATTTGGCGAATGGTATAAGAAAAACAGGAGGGGCCATGAATAGCAGGGATAAGATACTTGGGACCGTTAAAAATAATCAGCCGCCGTTGCGGGAATTGCCGGAGGTGCCCGCGGGTGGGGGGTCGGGCGATCTCGCCGCTGCCTTTTCGACAATGCTGGAAGGGATCGGCGGCCAGGTATTCCTGGTGTCCGGTTATGATCGTATTGTCGCTATTCTCCACGAGCAGCATCCCGATGCCCGGCGCATCGTCTCCGGCTGTCCGGAGCTGGCTGGTTTCGCGGAAGTCGCAGGACATTATGACGATCCGCATGCGTTGGAAAATGTGGACCTGGCTATTCTGCGGGCGCATTTTGGTGTGGCCGAGAATGGCGCCTGCTGGATGACCGAAGACCAGATGATTGAAAGGGCGCTGCCTTTTATCACGCAGCACCTGGCGCTGGTTTTGCGGCGTGATGCGATAGTTGCGGATATGCATGCGGCGTACGAGCGGATAGGCGGGATGGGTGATTATGGTTTCGCGACATTTATTGCAGGACCGTCAAAGACGGCGGATATTGAGCAGTCGCTTGTGTTGGGGGCGCATGGACCCAGGAGTTTGATTGTTTTTCTTCTTGATGAAGGCGTTTCCGATGCGGGATATTATTAAAAGCGAAAAGGTGCGGAAGGGCGGTTGATGAGTATGCCGGTCCGATGAAGGGAAGGATGGCGCGGGGATTTGCGTATATTTACAATCCCATGAAGCGCTCTGCTATATTCGACTGGATCACGGTGGATGAATTGGCTGCCACCCCTAAGTATCTGCAACTGACCAATTCGATCCTGAAAGCGATCGAGACCGGGAAGATCAGGAAGAACGACCTGATGCCTTCCATCAATGAACTGAGCTTCGAACTGGAAATTTCCCGGGATACGGCGGAGAAAGGCTATAAATACCTGAAAAAAGTGGGTGTGCTGGGGTCAGTCCCCGGGAAGGGCTATTTTATTCAGAATGTCGATTTTCGCCAGACGCTGAAGATCTTTTTATTGTTCAATAAATTGAGCGCTCACAAAAAGATCCTGTATGATGCTTTTATCGCTTCCCTGGAGGAATATGCCGTCGTCGACTTTTATATTTACAACAATGATTTCGGGCTGTTCAAGAAATTACTGACAGACAGGAAAGAAGACTATTCCCATTACGTGATCATTCCCCATTTCCTGGAAGGGGAGGAGGGGGCGCCGGCGATCATCAATCATCTTCCGCGGGAAAAATTGCTGCTGCTGGACAAGAAGATCCCAGGCATCACCGGGGAGTATGCTGCGGTATATCAACACTTCGAGCAGGACATCTATTCGGCCCTGGAACGGGCCCGGGAGCCGTTGAGCAAATATCATACGATCAAGATCATTTTCCCCCGTTATACTTATCACCCGGTGGAGATACTGAAGGGGTGCGAGCGGTTCTGTCAGGAGTATGCTTTTGGGTTTAGGGTCGTAGAGTCAATTGCAGAGGAGCCGATTGGCGAAGGGGAAGTGTATATCAATCTGATGGAGGAGGACCTGGTCACGCTGATCGAAAAGATCATTTCTCTTCAATTGGAGGTAGGCCGCCAGGTAGGGGTCATTTCCTATAATGAGACGCCGCTCAAGAAAATTATCCTCAATGGCATCACGACGATCTCGACGGATTTCCGGCAGATGGGGGAGATGGCCGCGCGGCAGATCCTCGATCATACGCATCGCTCCGAGGAGGTGCCTTTTTACCTGACGCTGCGGAATTCGCTGTAAGGGACGGGAAAGTTCGCATTTTGCGAACTTTTGTGCGGAGATGCGTGGGCGCGGCCGGGGGAATGCCGGGCTTACTCCGTTGGATATTTCACGCCGATCTGGCGGCGGATCGTGTCCATTGTCCTTGCCATCATCCGGCTGAAGGTATGTGACATCGAGGGGCTTTCGATGAGACCAGCGTCGAGGCAGCGGGTTACTTCCCGGACCTGGTATTCGAACCCGTTGATCATAGGTTCCAGTTGGATGAGATGCGGTTCTTCGCCGGCGCGGTTCCATTCCAGTTTATCATTTTTGTACCAGGGGGTGGGGATGCGGATCATGCCTTTCGTGCCTGCGATTTCGGCGGTAAGGGAGGTCTGGCAGGCCAGGGTGCTGCTGATGACGGCCGACTGGCCGTTGTGCCAGGTAAGAATAGCATGACAGGTCTCGTCCGATCCTGTCGGGGCCAGGTGCCCGTCAGCCCGGATCTCATCCGGCTCGCCCATCAACTGAAGGCAGAGGAATAAAGGATAGATGCCGATATCCAGTAGTGAACCTCCGCCCAGCCGGAGATTATACAATCTGCCTTCCGGGTTGAAGGATGACAGAAATCCAAAGTCTGCGCGGATATACTTCAATGTGCCGATTTTCCCTTTTTCGATGAGATCGATCGTCTGCTGCATCAACGGGATGAAGCGGGTCCACATGGCTTCCATCAGGAAGGCGCGATGGCTGACCGAAGCCTCCACCATTTCCGCGACCTGACGGGCAGACAGCGCCAGTGGCTTTTCGCAGAGTACGGCCTTGCCCTGTCGGAGGCAAAGCAACGCATGTTCGGCATGAAAACCGTGTGGAGTAGCGATATAGACGGCATCGATGTAGGGATCGGCGGCCAGCTGTTCGTAGGTGTCATAGATACGGCCCGCGCCGTGGGCGGCGGCAAAGGCCTTGCCACGGGCAGCATCCCGTGATGCAATGGCGACCAGCCGGGTACGTCCGGCCAGGGTCAGGGCCACAGCGAATTTATTCGCGATTTTTCCGGGCCCGATAATGCCCCAGGTATATTCCTTCATGGCTGCAAAATAGGGAAAAGCAGGGAGAGTGCGGGCCGAGGGCTAAACGGGATTATCTTTGTCCAAATCATTTTTTCGTTATGAACCGACCCTCCGCTTTTATTTTCGATCTTAATGGTACCATGATCAATGATATGGAATTCCACAGTACAGCCTGGTTTGACATCCTGAATGACGAATTAAAGGCCGGGCTCACCCGGGAACAGGTAGAGCGGCAGATGTATGGTAAAAATGAAGAGCTGTTGGGGAGGGTATTCGGGGAAGGTCGTTTCACCGGTGAAGAGATGGCCGCCATTTCCCGGAAGAAAGAGTTGAGCTATCAGCGGGCTTTCCGACCCCATTTACAGTTAATAGCCGGTCTGTCTGCTTTCCTCGGGAAGGCTGACCGTCATCATATCAGGATGGGGATAGGATCTGCCGCCATTCCGTTCAACATAGACTTCGTGCTGGACAACCTGGCCATCCGGCATTATTTCGGAGTGATCGTGAGCGCCGACGACGTGAGGATCAGCAAACCTCATCCGGAGACTTTTCTCAAGGCGGCCGAGGGCCTGGGGGTGCCGCCGGATAGCTGTATCGTTTTCGAGGATGCCCCGAAGGGAGTAGAATCCGCGCAATTGGCGGGGATGAAATGTGTCGTGCTGACTACAATGCATGGCAAAGAAGAATTCAGCGCCTATTCGAATGTCGTTGGCTATATTGCAGACTATACGGATCCCTTACTCGAACGATTATTCATATGAGACTTCGTCTCCGTTACCTATATGCCGTCTTGCTTGTCACGTTGCCCTGTGTTGCGTGCAAAAAGATCATCCAGGTAAACCTGAATAATGTATCACCGCAAATCGTTATTGAAGGGAATGTTACCAATGATGCCGGCCCTTACCAGGTACAGATCTCGCGAAGCGTTAATTACGCTGCCAACAATGTCTTTCCGCCGGTGACAGACGCTACCGTCAGCATTACCGATAGTACGACGGGGCAGACGGATGCTCTGGTTGAAGTGGATTCGGGTGTCTATGTGACGCAATCTTTGATTGGCCGGCCCGAGCATACTTATCAACTGCTGGTGATAGAAGATGGTCAGCAATATAGCGCTACTTCAACGATGCCGTTGCCCGTCAAACTGGATTCCGTCACTTTCGAGCAGAACACTAATATTAATGGTATTTCGGAGATCACTGCCATCGTGAATTTCCAGGACCCGCTGGGAGTGACCAATTATTACCAGTTTACGGAGGCCGTTAACGGCAAGGCAGTACCCGACATTTTTGTTTTTGATGACCGGCTATCGGACGGGAAATATATCGAGGAGCCCCTTTTTAACGACACTGCCTACCTGATACCCGGGGCTGCCTTGCTACTGACGATGAACTGCGTGGATGAGAATACTTTCAATTATTTTAATGAACTGTCCAATGTTACAGCTACTGCCGGTATACAATCCACCACTCCGGCCAATCCCACCAGCAATATCAACAATGGCGCACTGGGGTATTTCAGCGCTCATACCACCACATTCGAGCAGTTGTATGTCTATTAACCCTTAGGGCTGATAACTTTTTATCTTATTGTAGAGTGTCTTGCGGTCTATTTTGAGAATTTCCGCTGCCCTCGATTTATTATAATTTACCTGCTTGAGGACATTCATAATCGTATCGTATTCTGCCTGAGCCGCCGCATTTTTCAGGTCAGTCTCTTTATGGACGATGGTATGATGGGCATGCTGGGCGACCGGATGTGGTTCTACCTGTTGCAGATAAGACTGGGCGAAATTGTTATTGTCGACGATCTCGGTAGGCAGTACCCGGGCAGTGATCAGACCGGATGAGGTCAACAGGGCCGAACGGCGGATGACATTGCGGAACTCGCGCAGGTTGCCGGGCCAGGGATAGTCCAGGAAGATCTGCATGACTTCCGGATCGAACCCTTCTACATTCTTATTCAGTTCTTTATTAGACTTGGCGAGGAAGAACTCGGCGAAGAGGGGGATATCTTCCTTCCGATGGCGGAAGGCCGGCAATACGATAGAAAATTCATTGAACCGATGGAAAAGATCCTCCCTGAATTTTCCGCGGCGATAGGCATCCTGTAAATTCTCGTTGGAGGCTACGATGATGCGGACATCTGTCTCCATTTCGCGTACACCACCGACCCGTTTGAACTTGCGTTCCTGGATGACCCTTAACAAGGCGGCCTGGATCTCGTAAGAGAGGTTGCCGACTTCATCCAGGAAGAGGGTCCCTCCGTTGGCCAGTTCGAAATGGCCTTCCTTATCATTCAAGGCACCGGTAAAGGCGCCTTTAACATGCCCGAACAGTTCGCTGCCCGCCAGTTCTTTGGACAAGGTGCCGCAGTCCATGGCAATAAAGGGCTTGTCCTTGCGGGCGCTATTTTGGTGGACGGTACGGGCGATGACCTCTTTGCCGGTACCGCTTTCTCCATACAGGATAATACTGTAATTGGTGGGGGCTACCAGTTCCACCTGCCGGTAGAGTTCCCTGGTCGCCGGCGCCTGGCCTACCAGGAATTCATCGTCCCCGAATGGTTTGCCGGGTTTTTTCGCTGCCTGAACGGCAGTGGACGCCCTGGGAGCATCGGTAGTCCCGGCGGGCTGCTGTAGGGCCCTGCTGATCACGTTCAGCACTTCTTCGGGTATCAGGGGCTTGGTAATATAATCGAATGCACCGGATTTGATGACATCTACTGCCGTCTTGATATCGGAATAGCCGGTGATGATGATCACGATAGCATAAGGATCGACCTGTTTGATCTCCCGCAGCACTTCCCGGCCTTCCTTATCGCCCAGGCGGAAATCGCACAATACGACGTCGAATTTGGACTCCTTGAACTTGGCAATCCCCTTATTGCCGCTGTGGCTGGCATCCGTCTCATATCCCTTTTTCTGCAAAAAGCGCCCTAGTAAATTGCACATGTCCATGTCATCGTCAATGATGAGAATTCGCTTCATAAGTGACATTTTCTAATTAAAATTACCGGAAAAAATATAATTAGTGTAATTAGAGTTCGATCAAATAATTATCTACTCCTACCTTCTAAACCCTTGCCAAATTTTTATCTCTTATCGGGAAGCGGTGCGGGGTCATGGGGTGGGGAGAAAATTACACGATTTGGGGAAATTGAGGTTAGTAAAACTACGAGAGCTCAGGCCAAAGAGTAGATTAAAGGGCGGCGGGCACAATTTTAATGCCCATAACCGGGGTGAAATTGTATGGCAATAAAATTGTAAATATGAGGTTATGAAATTGTCGGGTTTTAAATAATTGAAGGTTAAGTGGAAACAATTACTATGACAGCAATCGAAAAAGTCTTGATCGTAGACGATGAATTGGATATATGCTATTTGCTCAGCGGGATGTTGAAACAGAGAAATTTCCGTACCGGCTTTGTGAACTCGCTGTCCGATGCCGTCATTGCCCTACAGACAGACAAGCCATCCCTGTTAGTGCTCGATAATCACCTGCCCGATGGATTAGGGCTGGATTTTATCCCCTATGTCAAAAAGAATTTTCCGGAGATAAAGGTGATCATGATCACAGCCCATGACGGCTCCATGGAGAGAAAACAGGCCTATGAAGGCGGCGTGGACCTTTTTGTAGCCAAGCCGCTGAACCGAAAGCTTATCAATGACGCTATCGACAAGCTTTATAGTTCCGATTCTGCGGGAAAGCTGGCCTACAGCCGATAGTGCCGATCGCCTATCCCTCTTCGATCCATACCGCCACCGAATCACCCCCTACGGTAAAGTTGCCTTTCCCGTCAGCGTCGAGGGCGACTTTGCCCGGCTGGCCACCAAGATAGTCGACAAAGGTTTTACCGGCATGTGCCTTTCCCATTTCCATGACTTTATTTCCGTCGTCTCCGTTACATAACAGGACTGCACAACCTGATTTGGGGTATTCGGGGTCTCCTTCCCTGGTCCAGCCGATACAATTGGCGTGGTCCAGGTAATCCCTCTGGGTTCCATAGGCGAATAGTTTGCGGGCCTGCATCAGCTTGTCTATATTTGGAACCGTCGGCATATAGATCTCATAGTCGTTGCCATCCTTCCCCTTGTCGGTATATTTTGCACTATAGAGATCGGTATAGAATACACAGGGATATCCACTTTCACGCAATAATAACAATGCATACGCCAGCGGTTTGAACCAGGGATCTACGGGAGCCTCCAGGGCCTGGAGAGGTTGCGTGTCATGATTGGCGACGACCGTCACTGCCAGTTCAGGCTTAACCGCGACCAGCGAGTCGTTGAAGATGGTGGTCAGGTCGTAATCCTTGCCCTGTTTGGAGGCTGCTTCGAGATTGTGGTGAAGGGAGGCATCGAAGAGCGATATTTGCCCTTTGGTCGCCTCTATGTATTTCAGCAGCAGCGGCAGGTTGCCAGGCGCCCAGTACTCACCGACGACGAAAAAATCCTTGCCTGCCACCTTTCGCATATGATCCACCCATTCGTTGATGAAGGCGGGCGATATGTGTTTGACGGCATCCAGCCTGACGCCGGTAAAGCCGGTCATTTGGTGATACCATTCGCTCCAACGCTTTACTTCCTCCCGGACTGCTTCGTTCCTGAACTCGATATCATCGTACATCAGGTAATCATAATTCCCTTTTTCATCATCGATCACTTCTTCCCATGTATCGCCGAATTCGTTGAGGATGGTATAGATCGCCGTCTCTTTGGTCTTATTATCATAGTCTACACCAGTAAAGCAGCGATAGTCCCATACGAATTCGGAATATTGTCCTTTGCGGCCGGGGAAAGTAAATTTCGTATATGCTTCGATGTCGAAGGGTTCGCTGATGAATTTTGTCCTGTCTTCCGGATCTACCTTGCGGACTTTGACCAATTCGCATTTGTCACCGCCGGCTTTGTGGTTCAGGACGATATCCGCGTACACCTGCAGGCCTGCAGCGTGCGCCGCTTCGATAGCTCCAAGGTATTCCTGTTTAGTGCCGTATTTGGTGCGGACGGAATTCTTCTGATCGAATTCCCCCAGGTCCCACAGGTCATAAATGTCATAGCCGACGGAATATGTTCCGTTAGTGCCTTTGCAGGCAGGTGGGAGCCAGACGGCGGTGAAGCCCATCTCGGCTAGTTTGTCTGCTTCCGCAGTCAATTTTTTCCATAAGCTGCCATCTGTCGGATAATACCAATGAAAGTACTGCAGAATTGTACCATTTTGCATAACAAGAGTTTAGGTTTTTAACGGGTACCTTAATAATGATACCACGATTGTTAAGAAGAGAATTGTCCCTGTTTGTAGAAATTTTACCTCATCTCCGGGTTGTAAAGGCCAATTTCCCGCTTATAGGAAGATTGGCAAGGATTTTCGACTATGGTATTAAAATCAAACAATATGAGCAGTTCAAAAGTATTGGTCGGTTTCCTGGTAGGCGCAGCAGTAGGCAGCGCATTAGGTATCTTACTGGCTCCGGACAAAGGTTCGGAAACGCGGAAGAAGATATTGGAAAAGGGTAATGATCTCGGCGACTCTATCGCTGATTTCAGTGACACTATCAAGGACAAACTAAATGAGGTAGTGGATGGCGTGAAAGGGAATTTCAATAAGGCGAAGAGTTCTATGTCTTAAAGCGATCTTTCACTAATATGACCTTTATGAGCACCATCGAAGAGCAACAGCACGACATAGATATCCTTTTATCCGATGCAGGCGATTACATCGAGACCAGGACCACCTTATGGAAATATAAGGCGATAGAAAGCCTCTCGGATGTCAGCGGTGAACTGGTCTCCGGGCTGGCGCTGATCGGCATGGCAACTATCATCGTGCTCATTTTCAGCATGGGGTTTGCCTTGTTGATAGGATATTGGCTCGGTAACAGTTTCTATGGGTTCTTTATCATCGGGGGCTTTTATGCGATTATCGGGTTGATATTCTATGCCAGGAGGGGTCTCTGGTTGAAAGAACCTTTCAGCAATATGCTGATCCGGAAAATCTTAAAATAGCGTCATTGAATAAGATAAGAACTATAGATGAGTTGAGGGAGGCGATCCGCGATCTGGAGCATCAGAATTACGTCAACGAGCAGCATATGCGACGGAGGGTGGCGGATTTTGCCGACCGGCTGAAACCGATGAATATCATCAAGAACCTGGTTGGTCAATTTATCGGCGGGACGGATATCAAGACCAATGCTTTGCGAATGTTGGCTGGTTTTGCAACCAGCTTTATCGTGAAGCGATTTTTCAAAAAGGGGATCGCCAAATAAGGATTCACACTCGATATATACCAACTCTCCCCCTGCAGGCTCGTTCCGGCAGGGGGTTTTCGTCTGATGGCATCTGCGGGAGAGGCGAGTGAGGGCGGCGGGGGCTTTAGATGTCTTCCGGGGGCGGGTCCGTGAGATAAAGGGCCGGATCGATGAGTACGATATCACGCAGCACCCGGATGCGCTGTTCGTCGCCCTGCTGGCGGAGGAAAGTAATGACTTCCTGGAGCAGGACCCGATAAATAAAAACGCCTTGCCGGGGTTCGACGGCAAATTCTTCCCGCTGATCCCACAAACTGGCCAATATATTTTCGGTGAGGGTAGCCAATGCCTCTTTATCAGACGGCCCGGCCAGCTTTGCCGCGGCCATAAAGACCGCGGGGTACCAGCAATCGATAAATTCTTTTAACTCCTTCATACTTAGAAAACTAATACGCGCGACTTCCCTTAAGTTATCTCTATTGTGTAAAGAGAACAAAAAGTACCGGGTTTGTTCTGTTCCGGAATTGAACTTTTACTATTCCCGTCATTTTTTTTCTACATTTGACTAGCGTTACCAATATCTTGCTCGTCCTATGTATCTGTCAAAATCATTACCAGCTGTTATTCTATGTTGTTTCCTCTTTAGCGGGGTGGGAAGCTTTGCCCAGGCCCCTGTTGTTCCCACCGCGCGACTATCGGCATTGCTGCGGGAATACCGCGATCATGTGCTGAGCGATACCGCCTATCTGAAGGCTGTAGATTCGATCGCGCCGATGCTGGGGAATGACGACAGCCTGCCGCAACGTTTGGCCGTTTACCGGGAGATTGCCTTCGGAGATAATAGAAAGGGCCCCTGGAAAGCAAGGTATTATAGCTATATGGCGCTATACTCCAGTAACAAGAGCCAATTCGGGAGCGCCATTTATTATTCGGAGAAGAACAATGAAGAAAAGGTGAAACTGGGGCTGTTCGAAAAGGGGGGGCTATCCCACAGTGATCTTTTCGCCATCTCGATCTATTCCAGCAACAGGGATTATCCCCGCGTCATTTCCCGGTACGACAAGCTGCGACCGGACCTGTTGCGGATACCGGCGGCCGTGGCGAAGGGGACCGTGAGCACTGAACAGGTATCTGTAGCGTTGATGATCCTGAATGCGGTGGAATATGCAGCGGACAAGGCAAGAGACAGCGTGCGGGCGGCTGACGTCATTCAGATCGGTGGCAGCATGCTGGCAGCGGTAAGAGAGGCCGGGAAGTACCGGGATGTTTGGCTCGAGGCCCGTTATTTCTGCGATTTTATGGGCTTTGAAAGGGAAAGATTCCTCGATCATTCCAATGTGGCCGGTGAACTATTGCAAGGCGCCATCCGCGAAGTAACGGCCAGGGGTTTTCCTCCGATACTGCAGCCTTCCTATACTGAATTCACCTATACGGAGGCGGTAGACTTTTATTTCGACTGGGGTAAAACGGACAGTGCCAGGCGCTATCTCGATGTGGTCAAAGCCCTGAATGACAGCGGTGTCCAGTATTCGACCCTTGACCCGGCTTTTTTGCCGGAAAGCAATAGCAAACTGCTGGCCAGCACCGGGCGCTTCGGGGAGGCTTACCATGAGTTGCGGAAAGTATACCAACTGAGGGATTCGGCTTTTTATGCCGTTAGTTCTGACAAAGACAATAACCTGTATGCGCTGGCTGCCGAGGAGAATACCCGGGCCGAGTTGTTACGCACGGAGGCCGAAAGGCGCAGGGCCGAGCGGTCCTCTCTTTATCTTTTCACGCTGCTGGGCCTGGTGATCGTCGGGGGTTTTGCCGGTTTCCGGATCTACCGGTTTCGTCAGCGGCAAAAGCTGCTCAACCTGCAATTGAACCTGGCCAGGAATTTCCATGATGAGATAGGGCCGATGCTGTTGTTTGCGAATGCACTGGTGAAAAAAGAAATGGAGACGCACCCTACTCCGGGATTGGCGGAGCTGAAGGTACAGACGGCGCAGATCATGGAAGCGGTCAGAGGAATTTCGCATGACCTCAAATCGAGCCAGCTGAGCACTGTAGACAGTTTCAGCAGGGAGATCATGGTGTTGCTGGAGAAGATCAGGCGGACGACGGGGATCGATTTCACCCTGCGGCAGAACAATGGCCAACAGGTATTGAGTCATTGGCAATACTCTCACCTGACGAAAATGGTCAATGAAATGATAGGTAATTCGGTCAGGCATGCCGGATGTAGCCAGATTACTGTGCTGATCAAGGCCATGGAGCGGAGCCTGCGGATCACCTACTCGGACAATGGCAGGGGGATGGAGCCGGGGTCTGTCTCTGCAGGGATCGGTATGCGGAATATCCGGGAAAGGACCGATCTGCTGAAAGGCAGTTTTGAATTGCAAAATGCGTGGCCGGAAGGATATTCTATTGAACTTACTATTCCATTTGTATGAATAAAGATCAGGCACCTCCTTATCATTCCCTGCTGGTGATCGACGACCACAATATGATCGTCAATGGGATCAAGCTGCTGATCGGTGACTGGTTCAGCGTGTTTTATCATGCCAATGACGGCGCGACGGGGATGCGGCTGGCGCTCGAACATCAGCCGCAGTTGGTGATCGTCGATCAGGTATTGCCGGATCATTCGGGAGATGCCGTCGCCAGGGAGATCAAATACCGGTGCCCGGCTTCGCGGATATTGGCCTATTCTTTCAATGTCAATCCAGTCTCCATCCTCAAGATGTTCGAGGCAGGCGTGCATGGCTATGTGATCAAGAGCGAGAACGATGCAGAATTTGAGAAGGCGGTGACGAGCCTGCTGGAAGGAAAGGAGTATTTCTGCAAGGAGGCGCGTACGTACATCATTAACAGGATCTTTCCGGAAGAGGAGCGTCCGGCGCTGCTGATTGCCAATACCGGCTTTTCCGCCAAGGAAATTGAGATCATCCGATTGCTGTGCCGCCAGAAGACAGCCCGGGAAATCAGCCGTGAAGTATATCTGTCAGAACGGACGGTTGAGCAATATCGCAGCAATATCACTCGCCGTATTGGCGCCAGAAATATAGCCGGGGTCATCCGGTTTGCCTTGCAACACGGCATCATCAGCCTTGAAGATCTGTAGGGGAAGGGGTGCCTTTTTCATAATAGGCGGGGTCGATCAGTAAAATACCTTTCAGGAGCTCCGCGCGGTTTTCGGATTCGTGCTCTTTTAAATAATTGAAGATATGCGGTAGCATTATTTTATATATGAATGCAGGCGGTCTTACTTCACTAAAGAGCGTATCGCTATTCTTCCACAGGTTGACGAAAACTTCCACGGTGATGGCCTCGACTGCCTGTTGGTCGGTCAGGCCCGTCAATCTTGATACGGCCGAGTACACGGAAGCGAAGTAGAGGTCGATGAAACGTTCGAATGTTTCGACAGCGTCGGTTTGCTTGTCATTCATCAGGCATGAATTTAGCCATTGGTGTGCGCAGGGGTGCCTGATGTAACCGGGAGGGGGCCGATTTTTTTTGGTACATAATTTGTGGCAATTAGGGTCTCTGACCTATCGGCATCTTATTCGGTTCGATAGCCGACCCACACTTCCTGTGATTAACCCATGAACATTCTGTCTGAGCATCTTTTAATGCATTAGCATCTGTCACATCAAATTGGGTAATGTACGGCACCCTCCGCTACGTTACCTTTTTTTTGTGCCTGATTGCGGGGAAAAGGGATACCTCACCGCGGGGCGCTGTTTTACCTGGCGCTGAAGAGTGTCCAGGGGTATGCCGGCATATCATGCAGGAAGGGGGATTCCCACTGGTATTCCGGGTGCGCGGCAAAGAAGGGCGCTGCCAGGAAGCCTTCTCCGCTGGGATTGCCCATATGCGCCCAGAATTTCATGTCTTTGGCGAGGGTAGCCGTCGTGATCTTTGCCTGCACGGTGCCACCGGGATAGAAAGGGGGCCAATCCCATTCCGGGCAGCCTTTGGGATCGGTATCGACCCGCCCTGCGATGACGCAACGGCTGGCCTCTTTTGCATTGGTGAGTTCGTTATAGCTGTCGGCTTCGATGGTCATGCCCGTCCCGGCATCGATGCGGCCTTTATAATCATTGGTCAGATGGTCCCAGCGGCGGTGTCTTGCATTGGCCGAGAGGGTGCTGTCATTGGGGTTGAAGGTCGTTTCTTCCTTCATCAGTTTGTCGTCGCTGGGGAAGTTGGAGCCGACATAAATGCCGTCTGTCGTGCGCCAGACCCGGAAATCCTTTAATCCCAGTTCGAGCCGGGCGATCTCGTTGGTTTTGGTATCGCCTACCAGCCAGTCGTTGGCATAGCCGCCATTATTGCCCGTGGTCATGATCCGGACGAAATCATCGATGCTGTTGGCATACTGGGCTGCCTTTCTTGCCCTGACGAACTCCGGGATGCCTTTTTCATCGAATCCCTTGAACTGGGTGATCGTCGTCTCGGTGATGAGGATACCGCCGGCAGAAACTACGAAATCGTCGCCGCTATGGATCAGGCCGGGCATGCAATCCATGACGAAATGATTACCGTTTTGGGGGACGATATCGGCAATGACATTCCATCTTTCTCCACCCATATAATCCGTCCAGTTATTGTGCCCGATAGCGATCTTACCATCCGCCGTATAGCTGCCGGTCGCTACGAACCCGCTGCAATTGCCCGGGGCCTTGTTATCGCCGGAGCCGGGATGTTCTTTTTCGGCCAGCATCGGGACATAGTATTGAGAGAGCTCAATATTTCCATTCAATGCCACGAGGTCATATACATCATATTGTTTGCCCCTGGCCTTCAGTCCTTCGACGATACCGGTGATCTCCTGCTGATATTCCTTGTCTATCTTGTTCCAGAACATTTTTTTGGCGACGTCGTGGTAAAATGCCCAGTCTTTACCGGAGAGGTGGGGCAGTGATAATTTCATTGAATTGATGAGGTCTTCGATCTCGGCGGCCAGCATGTAGCCATGCTGATATCCGATGTCGCGAGGGCTGCCTTCGAGATGGATATATATCCATCCGGCGGTGTCTTTGCGGCTGCTTTTTACCAGACGGGGATCTATAGGTTTGGGAGTTGAATAGACAGCTACAAACAGCAGCAGGGCTGTGAGCAGTGCGAATAGTTTTCTCATAACCGGAAGTTAAAAAACTTCACCCAGGTTGACAAAAAAACCTGAGGATCCATGGGAGCCCCAGCCAAATTACGGTTATTTCCGTGTTGAGGCCGGCCCCATGCCGGTAATTTCGGTGGATGGGCTGGTTTCGGGGACGAGCAGGGCGGCGTTCGTCACGACACCCTGCGTGATGTTCGCGTGCGCCTCCACAAATTCGTTCAGTTTATGCAATTCCAGGATAGTGGTTTTGCCGTCCTTGCTCTCCCGGTACATAGGGACGAATTTCCTGTTGAATTTAATTTCATCGTAGGTATAAGAGGTGCGACGCTGGACGAAATTAGAATAGACGTCATCGAATCCTCTGATCAGGACATAGATCTCGACATCGGCCGCCTGCATATCTTCCCAGCAGAATCCCTGTAGAGGGCTTTTGTCATCGATGGGATGTACAACCGTCCAGTTCATGGGCAGGCTCTCTACCCTGCTGCGTTCGAGTCCGAGATCGTAGTACCGGTATTCATCGTTGCCGTCCACCTGTACCTTCAGGCCGATGTTGACGCGGATCTGCACATCGGTGAGCGCGTGATTGTCTTTATAAGGGGCAAAGCGGAACATCAGTGCTGCACCGTCCTTATAAGGGCTTATAAGGGCATCGTCGCTGAACAGCAAAAAGGCATGCGGCCGTGAAAACCGTCCATACATGAGGCCCGTAGCCAGGGCAAAGGACAGGAAGCCGATCATGGCTTCGATAGCTGCCACGAGATTGGCGCCGTCGCCCACGGGGTTGACGCGACCATAGCCTACCGTTGTGAAGGTTTCTGTGCTGAAAAAGTATGCTTCTTTAAACTTGCCCCAGGGTGTGGTGGCGATCACCCCCGTCAGTTGGTTGATACCGACCAGCAGGTAGATCAATGCGAACACCAGGTTTGCCAGCAGAAAGAAGACAACGAGGACTGTGGCGAACCTCCACCGGGGAAGGGTCAGCATGTGGTGATAGATGCTATACCGCTCCAGGAAGGACTTGCCTTCCTTGCGGAGGTTGAAGGTGCCGTCGCGGTTGATGAACCGGCCGCCATAATTATCGGCATTCGTACCGAACCCGGTATCGTTGTTCATCTTGAGCTGCGGATCGATCTTTTTGCCTGATGCCATGGTGGTTAGTGTTTTTGTGTTATCAACGCATCGTACAGTACTTCTACCGGGTGCAGGGCTTTACGTCCTGTCCCGTCTTTGATCTGGTGGCGGCAGCTGGTACCCGGGGCCGAGATGATGACATCCTGGCCCTGTGATCGGACAGCGGGCAACAATACGAGTTCGCCGATCTGCTGTGAGATTGGGTAATGCTCCTTTTCGTAGCCGAATGAACCGGCCATGCCGCAGCAGCCCGAAGGGACTGTTGTGACCGAATAATTGGCCGGGAGGGACAGGATTTTGACCGAGCCGGCTACCGAAGATAAAGCCTTTTGCTGGCAATGGCCATGCAACATGACCGACCGTGGTTCGGTGGTGAACTGCCCGGGGTGGATATGTTGCCGGTCTATTTCACGGGCCAGGAAATCGTCGATCAGGAAAGTGTTTTGGGCCAGTTGTTGAGCAGCATCGAGCAGGTCGTCGTCGGCCAGGTCGGGGTACTCGTCTTTGAAAGCCAGGATGGCCGAGGGCTCGATGCCTATTAACGGGGTGTTTGCCGTAATGAGTGATTGTAGCTGCCGGATATTTTGGTTAGCGATCTTTTTTGCTGTGCGGACGAGGCCTTTGGATAGCCAGGTCCTGCCGCTCTCGAGGTGTTCGGGCAGGAGGACTTCGTAGCCCAGGCGTTCCAGCAGGAGGATGGCCTTGATGCCGATCTCCACGTCGTTGTAGTTGGTGAATTCATCGCAGAAGAGGTAGACGCGGCGGGGGGAGGCGGCGGTATGGGGGACGGGGGAGTTCGCATTTTGCGAACTTTTTGCGCGGATAGTGCTGGCGCTGTGCTTTTTATACCAGCTGCGCAAGGTCGTTTTGTATAACAAGGGCATCGACCGCTCGGGGGCGAAGCCGGCGAATTTTTTGACCAGGGAGCTGCGCATCATGGCATTGTATAATCCGGGCATCAGCGAACCGAGTTGGGCCGACCGGGTGAAATTGGCGATCAGCCGGCTGCGCAAGGGGACGCCGTTGGCGTCATAGTAGTGCTGTAAGAATTCCGCCTTCAGCTTGGCGACATCCACATTGGAAGGGCATTCCGATTTGCAGCCCTTGCAGCTCAGGCAAAGGTCCATCACTTCATAGATATCCTTGTTGTCGTAGCGGTTAACCTTATCGGAATGGGTCAGGAATTCCCGCAGGATATTGGCCCTTGCCCGGGTCGTATCTTTCTCATTGCGGGTAGCCATAAAGGAAGGGCACATGGTACCGCCCGACAGGTGCGTTTTGCGGCAGTCGCCCGACCCGTTGCACTGCTCGGCATGCTGCAGGATATCCTGGTGATGAAAGCGGAAGAGGGTAGGGAAGGGGGGCGTCTGCTGTCCCGGCTCGTAGCGCAGCATGGTATTCATGGGGGGAGTATCGACGATCTTCCCGGGATTGAAAATATTCTCGGGGTCCCAGGTCTTTTTGACTTCCCGGAACATCGCGAAATTTTTTTCCCCGACCATCAGCGGGATGAACTCGCCCCGCAGGCGGCCGTCGCCATGTTCGCCGCTGAGCGAGCCCTGGTACTTTTTGACGAGCGCGGCGATCTCTGCGGCAATAGTATGAAAGAGCTCGTTGCCTTCTTTGGTCTTGAGGTTGAGGATTGGCCGTAAATGGATCTCGCCGCTGCCGGCGTGGGCGTAATGCACGGCATGCAGGCCATATTTTTTCAGGATGTCGTTGAAGTCACGGATATAGGCCGGCAGGTCCTGTACATCGACTGCGGTGTCTTCGATGACGGGTACGGCCTTCTCATCGCCGGGCAGGTTGCTGAGGAGTCCGAGTCCGGCCTTGCGGAGGTTCCAGATCTTTTTGGTGTCTTCGCCGAACAACAGCGGGAAGTGGTAACCCAGGCCGGCGGCGCGCATATCCGCCTCCACTTTAGCTGCCAGTTCGCGGATCTCTTCCCGGCTCTCTTTTTTGAACTCGATGACAAGGATCGCTCCCGGGTCACCCTGTACGAAGAATCGGTTTTTTCGTTGTTCTATATTGTCCTTCGTGCACTCGAGGATATAGTGATCGATGAGTTCGCTGGCCGTAGGCCCATAAGGCAGGGCCAGCAGGTTAGCCCGCAGTGATTCATCGATGGAGTTGAAATGAACGCAAAGGAGCCCCGTTTCTTTCGGCGGGAGGGGGGACAGGTTGAGCTTGATCTCCGTCATGAAGGCCAGGGTACCTTCCGAGCCGGCGAGCAGCGTGCAAAAATTAAAATCCGGCTGACCCGGCTCTGCCGTGAAAGGCGTAGTACCGAGCAGGAGGTCGAGTGCGTATCCTGTATTTCTCCTTTCGACGCTTTGCTTTGGGAACTCTTTGCGGATGGACTGCTGGTTGCCTTCATTGCTCAGCATTTTCCGGATGGTGCGGTATAGTTGACCTTCCAATCCTTTTTGTTCGCATTTGGCGTGGAAACTGTCGGGGTCGAGGCTTCGGAAGACAGCCTCCGTTCCATCGCTGAGCAGGGCTGTCACTTCGAGCAGGTGTTCGCGCGTGCTGCGGTAGACGATGGAATTGGAGCCACAGGAATTGTTGCCCACCATCCCGCCGATCATGGCGCGGTTGGCTGTGGAAGTCTCGGGGCCGAACAGTAATCCGTATGGCCGGAGGAATAGGTTGAGGTCGTCCCGGATAACGCCGGGTTGTACCCGCACCCAGCGTTCCTTCGTATTGAGCTCCAATATCTGCGTAAAATATTTCGAGACGTCGACTATGATGCCCTTGCCTACTACCTGCCCTGCCAGGGAAGTGCCGGCCGTGCGGGGGATCAGGGAAGTCTTTCCCGCATGGGCGTAGGCGATCAGTTTTTTAAGATCTGACACAGTCCTGGGTATGGCTACGGCCTGCGGTATTTCGCGGTAGGCGGAGGCATCCGTAGCATATAAGGTCCTTATTGTGCTATCATCATAGAATTCACCTTCAAGATCCAGGTCAGTCTTCTTTATTATTTCGCTCATGTTCCTCATTGTTGCGCTCTTATTGCGAGGTATTAAAAAATTGCCGGTCCGAGCGCGCAAATTTAATCCATTTAATGGTGAACCCCTAGCCGGGCTGGGATTTTTGATTTAGTCGGGCTTTGCGCCTGTGAATGACTGCATAATTCGCCCTATTTTGGCGAGCAAAGGAGCCGCCGGCAGGGGCTCAGGACCCTTAAAAATCTTTACCTATGAAAAGAGAATCTTTCTTCTTTTCGTTCTTTCTTTTGCTGGCATTCATGCCATCTGCGAGTGATGCGCAATGTTCGGGTAGTTGCAGCACCGGCGCGCTGACCACCCTGCCTTCGAACGGTATCATCGCTGCCGGAACCAATTACTGTATTTCCGGAACCACCTCAAGCACCTCGACCTTTACCATTTCGGGCACCCTGGTCATTCAGTCGGGTACTGTTACCCTGGGAGCAACGAGCCTGAACAGTACGGGAATGATCGTTGTCCAGACCGGGGCACAGTTGATCCTGAACGGACTGACTGGGCAATATGGGGTGGCCTCTTCCGTGACGAATGTCCTGGTTTGTTCAGGCGGCTTTCTGCAGGTGACGGGCTCCTTTCTGCAGTATGGGCTGAATATGGAGCTGAATAGCTATGGCATCCTGCTGATTACAGGTTCATGGAATGCGTTTGCGGCTACGCCCTTTTATGTCGATATCGGCGCCGGAGCGCTGGTGGAAGATTGCGGGGCACTCACGCTTGACAACGACGACTTCTTTACGGAGACCAGCAGCAGCACTTCATATGTATTCATCAGGGGATCGATCACGCAGGGAGCAACGCCGGGCTGGCTGTCTTCGTCAGAGGGTAGTTCGCATATCAACCTGACGGTGCAAGGCAGTGTCAGCGGTCTGTCCTATGCTGCTGCCACCAGCTGTGTCAATAGCTGTGCCTCGACCAGTCTTCTTCCGCCCGGCACTACGACCACCAGCACCTGTGGTTCTACCAGCGACAGCTATATACTGATCACCTTACCGCTGTATATCATCGATTTTTCCGAAGAGCCATCAGGAGGATCGCTCGACTTTTCAGCGGACATCAATACGGCGTTGCCTGTCAACCAGGTGTGGCTTCAATCTTCCACAGACGGGCACAGCTTTACTACCCTGCCTGAAGTAGGCCGCGAGTCAACCGGGACAGGTGGCGCTGCTCATTATTCATTCACTGTGCCCATGCCTGTGACCTCCACTTATTACCGGCTGATGGCTACCAGTGGTTCCATCACCGTCTATTCTTCCATCCTGGTACCGGCCGTCGCCACTGGCGGCAGCAGTGCCGCTCGCGTCTATCCTGATCCGGCGACTAACTTCATTTACCTGCAACAGCCCGGTGCGGCAGGCTATACGCAGGCGGTAGTGGTGAATACGGCAGGGCAGCTGATGCAGGTCAACCCTTTGCCGGCGGGTGGCGGGACTATCAGGCTGGATTTGCCGGCCCGTTTAGCGGCGGGCATGTACTTTGTACGTTTTACAGGTGGTGGGCTGACGCCTTTGACCGTGCCGGTTCTGAAAACGCAGTAGGCGGGAGAGTGATGCAGACCCAGGGCAGGCCGGTCCCTTTACGGACGATCCTATTCCAGAGTGAGTGGGGGTCATACAGGTAACGATGTGGAAAACCCTGCAGGTCGCCCTTGTACAGAGAGGAATCGAGCAGGTGAAATTCGCCCCTGGCCCGCAGATGGGGCAGCACATCCGTGATGATCAATGGCAGGAAGGGGAATTGATGAACTGATCCCGCCATGACGATAATGTCGAAGGAGAGGTCCTGGAGAACATCTGAATAAAAATCCCCATATATAAATTTGAGGTTGGATTGATGACGGAAAACCCTGGCCGCCTGCCTCAGCTCATTGAGGTTGGGATCGAGGCCGACGACGCGGCTGCCGGGGACGGAGGACAATTGATGGGACAACCAGCCATTGCCGCAGCCGATCTCCAGGATATGGGCTGCCTTTTTATTGCCGGCCAGGTACCGGACGAGGCGGCTGGTGGAGGCTGTGCGGCCGGTCCATTCGTGATAGCGGGGATGGGCCTTGCTGAGCTGGGGCAACATCGCCACTTCGCTGTCAGTGTAAAGGTCATGACTGTCAGGATGTTTATCCCGGGGGTCCGGCCTGGAGAGGCCCGGGACATAGATGTTACTGGGTTGATAGGTATCTGGTACGTTCACATTAAAGCAGTTATTTCCCTATACGCTAAAATGAAAAAGAAGGATGCCGCTGGGCGAAAAGAAGGGGCTATTTTTGTAGCATGTACCGTCTCATTCTTCCTTTACTGATGGCCGTGCTGATTGCCGGTCCTCTCCATGCACAAAAAGCAGACAAGCAGCAGCCTAAGCCGGCGCTTTTACGCCTGATCGACGGCAATTTACGACAGGCAGTGAACCAGTATAAGATCCTGATGGGGCATCTGCCCCCGGATAAGATGCCCAGGAGCTACACTGCCTATGCGGGCAAGTTGGAGACCAGCGATGCAGGCTGGTGGACCAGTGGATTTTATCCCGGTACCCTTATCTATCTCTATAGTTTCTCCCATGATACTGCCCTGCTGGGTGAGGCAGAGCGGCGATTGACGCTGTTGAATAAGGAACAGTATAATAAAGGCACCCACGACCTCGGGTTTATGATGTATTGCTCTTACGGTAATGCGTTGCAGCTGATACGGGAAGGGGTATTGCGGGAGCCTGCCGCGCCGTATGACAGTGTTCTGCTGAACAGCGCGAGGTCTTTGTCCACCCGGTTCAATCCGACAGTGGGCTGTATCCGCAGTTGGGACAGCAAGCCCTGGCGGTATCCCGTGATCATCGACAATATGATGAACCTCGAACTGTTGTTGTGGGCCACGCATGAAAGCGGTGATTCTTCTTTTGCCCGGATAGCCGTGATACATGCCAATACCACTCTACGCAATCATTTCCGGCCGGACTACAGCAGTTATCATGTGGTAGACTATGATACGGCTACCGGCGCGGTGCTTGCTAAAAAGACGGCACAGGGTTATGCCGATTCATCCGCCTGGGCACGCGGGCAGTCATGGGGCTTGTATGGCTATACCGTGATGTACCGGTATACGCATGACCCCCGGTACCTGGAGCAGGCCGAACATATTGCTGCCTTTATCCTTGGCAACCCCAACCTGCCGGCAGACAAGGTGCCTTACTGGGATTATAATGCTCCGGGCGGCAACCGGGTATTGCGGGATGCTTCCGCGGCGGCGATCATGGCTTCGGCGCTGATCGAGCTGAGCCGGTATACGGTGCATGGAAAAGGAAAGTCGTACCTGGAAGCGGCGGAGCAGATCATCGTGTCGTTGTCATCGGCGAATTATCATGCGGTCGTCGGGGCGAACGGGGGGTTCCTGCTGATGCATAGCGTCGGCAATTTGCCCGGGCGTACGGAAGTCGATGTGCCGCTGACCTATGCCGATTATTATTTTGTGGAGGCGATGTTGAGGTATAAGGAGATCGGGCACGCGAGCGAATAAGTTATTTAGGGAAGGCCAGCAGGATCCTCTTCACCATTCCATCCATAGCACTGTTCTCGATCCAGCGGACGACGGCCACCAGGTGGTGTTCGGGGTCCACATAGATGAAATTGGTACCGTTGCCGATGTGTACGAAGGCGGAGGCCGGGGCGCTCGGCAATAGTTTGCGATCCGTGTTGAGGAACCAGTTCATATAGCCGTATGTAGGCTGCGCGGTAGTGGGTGTCAGCGCCTGCCGCACCCATGTCCCGGAGATCAGTTGTCGTCCGTTCCAGTTGCCGCGATGCAGGGTCAGCAATCCGAAGCGGCCCATATCGTAGGCATTGATGAACATGCCGCCACCCCAGTGACCGCCGCCGCTGACGGACTGTACGGGTTGTCCGTCCAGCACGATCCAGGAATTGCGGTAACCGTACCAGCGCCAGGTATTGGAGGCGCCGATCGGGTCCATGATATATGTCCGCAGCACCTGTGGCAGGGGTTGACGCCAGACGCCGGTAGCGGCCAGTGCCAGTGCATTCACGCGAACATCGTTGTATTTCCAGACAGCGCCAGGAGCATTTCGTTTACGGGTGAGCCATTCTTCCGGTTTGCCATCCGGGCGATCGGCCCAATCGGGTTTGCCCCAGAGGGTCCCTTCCCAGTCGCTGGTCTGCCTCAGCATGACGTCCCAGGTGAGGAGTTGGTCGTGCGGAGTGGCAAAGGGGTACAGCAATTGCGGTTTGCCGATGTCTTCGGGTGACCGTGCCGGTGCGGCGGGATCAAAGACCTCTATCGGCGGAACATAAGGGGCCACCGTGTCCATGACATTATGGATCAGTCCCTGGTCGACGGCGAGGCCGACGACGGTGGACAGAAAGCTTTTTGTGACGCTGTGGGTCATGTCAACCCTGGAGGGTTCGCCCCATTCGGCGACGATATATCCTTTGTAGATGATGATACCGGTCGGTTCGCCGCGTTCCTTGAATGGGCCTATGCCCGCGTCGAAGGGTTCGCGACCGAAGCTTTCTGCCTGGGCGAGTTCCTGGTCGCGTGGCGCCTTGGCCTCCATCTCCCTGCCATACCGGATGACTTCTTCCAGGGCTTCGGAATCCAATCCCATAGCGGCCGGCGTGCGGTGCTCCCATTGACCGCGTGGGGGAAAATAATCTGTGGCGGCGGCCGGGGGAGATTTGGGTTTGGTCGATTGGGCGTTGGCGGAGAGTATGCACAGCAGGAGGAAGGAAAAGAGAAGGGAAATTTTCATTGGCTCAATTTACAAAAGTTTCAATAGTTTTACCCCCTTCAAAAGATTCAATTACTATTAAGCAAGAAAATGAAGCAAGCTCTTCTGCTGGTAGTGATCGTCCTGGCGACGGTCGCACCTGTCTTCTCACAACGCAAGAAACACCCCGAGACGTCTGCTACAGATACTTCCAAGCTTAAGGCTGCGGCCCTTCCGGCTTTTCCCATGCCACACCAGGGGCCCAAACCGTATAAGGAGGTGATCACCGAAAAGGCCGTCTCGCGCCAGGGGCTCTTCACCGTCCATAAGGTCGAGGATAAATGGTATTTCGAGATACCCGACTCCATGTTGCAGCGGGAATTTATGGCTATTACCCGGTTCGGTAAGACCGGCGGCGGGGGCATCTATGGCGGGGAACTGGCGAATCAGCAGACCCTGGAATGGGAAAAGGGCCCTTCGAATACCTTATTCCTTCGGGTAGTCACGCTGGTTAATATGGCCGATTCCACCAACAAGATCTATACGGCCGTGCGGAATTCGAATGTCGATCCTATTGCGGCGGCCTTTGACATCAGGGCATATGGCAAGGACTCCGCCAGCGTGGTGATCGATGTCACGGATTATTTCCGGGGGGACAATCAGATCGTCAGCATTCCTCCGGGCGTGAAAAGCAGGATGAAGATCGGCGGCCTGGCCATGGACAGATCGTATATCGAGCAGATCAATACTTTTCCCATCAATACGGAGGTGCGCAGTGTCAAGACCTTTTCTTCGGGCGGGGGGATGCCTTCTCTTTTCTCGTTCGGCCCCCCTTCTATCTCAGATGCGGCCGGGGCGGTTACATTGGAGCTGAATACGTCTTTCATCCTGCTGCCGGCCGTCCCCATGTCCAAGAGGCTGGCCGATCAGCGTGTCGGATATTTTGCGGATGATTATACGATATACAGCGATGACCAGCAGAAGATCGACAACCAGGAATTCATTGTGCGGTGGCGGCTGGAGCCGCGGCCCGAAGACAGGGAAAAGTGGGCGCATGGCGGACTGGTCGAGCCGCTCAAGCCCATTATATATTATATCGATCCGGCTACGCCCAAAAAATGGGTCCCTTATCTGATGCAGGGTATTAACGACTGGCAGCAAGCCTTTGAAAAGGCCGGGTTCAAGCATGCCATAGAAGCGCGGGAATGGCCGGTGAATGACACTACCATGAGCCTTGAAGATGCCCGTTACTCCGTGTTGCGGTATTTTGCATCGGATGTAGAGAATGCCTATGGCCCGAATGTCCACGACCCCCGGAGCGGCGAGATCATCGAGAGCCATATCGGCTGGTACCACAATATCATGGAGATCCTGCACGACTGGTATATGATACAGACGGCGGCTGTAGATCCGCGGGCCCGGAAGATGCATATCGATGACAGCCTGATGGGTAACTTAATCCGCTTTGTTTCTTCACATGAAGTGGGCCATACGCTCGGGCTGCGTCACAATATGGGCAGCAGCAGTACAGTGCCGGTGGAAAAGCTCCGCAACAGGGCCTGGCTGGATGTTCACGGGCATACTCCTTCCATCATGGACTATGCAAGGTTCAACTACGTTGCGCAACCGGAAGACAGTATCCCTGAAAAAGATCTCTTTCCCCGTATCGGTGAGTATGATCGTTGGGCCATCCAATGGGGGTATTCCTATTCCGGCGCCAAAGATCCCAAGGAAGATGCGAAGGTCGTCAACCGCTGGATCATCGATAGCCTTCAGGCGAACCCCCGGCTGTGGTTCGGTGGCGAAGGATTCAACCAGGACCCCCGGGCCCAGACGGAAGACCTGGGCGACAACAATATGAAGGCCAGTGAATATGGCATCAGGAACCTGCAACGGATCCTGCCCAAACTGCCGGAATGGACGCGTGAAGAGAATGACAAATACGACAATCTGGAAGAGATATACAAACAGCTGATAGGGCAGTTTGGCCGGTATATGGGGCACGTGCTGAAAAATGTGGGTGGGGTCTATGAGACTTTCAAAAGCGTCGAACAAACCGGTGATGTATATGCGCCAACACCGAAAGCAACGCAGCGAGAGGCTGTCGCATTTCTGAATGCGCAGTTATTCGACACACCACGTTGGTTGTCGGACGAATCCATTCTCAATAAGATCATCAATCCGTCAGCTGGCGATCCTGTCGGCACCATCCAGACCGGTGTGCTGAGCAGTCTCCTGTCGGCATCCCGGATGAACAGCCTGCTGCAATCGGCCAGCCGTTACGGTGAGAGCAAGGTATATTCAGTAGAAGATCTGTTGAACGATACCCATAAAGGGATATGGAAAGAATTGGCGACCCATCAGCCGATCAGTGCCTGGCGCAGGAACCTGCAAAAGACTTATGTCGAGTCACTTATCAGTATCCTCAATCCGGCGCCGCCGCCATCGGGGTTCGGCGGATTCGTCCTGTTCTTCGGACCTAACACGAAGAACACCGATCTGCCTTCGATTGCCCGGGCGGAACTATCGGGGCTGAGGGTCCAGATCCTTGCGAATGAAGCGGCTACTACAGACAGGCTTAGCAGGTATCACCTGCAGGATCTTGCTGAAAGGATCCGACGGGCTCTGGATCCAAAAGATTAGCCTTGCGAACGAGGATTTTTAATTTCGGCTGCACTTTCTGACTGGGAATGAGTGCGTCTGTCGGGAGCGTGAGCCTGATATACCGTTTGAGATGGTCGTCGTAATATTTGCAAAGGACATTGCCACGATTTTCATGGACTTCTTCAACGATCAGCCTGATATCAAGCAGGCCCGGAAAGGTTACTTCTTCACCCACCTTTAGAAGGTTGTACATAGGCAGAGATTTATGGACGATTTGAAATAGAGCCTAACCGACGACAAGGTAGATAACGTATAGCAAAATACCAATTATTTGTACGTAAATGCACTTACGTTCTGTCGTTGTTTGCACTACGGGTTGTCGTATTTTTCCCATCGACCGGGCGAGCGTAGCATGCTATTTGCATCTGATATAGGAAAAATACTATGCAAGCTACAAATGCGGCCGGAAAGCATGCTGTTAACATCGGCGACAATGAGCGGGTCCTCACTGCCCTGGCCGGTTCGTTATTGCTTTATGCCACTGCGAAGAAACATACTGTCAACACTTTGTTGCTGCTGGGCGGCGGTTACCTGCTATATCGTGCTGTCTCGGGTCATTGTGCGGTCCGTCAGGCATTATCAGCACGAGGTCACCGGGAAGAGGCGCAGGCGGGGGAGATTAAAGTGCGGGCGCAGCTGGTCGTCAACAGGCCGAGGACAGAGGTCTATGCCTTCTGGCGGCGCCTTGAAAATCTGCCCTCGTTCATGCGGCACCTGGAACATGTAGACGAACTCAATGCCAAGACTTCCGCATGGAAACTCAAACTGCCTGGTGGAACAGGGGATATCCGGTGGGAGGCGCGGATCGTCAAAGAGGAAGAAGGGAAGGAATTTTCCTGGCATTCCGTGGCTGGTGCGCCGATCGAAAATACCGGGAAGATCAATTTCGCCGATACACCTGCCCGGGGAACCCGGGTGGACATCATGATCGCCTATCGCCATCCGGAAGGGATTATCAGCGAAGGAATGGCGCAGCTGCTGACCCAGGCTTTCCGGAACAAGGTAGAAGAAGATGTCCATCGCTTCAAGCAATATATAGAAAATGAGGTTGCCGCGGGCGTGAACGGCCATGCACATTGATAGCGTTACATTGCGTTTAGCTTTTTCAGTGCTTTTTCCATATTGATGCCTTTACCGAGCACCGGCTTGAAGAGATCGCCCATTTCCTTCAGCCGGGCGGGCATGTTTTTGATCGTGAAATCCAGCGTGGTCAATCCCTTCTTCACTTCTTCCCAATGCAAGGGAGCGGATACGGTGGCGCCCGGCTTTGGTCGAACGGAATAGGGCGCTGCGATGGTAGCCTGAGGCCGGTTCTGCAGGAAGTCGAGGTACATTTTCCCCTTTCTTTGGGACACTGTCCTTTCGATACTGGTATAGTCGGGGATTTCATCGTTTATGTGCCGGACGATCAGCCGGGCGAATTCCTTTGACTCTTCATAAGTATACTGACCACCCAGGGGGAAATAAACATGCAACCCGGTGGAACCGGACGTCTTGCACCAGGATGTCACTCCCGCTGCATCCAGGATCTTTTTGGTGACCTGTGCGGTCTCGATGACTTTTTCAAAAGGCGTTTTTTTGTCAGGGTCAAGGTCGATGATACACCAGTCAGGGTTGTCGGGCGACTGTACGCGGCTGCTCCAGGGATTGAGCTCAATGCAGCCCAGGGAGACCATGTACAGCAGGCTGGCTTCGTCTGTACAGACCAGGAATTCCTTGTCTTCCTCGTCCTGCGCGCTGTGGTAAGGGAAGGTTTCGATCCAGTCGGGCACTTTTCCGCTGACGTTTTTTTGATAGAAGCCGGGGCCGGTGATCCCGTTCGGGTGCCGGTTCAGCGATTGTGGTCTTCCCTTCAGATAAGGCAGGATATAAGGAGCGACCTGGTAGTAATAGTTGAGCAGGTCACGTTTGGTATACTTCTCTTTGGGCCAGAAGATCTTACTGAGATGGGTAAAAGTCAGGGGATGGCCATTGATGTCCCTGACCTGGGATTCATCGGTCGGGTTCAGCAGCGTGGCGCGGTCTTTTGTTTTGACGGGCGAGAGGATCCTGTCGGCGGCGGGACGCTGGCGGGTTTTTCGGGACGCGGGTTTTTCGGCTACGGCCGTCTGTACCGGCAAAGCCTTTTCCCGTATGACCTGACGGGCATCCTTATCGTCCCGCATTCCCTGGAAGGAGGGATGACGCATGACACCATCTTCCGTCATTTCGCGGAAGGCGACTTCTCCGACCAGCATGGGTTTGAGCCAGACGGCCTTGGCCGCCGGCGGATCGGGGCGAAACCTCGAGGGTTTGTTGACATCCGGCGTGGTCCCGAATGGACTGCACTTTTGTACCAGGGGCTTGAATTGGCGCATCATGTCCCGTTGCATCTCTTCAGTGAACCCGGTGCCGACTTTGCCGGTATATTGCAGATAGCCATTTTCGAAGACCCCTACCAGCAGCGAACTAAATAGTTTGGATGTTCCTTCGTTGCGCGTATAGCCGCCGATGACAACCTCCTGTCTGCTGGTTGTCTTGATCTTCAACCATTCCCTGGTGCGTGCGCCGGGGGTATAGAGGCTGTCCGTTTTTTTAGCCATGATGCCTTCAAGACCTAGTTTTTCCGCGGAGGCGAAGAATTTCGTGCCGCTGGTCTCGAAGCTCTCACTATAGCGGATGATGCCTTCAGCGGGAACGATCGATTGTAACAGGTTGCGTCGCTCTGATAGCGGCAGGCCCATCAGGTTACGGCCGTCCAGCCACAACAGATCGAAAACATAGTAGAACAGTGAGCCGTCGGCCTCGCTGCGCCAGTTTTGCAGTTTATTGAAATTGGATTCGCCTTTGTCGTTAAGCACTACGATTTCGCCGTCGACGAGGGCATTAATTTTCCATTCTTTCAATGCATTGAGTACGGGATAATATTTATCAAAGGATTTGTCGTTGCGGGAGCGCAATTCCACTTCGCTTTTTTTACAGTAGGCGAGGGCGCGGTAGCCGTCCCATTTTATTTCGTAGGACCAGCCTGCGTCGTCGAAGGGCTGGTCGACGAGGGTGGCGAGCATGGGGGAGAAGTCTTTGGGCATGGGTGTTTTGGGTGCGGCCGGTGCAGTAGCGGCCTTGCGGTTACTTTTCCACTGCCGGGATTTTGGGTTGCCTGCGATTTGGTCGAGCGTTTTTTTGGAGATGACCGATTTGTCTTTATCGGTGACCGGCTTGTCTGCGGCGTATTTGTCGCGATGTTTGATGAGCAGCCAGGAACGATCGTCGCGGCCTTTCGTTCTGACGAGTGCGAACTCGCCTTTCAGCTTGGTCCCGTTCAACCGGAATTTCAGGGAGCCATCGCGCAGTTCTTTCCGAAGGATTTTTTCCTGTGCGGCCTTTGTGTGGTCTGTCTCGTCGAGTGATTCATAAGTCCCTTCGTCCCAAATCATGACTGTCCCGGCGCCATAGTTGCCTTCCGGGATGATGCCTTCGAAATCCTTGTAGTCGAAGGGATGGTCTTCCACCTGCATCGCCAGCCGTTTGTCGGCGGGGTTCAGGGAGGGGCCTTTCGGGACGGCCCAGCTTTTCAGCACGCCATCCATTTCCAGCCTGAAATCATAATGCAGGTGAGAGGCTGCGTGTTTCTGCACCACGAACCGGAGGGATTGGTGGTCGGGCTTGCCGCCCTTCGGCTCGGGGGTGTCGCTGAACGACCTTTTTTTCTTGTATTCTTTCAGTGCCATATGTGGAAATCGGTGTTATTGGTTGAAAAGGCGCAAACCCGATGCCACGGATGGTTCCGGCCCGGCTTTTGCGGGAAACATGACAAAATATTCATCATGGTAACGGACAAAAAAGGTACGAAAAAGAGCGATCCCGCATCAAAGGCTTATGAGCAGGCAGAAAAAGATATCCTCCATGACCCTGAGCTCAGCGATTCTGATCCCACGGACGACCTGGACGAAGGAGAGCTAGCCAGAAAAGATAATTCGGATGAGGAAGCGCTGGATAATCTTGAACGGCCGCGGAAGGCAAAGGGTGAGCACACTGCCAAGGGGCATCATTCCGGCAAGGGTTAACTATGCGGCACGCAAGTATGGCCCGAACCTCCTATATTTGCGCTTTCCCTAAATCTTAACTATTCATGCCGTTACTCGAAAAACATCTGGTTATCAAGCGGTCTACGCTGAAAGGAG
>Ga0302325_10004452_pt1 | contig 32418 bp, 35 predicted proteins | sample Palsa_T0_2_FD_201948 | JGI IMG/M metagenome (GOLD analysis project Ga0302325, IMG submission 201948) | Peat permafrost microbial communities from Stordalen Mire near Abisko, Sweden - Palsa_T0_2 | ecosystem: Environmental > Terrestrial > Soil > Palsa > Peat permafrost | place: Sweden: Abisko... | reverse complement strand
CTGTCCATGAACTTGGTGGTCCCGCCATTCACAACGGCTCAGACGATCAGCAGCGCTCCTTCGACTCCACCTGCCGCAAGTTGCATCGGTTCCTTGAATCCTGACCCACAGATTCCCCGGACGAGCCCACAAAAAAGACCCGGCGCCGCCAAACCATGGAGAATTCCTGGTCCGTTGCGCTACACGCGAGCGCTTTGGAATCCGCCACAACCGGTTTATAGAGCTCTTTGTACCGGTGATAATCGTCCACAATGGTCAGCAAGCTCTCGCGAACTAGCGAGAGTACTCTCACTTGGAGAGCACTCTCTCTTGGAGGGATAAACCCGTGGTGCGACTCAACCTTTCTATTTTCGCTGCAAGGAACATCGGGACGCTTCTGATTGGCTCTTTAGCGCCGCTAGCCTGGAGTCAGCAACTATCAAGAACCTGCATCGAGCCTTGCGTCATCTCCGAGCCACAAATAGCCCTAATTTCCTAGCCATTGCGCTGCTGCGCTGGTACGACGCGAATCAGACGGCGTTCTATAAGGTGGGGATGAACCCGAGCGGACTGGCTTTTGATGGTGCCAACATGTGGGTCGTAAATTATTCCAGCAACAACGTGATGAAACTCGCGGCGAGCGATGGCACGGTACTCGGGACGTTCGATGTCGGGACAAACCCTTAGCCGCGGCTTTCGACGGCTCCAACATGTGGGTAGTCAACTATGTCAGCAACACTGTCACGAAGTTACGGGCCAGCGACGGCGCCTTGCTAGGAACGTTCAGCGTCGGAACTGCGCCGCGCTCCGTTGCTTTCGACGGAGCGAACATGTGGGTGGTGAACTACGCCAGCAACAATGTGACGAAGCTGCGCGCGAGCGATGGCGCGGTACTAGGCACGTTTAATGTGGGCATCAATCCGCGTGACGTCGCGTTTGATGGCACCAACGTCTGGGTCGTAAACGACGGGAGCAATAATGTGATGAAGTTGCGGACAAGCGATGGTGCCGTGCTAGGTACATTGAATGTCGGCGCGAATACCGGTTTAGCCTTCGACGGGGCCAGCATGTGGGTTGCGAATGACGAGACCAACACTGTCATGAAGCTGCGGGTTAGCGATGGGGCAGTACTAGGAACGTTCAGTGTTGGGACTCACCCTTTATGCATTGCGTTTGACGGTAACAACGTCTGGGTAACAAACAGTGGGAGCAACACAGTCACGAAGCTGCAGGTCAGCGACGGCGCGGTGCTGGGAACGTTCAACGTTGGAAACTTCCCGTTTGCCGTAGCCTTTGACGGGGCCAACGTCTGGGTGACGAACAGTAACAGCGGAACTGTTTCCAAAATGTAAAGGGCTTTCTGGCCGTTAGCTTTCCGGCTGGCCAGGAACAGCGCATTCACTCAGATGGAAAAACCCAAATAATGTTGGTGGAGGCGGCGGGAGTCGAACCCTTATACTGTATTGAAAACAAGGCACTTACTGAGTTTGCATGGGCTCCAGATGCTTTGAATCCTACAGATCCTCTGAATCATTACACCCAATTACACCCAAAGTTGAAACACACCCGTTGACGAGCCACGGCCATGGCTTGGCTTTGAGGGGACCTCCCAAGACGTTATCACACTTATTTAAAGGATTAGGCGCAAAGCGTTCCATGGGCAGACAGCGGGAGTCGCGATGTTCTTGCCCGACTCTCTGTCCGCGCACGCCACGGTGCCGCCACTAGCGCGGCGCACGTTCTCGAATTAGACTTTTGTCGGGACGTCCGTCCGTAGCCGAGATCGGATCCAGTACTCTTGATATTGCCCCATTGATTACCGTCATTACAATGGTGGCAGGTTCAACGTTTTCAGGCTGTTCTCAAGAATTTTCGGATCGACATAGGCACCCAAGGTAAGCAACAGCTGGTAAGCATGTCGAAGGTCCGTTAGCAGTCCATTGCCGAACGCGTCCTCCAAAATACCCACGCATCCCAACACCGTCAATCCGTGTCCAACTGCAACTTTGCGGGCCTTAATCTCGTCGAGAAGTACTACATCAGCCTGAATTTCCTGGCCCAACTGAATCGCGCTCAATTCACCGATACCCAGACCTGAACCTTGTTGCGCCACGGCAAGATCGTCCGTCCTCGCTGATTGAATGTCAATCCATTTCGCGGTCTTGACCTCGGACGATCCCGCCAGTCCTGCGCCGTCAACAACCACCTCGTGATACACCTGAGGCGTGATCGCGATCCTCTGATAGAGTTGGGGCAGCAAATCCAGTTGCCCGATTTTCGCCAGAGTAATGAGAGGTGACGAGCCCGAAACAACCTTCACGAACGAAGCTTCGCCAAGGTACGGCGGTCTTCCGCCAACTGTTCAACGTCGTAGTTCAAAGGTGGGACGCCGTGAGCAGCCGCGAAATCCATGAATGCCGCAAGGGGCGTGGCGCACAGTTCTGCGGCGCGTCCCAGGGAAACAGTTCCTTCGCGAAACAGTTCCAAAGCGATCAGTTTTGCCGCTTCCTGCGATATGTTACCCAAATCCAACTTGGCGGCGGACACGAGGTCGGCCGGCAACTTGACGTTAACGGTCGCCATTGCTCCAAGCTACCGCATTCTAGGCGATGAAGCAAAGCACCAGGCCAGACTCAGAATCAGCGCGCCTCCGAATTCTTCCAACCAGCCGGGCCTCAGGAGAGCACGGGCACAAGCGAGAACTACGTGACGTGGGTTCTGCAGCCACGGTTCATTACACCCAAGCATCAACTAACACCTTAAATTACCAAGTTGATCTTGATGAAAAAAAACAAGTGCAAAGTGGTGGAGGCGGCGGGAGTCGAACCCGCGTCCGAGAAAGCCCGCCGTGAAAAGACTACGTGCGTTTCCGATTCGGTAGTTGTCGGCCGCCGCATTAGAACCGGCAAGAAAACGGCGGCTTAGCCCGATTGTCGTCAGCCTGCTGCTCCGAGCAGAAGCTCTCGGCCCAATCCCCGAAGATGACGCCCGTTGAATACCGTCGAGGCCCGGCACCCGGAGCGGCTACTTAATTAATTAAGCAGCGTATGCGAACTGTTGATTGGCAGTTCTGGTTTTCCGATCGTTTTACGGGAGCTCGGAACCCGGCACGCCTTCCCACAACGATTCAATCCCGTCGAATCCGTTGCGCCCCCTCCTGTTTCAATGATACCACCCCGCTCGATATTCCTCTGCCGCTATGATGAGAAGTGAACTATGGCCACTATCGCCTCGCCCGGAACGAGGCAGGAAAAACTGAATCGGCAAGCGCCCTTGTACAACGTGGTCTTACTGGACGATTCGGAGCACACCTACGACTACGTTGTGGAGATGCTGGAGAAGCTCTTCGCTCTGTCGGCATCGGACGCATGGAATCACGCCGTGGAGGTGGACAAGACGGGGCGCACAATCGTGATCACTTGCGAACTGCCGGCCGCTGAATTCGGCCGGGACCAGATTCACGCATTCGGAGCGGATTGGCGAATGCCGAACAGCCAGGGATCTATGTCGGCGATCATAGAACCTTGCCGCCAGGTGTGAGCCAGCCTGTCTTCAATTGACAGGGGTGGGGAAGGTCTTGGAAATATGGTCGTGCCAGGTGAGCGTCTCTTCGTCCACCAAGCCCCAGAGCAATCCGATTCCCCCGGCCATCAGGCTCAAGAAACCCGACGCGGTGCGGAAAAAGCGCTGCGCGCGCGTGGGCCTCTGGCCGTCGAAATTCACCAGACGCAGGCGCGTCCACTTTTGACCGGCGGTATCGCCATTGGCCAGGCACCACAGCAGTCTGTAGAAGACCACCACACCGGCCGCCACGCCCATGAACATGGGAGCTGTCCGGGCGTTCAACACAAATGTCCCGCCCGCCAGGTGGAAGACTATTCCGAAGACCGCCAGCGCTATCGCAATAATGCTTGCGTCCAGGGCGGCGGCCATGGCGCGGTGCGCCGGGATGGCGACGGGCGCGTCGCAATAAATGACGCCATCGGCGGGTTGGGAGGATCGGGGGGCGTGGGCGAACTCGAGCGCTTGCTGGCCGGGAATCGCTTTGCGCCGGCGCTGGCGCGATGCCGACGGGCGCGGCTTGCGCGGGGGAGGCTGCACCGAATCGGGCGCTATGGTTTCGAACCGTACCACCAGCGGCAGTTCGCGCGAAGTAAAAAGCGACGGTTGATAGGTAATGGGGCGGCGCGGCGCGCTCGGTTCAGGCGGACGATGGGTTTGGTGCAGCGCTGGCGCGGCATCGAATTGCAACGCCGGCGCGGCTCTCGATTGCAGAACCGGCGCGGCTCTCGATTGCAGAACCGGCGCGGCTCTCGATTGCAGAACCGGCGCGGCCGCTGACGAACCCGTATAGACCGGGCCCATGCGCATACGACGGCCGCAGCGGCGGCAGCGATGATCGTCGTCAGCGTTCGCGGCTTGGCAGTAACGGCATTCCATCAAGACACCTCATTCCAAAAAGCACCTGTATTCCAAAAAGCACCTGTTCCGAAACGGCAACAGCGTATTCCAGAAGTTCCGGTTGCGGACCTGCGAACATCCATGCTACGGTTCTCGCTTGAAGCCTTGTTCTTTAGCTTCCACGCGCAAACTCCCCCTACCGAACCTCACGCCAGAGGTTATCTTTCTTCGTAACATATTTGGGCGAAAATGTCACGAACTTTGTTTGGGCGCGCTGGTATCCATCGGTCTGCTCGCGAGCCCTTTACTGCTGGCCCAGCAACCTCCGCCTCCGCTTCCTCCCACCGCTAGCGCGCCTCCGCCCGCGCAACCGGAAGTCCTCAATGCCGCGAACCCGGACCAGCGGTTGAAAAACCAACGGCCCGGAGCGCCGGGCCCCGACGAATATACGTTGGACTCAGAAACCCAGGAATCGGATGGCGATTTGCGCCACCTGCGCGGGCACGTTCACTTGGAAATGTCCGACAAGAAACTGGACGCCGATGCCGTGGACTACAACGACGACACGGGCGACGTAGAGGCGTGGGGCAACGTCCGCTATGAAAATTTCCTGGACGGCACCAAGCTCAACTGCGACCACGCCAAGTACAACGTGAACACTGAGACGGGCATCTTCTACGATGTGCGCGGCACGTCGGAAACCAAGATTGTCGCGCGGCCCGGCCTGCTCACCACCAGCAACCCCTTCTACTTCGAGGGCAAATGGGGCGAGCGCGTGGACGGGAAGTACATCCTGCACGATGGATTCATCACCGATTGCAGGGTTCCAAAACCGTGGTGGCGGCTTACCAGCACCAAGTTCGACATTCTTCCAGGCCAACGCGCCATCACTTACCACGCCTGGTTTCGCGTGAAGAGGGTGCCGCTTTTTTACTTTCCCGCCTATTACAAATCGCTGAAGGTGCTGCCGCGCCAGAGCGGTTTCCTCACGCCCAACATCGGACACAGCTCCACGTACGGTGAAATGATCGGGCTGGCCTACTATTGGGCCATCGCCCGCAGCTACGATGCGCTCTATCGCATACAATACTTCACCTCGCGGGGACCGGCGAACACGCTCGAACTGCGCGGCAAGGTGAGGCCCGGTACCGATTTCAGCATCCACGTGTACGCGGTGGAAGATCGCGGCATCAGCGAAAACGGCATTCTCCATAAGCAGGGCGGCGAGGAATTGACTTTCGACGGCCGCTCCGATCTCGGCGACGGTTGGGACGCGCGCGTGCACATCGACTATCTGAGCTCCTTCCTGTTCCGGGAGGCTTTCAGCCAATCCTTCCACGAGACGATCTTTTCGGAAACGCATTCGGTGGGATTTGTGATCAAGCACTGGTCGAGTTATGCGTTCGACGTGGCGGCCAACCGCGACGAGGAATTCGAAAACTCCACCCCCAAAGACACTATCGTCATCAAGAAACTGCCCGAGGCTGAGTTTCTGAGTCGCGAGCGGCAGATCCTGGGCGGAGTGCTACCGGTCTGGTTTTCGTTCAGCAGCAGCGCGGGATTTCTGGACCGCACGCAGCCCGAGTTTCAAACGCCCCGGTTCGTGGGCCGGCTGGATGTCTATCCGGAAGTCACCACTGCGTTTCATTTCGACGGCTTCAGCCTCACTGCGACCGGGGCGATCCGCGAAACCGAATACGGCGACAGCATCGCCAACGGAGCGATTACCGACCAAGGTGTCCTGCGCAACGCCCGGGAGATTGACGTCCAGCTTATCCCGCCGGCCTTCGAACGGATCTTCCAGTCGCCCAAGTGGCTGGGCGGCAGCAAAGTGAAGCACGTGATTGAACCGCGTATCGACTACAAGTTCGTGGATGGCATCGACAATTTCAACAATATCATTCGTTTCGACGAGAACGACCTGATGAGCGACACCGATCAGGTGACGCTGTCGCTGACCAACCGCCTGTTCGTGAAGGACAGCAACGGCAACGTCAACGAAGTAGCGAGCTGGGAAGTGGCCCAGAGCCGCTACTTCGATCCCACCTTTGGGGGCGCCGTAATAGCCGGACAGCGCAACGTGGTGGAGGCGACCGAAGATCTGGACGGATTCGCGTTTCTGGACGGGCCGCGAAACTATTCTCCGATCGTCAACATAATTCGCTTCCAGCACGTAGTTGGAGTTGAGTGGCGGATGGACTACGATCCGCTGCTGGGCCGTATCAGCAACAGCAGCTTCAACGGGAACATTCGCCTCTCCAAATATTTCTTTTCGATCGGACACACCGCGGTGCGGCCGGACCCAGTGGTGGTGGCCCCCAGCAATCAGATCAACGTTCTGATGGCGGTGGGCAATCAAAATCGCAAGGGCTGGAATGCCGCGGTGACTGCATTCTACGACCTGCACCGGGATATTTTGGACTTCGCCACCACCGAGATTACCTATAACACCGACTGTTGCGGCATCAGCGTCGAATATCGGCGCTACAACTTCGGCGTGCGCGACGACACGCAATACCGGCTTTCATTTTCCATCGCCAACGTCGGCTCGTTCGGCAATCTGCGCAAGCAGGAGAGAATCTACTAGCTGTCCGCAACCGGCCGGCCGCTCATGGCTTCGTCCAGCAATATGCTGAACTTTCTGGCTTTGTGATCGATGTTGTCCTTGAGGTGCTCCAGGCGGCGCTCCAGCGACTCCAATTCGTCTGCCAGGTGCAGGCAGGCCAGGACGGCGGCGCGGGTGGCATCGATGTTGCCGGCGCGCACGGCGATAGAGGACATCAAGTCATCCACTCTTTCGGCGAGATGTTCAATCCGGCCCGGCTCCTCAGAAGCTACCAAAGAATAGCTTTGGTTGAAGATGGTGACACGGACCGGTTCCGTCGTCGGCATTGCTCTCTAGCTTGTCATTTTTTGGGGAACCGCGCAATACCGAGCCGGGCCAGAGGGAGCGTTGCCTATGCGCCGCTGAGCAAATCCATCTGCCCCAGCAGCTTCTCGATCCGCGACTTCACCTGCTTGCGCTCGCTACGCAGGTCGTCCAGCTCCTGGCGGAACGAGTCCCGCTCGGAGATGGCCGACGCCAGTTGCGACTCGAGTGCCGACTTCTCGGCGCGCAGGCTGGTAACCAGCTCCACGGCCCGCGTGATGCGATCTTCCAGATGACCGAGCGAATCCGGTTCCTGCTGCGCGGCGTTCATGCCTTATGACCCGGCGTGGGCAGCCTTGGCTTTTTCCACCAGAGCGGCAAAAGCTGGGCCGTCGTTGGCAGCTATATCGGCCAGAATCTTGCGATTCAGATCGATACCCGCCTTCTTCAGGCCATTCATGAACTTGCTATAGGAGATATCCGCGGTGCGGCAGGCTGCTCCGATGCGAACAATCCACAACGAACGGAAGTCGCGCTTCTTGCGGCGCCGTCCGACAAACCCATAGCGTAAAGCCTTCTCGACGGCTTCCTGCGCCGCACGGTTCAGCTTGCTTTTTGTGAGGAAGTAGCCCGACGCGCGAGCCAGCGTCTTATGGCGGTAATCTCTGCGTTTAGTTCCGCGTTTTACTCTCGGCACGTTTTTACTCCTGAGTTAAATTTAGCCGGCGGTAACGGCACGTGCGGCGCCGTTCCACACAACCTTCGTACTTAGTACGGAATCATTCGCTTGAGCTTAGCCTGGTCGGTCTCATCGGCCACCACGCTATGCTTCAGCTTGCGCTTGCGCGAGCGCGTCTTGGAGGTCAAGATGTGGCGGGCAAACGAATGATGGCGAACCACCTTACCCGTCCCGGTCTTCTTGAACCGTTTGGACGCACCCTTATGTGTCTTCAGCTTCGGCATTGAATTTTCCTGGGTTAGAAAGCGATGTTTTTAGTCTAGCACAATGACTCGGCGTGGTCGATTATAGCTTGCCCCTGGGAGGCGCGCGCTTCGGAGCAGCCTTTTTCCGCGACGCCTGGGGAACTTTGTTCAATGCCGGCTTCTTGCGCTGCACGCCCAAACCACGCTCCAGCATCCCCTCCAGCAGTTTCTTCTCGGGCGCCGTCATGGCGCGGGTGAAGTTTTCCGGACGCCGCGTGAGCACCGCATCCAACTCCGCCAGCCACTCGAGCGAAGGTTGTGCCGCGTGACCGTCCATCTGCCGCACAAGGCTGAGAGCCGCCTTAAAATCGGGGACGGAGCGATAGCATCTTAACGCCTTGTCGCGCTCCCCAAGCTCCAAATAGACCGTCGCGGCTTTCGCGAGTTGGCCGGTCTCTTCATAACATTCGGCAGCCAGCTTCGGCTTCGCCTCAGGCAGACTCTCCAATATTGTCAGCGCCTGCGCATGCCGGCGATTCTTCATCAGAATCTGAACTGCGCGTTGCGCTAACCGATCCTTGCGCGCCTGGGCATCTGGGAAACCAAGTGTGTCGTAGAACGGCGGCAAAATCCGCTGCGCCAGCAGAGGATTGTCGCCCACATCGAGATGGCGGCCCAGCTCATCCAGCCAGGCATGTGCGCGCGTAGTAATCTCCACGATGAGCCAGGCGGGCAGTTGTTCCCGAGCCTCAGCTACCTGCTGGATGGCCTGTGCGATCGAATTGACACGCTCTGTTCCATGCGTGCGTTCAGCCATGCCGATCCCCAGCAGCGCGTTCGCGAGCAGAAACTTACCGGCGCCGCGAGCCGCTTCGGCGGCCTGTACGTAAAGATCCAGGCGGCCGAGCTCCGGAGACAAAGTCTTTTTGCGGATTCCCAGTTGAAAACAGACCTCGGCCAAGGTGAGATAAGCAGTCTGACGCGCCACCGGATCCGAGACGCAGGTGAGGTCTCCGGGAGTTCCCAGCAGCGCCACGGCTTGTTGCGCGCGCGACCATGCCAGATCCGGCTTCACTGATACAAGCTGGCGGGCGTCCCGCTGGCAACGCTGCAGGCGCTCCTCTATCTCCAGCTCCTCTTCGTCGAGACAGGTGCGCAACGCCTCCGCGCTAATGGGGAGAAGCGCGATCTCCGCGGGTGAGCGAAGCAAGCTGCCGACTTCCTTCACGGTGGCGCCGTCAGGCGATGTATCCACCCACAGCAGCCGCTCCGTGGGCCGCGAAAGGGCCACTCGAAGCTGATCGATCGCCAGCCGTTTAGCGAGTGTATCAGCCGCCGCGTGGCTGGCGGAATGCTTCCGATCATCCACAATGTGGCGCAGCAACGAACCGCCGTTCACCACGCAGACTGAATGAAAATCCAGACCCTTGGCTTCGGCGGGCGAGAGCACCAACGGCAGCGTGCCGGCGGGCAGGTTCGATTTGTCAAACGCAATCAGCGCAAGTCCTTCGCGGCGGCCCAGATCCAGTAGCAGCGGCTGCAATTCGGCTGAAGGCACTGCGGCGTACAGAATCTGGTCGGGCGAATCGTCGTCAATCTCGGCATAGCCCGTTCCGGACGGCCGGTCTTGTTTGTGCAAATAATCGTAGAAATCCCACGCACGATTCACCACATCGGCGATGCGGCGCGGACTGCGCAGATTCACCGACAATTTGAATTCTTGCGGCTGGCTGACGGTGGTGTGCAGCATATCGTTGAGCCAGGCCCACTCGAAGTCCGTTGCCCGGACGGTTTGCGCCTCATCGCCCGCCAGCAAAACCGGCGCATACCGGCCGCCCGCGTTGAGATTCCGCCCCAGGGCCAAGACGACGAACGCCTCCAACGGAGTCAGATCCTGTATCTCATCCACGGCGACGCAGCCGTAGTCCAGAAATTCCGAGTCGATCTTATGCGATCCTTTGGCCAGCGCTTGCCCGGCGCGCCAAGCCAGAGCAAGTTCGGGAAAGTAGCGATCCATTAACGGGCCTTCGCCAGCCCGGTCCAATCGGCGAGCCGCCTCGAGCACGTTGTCCGCCGCGGTCCCTATGTAGCGGGTTCGTTGGGCGCGGTAGGCGCTATCCGGTAGCCGCCCGTTCTCTGCCTTGGGGAAGCGTCCCGACGTCTCCGGTACTGCCGCGCCCACCAGGTGTGCGTGCATTTCGTCATACAGCGCATCGATATTGTTGGACCAGGATCCGAGCGAGCGCTGGTAATTCAAAAGGTCCCGCCGGAACCGCGCGCGGGATTCGGCTGGATTGGCGTCGCTTCCCTGCCAACCGAGCATCTGCCGCAGGAACGCCGGGTAGGTGAGTACTGTGAACGTTCGAGCGGCCGAGCAAAATCGGTCGAAGTAATCGCGGGCCAGCGCGGCTAAATCGTTCGAAAACGTCAAGTACAAAACGCGCGAGGCTTGCGAAGCGTCGGCGGCGTGCAGCAGCGCCGTGGTTTTGCCCGACCCCGGATGACCCTTGAGAATTCTCGCCACGCCCCGGCTGCGAGCGAAACGCGCTTGTGAAGAGGTCCAGGGTTCCGGGGCATACTCATCGCCGCGCAGATCCATCACGCTGAGCGGCAGATAATCGTTGGTGAAATCGCCGGGCGCCAGCGGTGCGTGATCGTCGTGGTGGCGAATGTCGCGCAAAAAAATGGCTTCCGATTGAGCCCCAAAACCAGCGTCTTGTTTCAGTGCCGCGGCGCCCGCCGGAGCCCACCACGCGTAGAAGTGCGACCCGGAACCGCCGCCCAGCCGCGAACGCCGCCATCCGCGATTGACCCCGCTGGTTCCCTTGTAATGCAACCGGCTGATGTCCACCGACATGCGCTGCAGGACGAGAGCTGCCCGCTTACCCACCGGCTCGTTACGCCGGGCCGCGAGCTTGTCGAGGAATTCCTGGTGGCAATACACAAGCCGGGCAGGGCGCGCCGTCCGAAAGGAATGATCGAAGAGAGCGGGTTGACTCAAGCGTCATTTTAGCGCGCCTATTCGCGCAGCGTGGCGTCGCCTAAACCACTCGGGCTTCTTTTCATGATCTCCTCTGTAAGCCTGTGAACGCCTGTCGACGGATTGTAACCGTTGGTGCCGCGAGTTTGGTGCCATTCTTCAAGGGCCATTGATCGACGTACGGCGTCTTCGTACCTCACTAGTAGCGTCAACCTGTAATCGCTTCTCGTAGCCAGGCAGGTAGTCCCGACATAGTCGCTGAACATCGTGTCGGGCGACGTGAGCGCGCTGATCCTGAAAATGCAGGACTATCCACAACTCGAAGCAGGGATTTGAAACTGCGACTTTTATGCCGTTGTCGCGGGCTTGTTGCTTGGCTTCAGCCACGAAGGGATGTTGGTCAACGTCAAAAACACACCAAGTCACGTCATATCTAAGATTCTGATCTTTACCGCGCCTGGCATCTCTGTCTGCCGTGTTCTTAAGGTCGACGGCTCGCTCGACCAGCGTTTTCGGCGTTCCCCCGGGCTCAATCTGTAACTCCACAAAGCTTTTAGTTTGGATTCGAAGGTCGTTGAAATAGTGCCGTTCAGTGACGATGCCGTCACAAACGATCAAGATCCGCCGATTTACCTCTCTGAATGGGCGGCGACGCCCCAGGCTATCATTTCGTCTCGCCATCACCTTCAGCCAAACTGCTCACGAACTCGTCCGAATGAATAAACGGAATGGCGCCGTAGCGCCCTTGCAGATAGCCGCTCTCGAGGTTCTCTTCGCGGCGCGGCTTGAAGTCTGTGAGCGGATACAGGTGACTCTCTCCCTTGGCGTCTTTCTCGGTGAACCAGATCTGATCGCGCCTCAGTATTCCTGCGTTCAACAGATTTGAATCGTGCGTGTTGAAGATCAGTTGGGCACCTCTTGGATTCGCGACCGGGTTTTCAAAGAAACGCATGATCTCAGTGGCTATCAAAGGATGCAGGCTAGAGTCCAGTTCGTCAGCGCAGATCACACCGCCGGTCCCTAGCGCTTCCACGAGCGGGCCGAGGAGAGCGAGGTAGGCAATGGTACCGGCCGACTCCTGATCAAAGTTGAAAGGCAGCAGCTTACCATTTATTCGATGAAGCAGCTTAACGGTCTTGCGGGTCACTTCATCGGGAAGCATGGAGCGGGCAATTCCCTCCCACGACGTGCCGGTTTTCTCCCCCAGCTTCTCAGGCGCATTCTCTACAGTGATGCTCAGATCGGCGATTCCCAGGTCAGCGATGTTCAGAAGCCGAACTATCCCGGCCCGCGTCTCACTGTCGTTGCACATTTCTGCCGTTCGCCTACTCACCTCGTTCCGCTCTCCAACCAAGAACCTGAAAGTGCTCCAGAACCAGTTGTAGACAGGACGCAGCATCTCGTGATTATTCTGAGCTGCTGCCGACAGAAACAGGCTGTTGTTTCGCGTCAACTGCTCAATCACCCTGTTCTGCCCGGCCAGCTTCTCACCGAATGAAATCGGACTCCCTGCCTTGCCGTTAAACCATGTCTGCTTCTTACCTTTGGGGTAGACGTGCAGCCACTCCCCGATCACTGCGGTAGAGTTCACGGCAAACCCATACTGATGACGGACGCCAGCGTGGATGAAATCTGCCGCGAGTCGTGTCGGAGTCTCAGGCCCTTCGCCCGCAAATGGTTCCAGGGGGATGGGCTGCTCAGGCTCCCAAAGCCAATGCGAGTGATGGATCGCGCGGTTCATGAACTGAAGGGCTCGCAAGACAGTTGTTTTTCCCGAAGCGTTTGCCCCGTATATGGCCGCGACTGGGAGGACCCGCTCCTTGAGGCCAGCGATCTCGAAAACGCCTTCCGGACGATCGTTAAGCGGTCCAGCGACTAGGGATAGCTCTTGCTCGGCGCGAAACGAGCGATAGTTTGAGAACTTGAACCGAAGAAGCATCAAAACAGTCCTATCGGCGGTTTTGGTGCCGATCTGTGCATAATCTTCGCACAGAATCGACTAAAGATACGCAGCTTATGCGATTTTACTTCACTCCTGGCTGTCCTGGTATTCTTCCAGCCATGCCATCTGGATCGCCTCCAGCTTGCCTTCGGTCGACGCCTTTGGGTCGTCCTTGAAGTCCGCCAGCTCCGTGATCCATTGGTGCAGGTCGGTATAGCGGATGTGGGTGGGGTCGAGATCCGGGAATTTCTCGTGCAGCGCCAGCGCGATGTTTTCGGTATGGTCCCAGGTGAGTCCAGGCATCAGGTTTGAGTCCCTTTGAGCATGTTTTCGGCCAGCTTGATGGTCGCTTGATTCACTTCCTCGATCTTGGCCGCGATCAGGTGATGATCGTCGGTGTTGTAGACCAGCAGCAGTTCATTGATGCTCCGTTCGATGGCCGCGCGCTCATCGTCAGCCAGCTCAAAATATGCATCGTGCCTACGGGCTTTCTCGACAGCCTGCAGAATTGCGTCGGCCTCCACTCGCTGTTCGCGTACCTGGCGCTCGGCAAAATCCTGCTCAGCCTTCTCGAACGACTCCTGAATCATCTTCTCCACCTGCTCGTCGGTTAAACCATAGGACGGCTTTACTTCGACGCTGTGTTCCTTGCCGGTCCGCTGATCCTTTGCGGTGACGCTCAGGATGCCGTTGGCGTCGATCAGGAATCGGACTTCGATGCGGGCCAGGCCGGCCGGCACCGGGTCGATGCCCTTCAGATCGAATCGCGCCAGGCTGCGGTTGTCCTTCACCAGCTCGCGCTCGCCCTGCACCACGTGAATCAGAACATTGGTCTGCCCGTCGACGCCGGTGGTGAAGGTTTCGGTGGCGCTGGCCGGGATGGTGGAATTGCGGTGGATCAGCTTCGAAACGACACCGCCCATGGTTTCGATGCCGAGCGAGAGCGGCGTTACGTCGAGCAGCAGCTTGTTGTCCACCGCGCCCGATAAAATCGCCGCCTGAACCGCGGCGCCCAGCGCCACCACTTCGTCCGGATTGAGCTCAGTGTGCGGTTTGGATCGGAATAGGTTTTCAACCGCTGACCGCACTAGCGGAATGCGCGTCGATCCGCCCACCATCACCACTTCGTCGATCTGCTCGACGCTGACGCCCGCGTCCTTGATGCAATTCCGGCAGGGCCCGAGTGTCCGATCGATAATGGGTGTGATCAGCTTATCGAATAGTTCACGCGCGATCTCGCGTTCGTATTTCTTGCCATGATATTCAAGCTCGATGTTCGCGGCCGGAACGAACGACAGCCGCTCTTTGGCCTGAATCACCGCGCGCCGCAGGCGCTGCACGCCTTCGTTGTCCTGAGACAGATCCTGGCCCCACTCGCTGGCCACGTCTTCGAGCGCAATGCGGAGCAGGAGATTGTCGATATCGTCACCGCCCAGATGGGTGTCGCCATTGGTCGCCAGCACTTCGAAAATTCCGTCGTGCAATTTCAGGATCGATATGTCGAACGTTCCGCCGCCCAGGTCGTACACCGCCACGATACCGTTCTCGCGCTTGTCGAGGCCATAAGCGAGTGCCGCTGCGGTCGGTTCATTGACCAAGCGCAGGACTTCGAGACCGGCGATGCGTCCGGCGTCTTTAGTAGCCTGGCGCTGAGCATCATTGAAATACGCAGGAACGGTGATCACGGCTTTATCCACGGGAACGCCGAAATACTCCTCGGCGTTCTGCTTCAACTGGCGGAGCACCATCGCCGAAATCTCGGGCGGCGTGTAGGTGCGGTCGCCAAGCTGGAGTTGAATCACCGAATCGCTGCCCGGAGCCACTCGGAACGGAAAGAGCTGCAGCTCTTCTTTGACGTCTTCGAGCCCGCGTCCCATCAGACGCTTCACCGAATAAACCGAACGCTCGGGCTGCGTGATCAGCAGCTCGCGCGCGGGATTGCCAACCACCACTTCCCCGCCCTGCCCAATAGAAACCACGCTCGGCACCAGCTTGTCGCCATCGGCGCCAGGCAGGGCCGAAGGCCCATTTCCAGGAATGATCCGCGGCCCGGTGAGATCCATGAAGGCCACCAGACTGTTGGTGGTTCCGAGGTCGATGCCGACGATGTGCCCGGTGGAGGTGAAGTCGATATCCATGGCTAGCGAGCTGGGATTGAAGATTGGGGATTGGGGGACAAGGTACGCTCTACTTCAGATACAAGGTTCTGGATGTATTTGCGGCGGTTCAAAAGATTCCTGATTTCACCGAGAACATCTCGCGATTGGGACGAGTCGTATCGCGCAAACAGTGTCTGGAGTTGTTGGTCGGTTTCGGCGAGCATAATCGTGAAATTCTTCTCCGCCTGTTCCAGTTGCGGACGCGCGGAGTGGTCGCCGCCGCGCATCTCTTCCAGGGCCATGTTCAGTTCGAAGACCTCTTCCAGCAACTCAGCAGGCACATCTTTGGAGCGCTGCTCGCCGATTTCAAAGCCCTCCATGCTCAACACATGCTGCGCGCGTCTGATGGGATCTTTGAGAGTCCGGTAAGCGTCGTTCAGCGCCGAAGACAGATCCAGCGCCCGCTGCCGTTCGGCCTCCGGCTTTTGCATGAAACGATCCGGGTGCAGCTGCCGGCTCAACTCGTAGTAGCGCTGCCGGAGCGTTTCGAGCGAAAGGTTAAGACTTCGAGGAATTCCGAGTTGCTCGTAATAGTCCGTCACGCCGAGAAAGACGTTCCGCAGCCGCAGCTTTTCTTCGCGTTCGGATTGTCGAACTCAAAGCCGGAATGAATGAGCGAGTCCTTCCAGTCCAGTGTCATGCCGTTCAGATAGACCATGCTCTTGGGGTCCACGAAAACCTTCACGTCTTCGAATTCGTACACCGTGTCGGTGGCCCGCGGCTTCACGTCGAACTTGAACAAATAACTGAGCCCGCTGCATCCGCCGCCCAGCACACCGAGGCGCAGCCCACCCTGAACGCCATGCTTGGCGAACTGCTCGCGGATCTTCGAAACAGCCTTGGGTGTTACCGTAACCATCCGTTAATTAGATGCTACGCTGGCCCCAACGGTCTCACCCTGCGAAGCGGCCTTCTTTTTGTAGTCGCCGATAGCGGCTTTGATCGCGTCCTCGGCCAGCACCGAGCAGTGGATCTTCACCGGCGGCAGGCTCAGCTCGTTCACGATGTCGGTGTTCTTGATCGCGAGCGCTTCGTCCACGGTTTTGCCGCGCAGCCATTCTGTCGCCAGCGACGAACTGGCAATCGCGCTGCCGCATCCGAACGTCTTGAACTTGGCGTCCTCGATGATGCCGGTTTCCGGATTCACTTTCACCTGCAGCTTCATGACGTCGCCGCATTCGGGCGCGCCCACCATTCCGGTGCCCACATTCGGATCGCTCTTGTCCATCGAGCCGACGTTGCGGGGGTTATTGTAGTGGTCGATTACTTTGTCGGAATAAGCCATGTTGATGTCCTCTCTCTTTTTAATGCGCTGCCCACTGGACCTTCGATAAATCGATTCCCTCTTTCGCCATCTCATAGAGCGGCGACAGTTCGCGAAGTTTCTTCACCACGTCGATGACCTTGGCCGCCACGTAGTCCACTTCCTCTTCGGTATTGAATCGCCCCAGCCCGAATCGAATGGAGGAGTGCGCCAGATCGTCGCCGGCGCCCAGAGCCTTCAAAACGTAGCTCGGTTCCAGCGTGGCCGAAGTACAGGCCGAGCCGCTCGAAACCGCGATATCGTTGATGCCCATCAGCAGGGATTCGCCCTCGACATAGGCGAAGCTGATGTTCAAATTGTTCGGTAGCCGATGTTCCCCAAGATGGTTTACATCTAAAGCCCCGTTGATGTAGGTCTCATCCAGCTCCGATTGCAGCTTGTCGCGCAGTTTGTCACGCAAAAACGCCATCCGCTTGGATTCTTCCGGCATCTCGGCCTGGCAAAGAGCGCAGGCTTCGCCCAGCCCAACGATGCCCGGAACGTTCAGCGTACCCGACCGCATGCCACGCTCGTGGCCGCCGCCATCCATCTGCGCGGTGATCTGCACGCGCGGGCTCTTGCGGCGAACATACAGCGCGCCGACACCCTTGGGACCATACATCTTGTGCCCGCTGAGCGACATCAAGTCGACATTGTCCTTGATCACATTCACCGGCACTTTGCCCACCGCCTGCGTCGCATCGGTGTGCAGCAGCACGCCTTTCGATTTGGCGATCTTGCCCAGCTCCGCGATCGGCTGGATGACGCCGATTTCGTTGTTGGCGTACATGAGGCTGATCAGGATGGTCTTGTCCGTGATGGCCGCCTGCAACTGCTCCAGATCCACCAATCCGTTGGTCTGCACCGGCAGATACGTCACGCGCACGCCGTGCTTTTCCAGGCGCTTGCAGGTATCGAGGATCGCCTTGTGCTCGGTGGCCGCCGTGATGATGTGGTTGCCCTTCTCGGCGTACATCTCGGCCACGCCCTTCAGGGCAAGATTGTTCGATTCCGTGGCCCCGCTGGTGAACACGATCTCCTTGGCCGTGGCGCCGATCAAGCTCGCGATCTGCTTGCGGGATTTCTCCACCGCTTCCTCGGCTTCCCATCCGAAGCTGTGATTGCGGCTGGCGGCGTTACCGAAGGTCTCAAGGAAATACGGTTTCATCGCCTCGAACACGCGAGGGTCCATCGGGGTGGTCGCGTGATAGTCCATGTAGATTGGAAGTTTCATTTCTAGTCCCTCATCACATCGGATTCTGCGCCGGCGGGATCGAAAGATCGTACAAGCGCTGCGACGACTTGGTCACGTCGTGCTCCGGCTTGGATTCTGTTCCCTTGCTATCGACCTTCGACGAATCCGCGGACATATCTGAGATGCTGATGCTCGCCAAAAGCCGCAGGATTCCTTCGTGAACCTTCTGCAGCGGATCGCGCACGATGCACTTGTCGGTGTGCGCGCAATAGCCGTGCTCAGTGAAGCAAGCGGTCAGAAAAATCGGCCCGTCTATGGTACGGATCACTTCATACGCAGTGATCTCATGCGGGTCGCGAGCCAGTTTGTAGCCGCCGTTGGTGCCGTGTTCCGATTGCAGGAACCCGCTCTTCACCAGTTTCTGCAGGATCTTCGAAAGCAGCGCGGCCGGAATACCATAGGCCTCGGCGATCTCCTTGGCGCTTGAGCTGGCGGGCGCACTCACCGCCAAATGCTTCAAGGCGATGAGCCCGTAGTCGGCTTTCTTAGTGAGCTTGAGCATTCAGGTATCCGGATCTGGGACCGGAACAGTCCTAGATCATTATCACTAATCCGAAGACAACCGTCAAGTGGAATTGTTTCAACCAGATAGATACTTGCGACCAAAAGTGTCGCATATTGTGTAAGTTGGAAACCATTGGGGCGGCGAGAACGCGGGCCGAGGTGCGCCAGGCTCGCTTGCTTGGCCGTCTCTGAGATCATGGTAATGTGCCGCGTAGGTATAACAGCGTTCCTGCTCTAATTGCATTGGTCGCCGCCCCAGCTCTGTGGGCGCAAATACCCGTATCGGTGTTGGTTCCGCATACTTCCTTGCACGACCACTACTTGTTTAACCGTTCCTACAGCTACGACGGGCAGGATTACTCTGGATTGCCGTGGCGGTTTTATTACGCCAATGCAGGTTCCAGCCCTCCGCCCACAACGCTCAGGACGCGCTGCGCACTGCAGCAGGTGGATGGAACACCGTACGGCCATGCGGACTTCGGGTGGTTTCGATTTCCCGTACCGGGCGGGGACGGCGACTGGCCGCGAGCCAACGGCGCCGAACCATTGGCCGCCACCGGAGAGTACCTTGAAACAGCGCAATTCGGTCCTATGGACAACACCAATCCAGCCGGCTTTGTCTTCACCGGGGAGTTTGCCGGTGAGACCAAGGCTTCGTTGCCGCCGGCGCAGGGCCCCGCGCATTTTTTCGTCGAAGCCGTGTACTTCACGGATCTGGAATGCAGCCACGGCGGGACTGAGTACGGGTGGTATCGCATGGTTTCCAACTCAGTTTTCGGTAACGCACCACCGAATTCTTTTGTATTTTATTACTCCGATTTTACCAATTGCAATCTTGATTACGGGTGTTGGGACACAAATGGCCACCAGGTGAAATCGTCAACGGTGACCGCCACCATCACCGGCGCGGCTCCCAACGAAGCGGGATCGTATCAATACAAATTCCAAGCGATCAGAAGCGGCCAGGATTTTAAGCTTAGCCTGCTCGATCCGAGCACGGATATTCCGGTAACTTGCCAGTGGTCTCTTTCGACAGGCGGCGGGTCCGGCGGAACTTGCGCGTTCTCCGTACCGATTGAGAGCTGGTATCCTTCGGCCAGTCAAATCGACGGCGGATACATCGTAGTTGCCACGCAGTCCAGCCGTCTGTATCCTGCCATTACGGGCGCTCCATATCCAGAGTGGTACGACTATGCTTTGGGTGGCTTGGGCGCTGCACCGCCGACGAATGTCGTGCCAACAACTGAGCCCAACGGGACACAGTCTTGCATATTTAACGGAGCGGGCTATGCTTGCCTGGACGCGGTGAGCCTGCAAGTGTTGTACGAGTAGGAGCTAGCGATTCGCCTGAGCGAGAAGATTTCCGATAATGCGCTTCGTTTCTGAGGACGAAAGCCTTTGGCCGAGCCAACTCAAGAACGCCTCTTCGTTTTCTATGTCAAACGCGAGCGGCTCCCTGGGGCGGACCGGATATGGGTTGACCCCATGAATAATCTGAAACAGTTCGTATGAATAGTTGTCGAGCGCTGGCACTACGAATTTAAACGAGTGATAAAACTTGTTTTCCGATATCCAGGTCTCGACCTTGCCTTCGATAACGTGATTCGTCTTAGCGCCCAGCAAGGATGCCTGCTCCCGGAGGATGGAGACAGGCATCCGAACCGTGCTTGGCGCTATTTCTCCCCAAAGATCCGCGTGCGCAGCCACTATCAATTCTCAGAAATCAAGTTCAAAGACGATCGGAAGATGATCCGAATAAAGTGTACCATCGGGACGGCCATCCGAGCGCACAAGAGCCGGCGGTATCGCTTTTGAAGTCTCCAAAGTGTCCCCACATCGGGTTGTAGAACAGCCTGTACTCTCTGCCTTGTACGGTCCTTGTCGCGCGCTCGGCGATTTTTCGCGACGCGACTGCACCCAGTCCCACGGTCGACACGAGACCTGGCTCGAACGGATTCATGTTCATGTCGCCGACGAGCACGGTCCGCTGATGGCCTGCACGGTCCTCTTCCTGTGCAATGCGCCTGGCCAATTCTACGCACTCGAAGGATTGGCTCTCATTTGACCAATAAAGTTTACTCGGCAGATGAACCGCAGCTAACAAGACCTCTGATCGCGCAGGTAGCGCCAGGCGGCCAATGGAAACGTGATCGCTCTCAAAAACCGGCCGGAGAAACTCCCGACTGAAGCGAGTGAGAATGGTGACGCCTTTGCTGACGCCCGTACTGAGATGAAAACCGCGGCCTGCCGCGCTATTGAGCGTCGCAAGCAAACTCCGCAGAGCTATCGCGGACTCCGCCAGTATCACGACCTCCACTCTGTGGGTCGTCGCTAGCTCGGCAGCCACATTGGCAACAGGCTTCCGGTTGATATTCCAAAAAAGGAACTTCGTTGTCGGCAAGTAGTAACGGTTTTGAGTATAACAGCACGAAGCACGAGCGCGACCTCAAACCACCAGCACCTGGTGATCCGGACAGTCCAACTGCACGTGCTCATAGAGCGTGTCCATCAAATCCCGCACGCCGTGTCTGGCAAGAAATGGCAGGATCGAGTAATAACGCTCCTGCAGGTGCTTGTCCGGGAAGATCAGCCCGGACATGTAGCCGGCGTCTGCGCCCGCACGCTGGTTGCGCTTGAGCGTCTCATGGGCGGTCTTGCGTTCGATTTTCGAAAGCTGGTAAAGGATTTTGGCCGAGCTCTTACTCACGGCCGCAGCCAGCGTGGCATCGAACCCGGTTAGATCGTCGCGCAACTTCTCCACAGACTGCGAAACCGTGCGGCGCACCTGGCCGAACTCCTCGGTCAACGCGGGCGGCACAAGCTTGCGCGCTATCGCCTCGCGCACGCCGTCATCGCCATGGAAGAACGCCGCAACCGTCAGCTCATAGCGCTCCATCAGCTTGGCCGTGCGCGCGTCAAGAAGAGTGAATCCACCGCGCGACACCATCACCGGCATCCGGCCCAGCAACTCGCGGTACAGCACTTCCGATTGCGCCATGTACGCCAATTCCGCCGGCCCGCCGACGTAGGCCACGGTGGGCAGAACGTAATCCTGCACTACCGGCCGCAACAACGCATTCGGCGACAATTGTTGCGCGCGATCGATCAGCTCGGCCGCCGAATATTTCCGTTCTCCCGTGGCTTTCTCTTTGGAAGTATACTCGCCGTTCTGCCGCCGCAAAGTGGTTCGCCTTTCGCCATTCAGCAAAAACACCAGCGACGTTTTCCCTTCCACATGTACCTGCGCGTGATAACCCGCCGCTTCCAGCTGCCGGCCGCGCTCCATCAGCTTGGCATGCAAGCCTTCGTCTTGCCGGACCGTTTCTTGCAGTAATGGCGCAGCCAAGCGCCGCACCGATTCATCCAGGGGATCGACGAACAGCAGGCCGCGGCCGGCCAGCAAGCGCTCGAGCAACGCCCGGAAAGCCCTCCCAAATGTCACTCCAGCCGGATAGGCGATGCGCGCCATCTCGGCCACCTCTTCACCGTACGGGAATCCAGCCAGGACTTCGCGCAGGCGATCCACCGGCGGCGCTGCGATGGGAATGCCGCCCACCGGCCGTTCCGATCTGCCCTCCGCGGCCACGCTCAGTTGGACTGGCCGGTGATCCGGGCCGAAGACGAACACGTGATCGACTTCCGCCACGTCGTGGTCTTCAGTCGCCAGCCAGAACATCGGCACCGCGGGAATGCCCTGCTCGCTTAACCGCGCGGCCAGGCGGACGGCGGTCAGCGCCTTGTAAATGGTATAGGCCGGCCCCGAGAACAACCCCACCTGCTGCCCGGTGACCACCGCAACCGTGTCCGGACGCGCCAGCAGTTCGAGCGAAGCCGTTTCCGTGTTGTTCGAACGCAGAGCCGCAACCAGCGCAGCCCGGCGATCGCCGGGATAGGCCAAGTTCTTGGCGGCCGCGGCGTAGCTCCCGCTATCGCGCGGATCGTATGCATAGAAGCGCGCGACCCTGCCGAAGTGGTACTGGAAGTCGGAGAAGAGCGCCGAGGTGTGCGGGATCTCAGTGTGTCGAAGACAAGCCGACTCCATCATGAGCAACTTTCCAAGCGTAACAGATGCGGCAACCAGGCCCCAAGACTCTAAGTAATCTAAGTAATTCGATTCTAAGTAATTTGTACACATGAAAAAGTACCGGGCCGGGTGGCCAAGAGGACCGTTTCGGTTAGAATCAAGATTCGGGCAACTCATGGACGATCAGGAATTCAAAAACCGGGCCGACCAGTCCCTGGGAGCGCTGTATCGCCGGCTGACTGCGGCTTCTGACGGCGTGGACTTCGAAGCGGACTTCAACAACGGAGCACTGGCGATTGAATTTGAAGAGCCGCCCGGCAAGTTCGTTATCAGCCCCAACGCGCCGGTCCATCAGATCTGGGTCTCGGCGCACTCCAAAAGCTACAAGCTGGATTGGGACAACGTCGCGAATGATTTTGTTCTGCCGCCGAGCGGACAGACGCTGACCGAACTCATCCAGGACGCTATCGCCAAACAACTGGGCGAAGAAGTTTCGCTGTAGATGGCGGGCGTTTACATTTCCTATCCGTTCTGCGCGCAGAAGTGTACTTACTGCAACTTCGCGTCCGGAGTTTTCCCGCGCGAGCTGGAGCCGCGATATGTGGACGCGCTGGTTTCAGAGATTGCCGGGCGCCGGTGGCGTTGGCGTCCCGAAACGGTTTACCTGGGCGGCGGCACGCCCAGCGGCATGGCGGCGGGCGATCTGGAACTGATTCTATCGGCGATCCCCGGCCGTGAGCATTGGAAGGAAGCCACCATCGAAGTGGCGCCGGGCACTGCGACAGCGGAACGGGTGGCGACGTGGCGTGGCGCCGGAATCAATCGCGTGAGCCTGGGCGTGCAGTCCTTCGTGCAGCGTGAATTGGCTCGCACGGGGCGCAAACATACTGCTGAGATCGTAGAGCGCGAGATGGACACGCTGCGCTCGGCGGGCCTGGCCAATATCAATATCGATTTGATCGCCGGCCTTCCGGGACAGACGCGGGCGTCGTGGTCTAAATCGCTAGCCTGGATCGAACGGCTCCAGCCTCCGCATGTCTCGGTCTACATGCTTGAAATCGACGAAGACAGCAGGCTTGGCAGCGAGGTTTTGCTCAACGGGAATCGCTACGGCGCGCCGGACGTGCCGAGCGACGGGCTTACGGCTGAGCTTTATGAAACAGCCGTCGAACATCTGGAACGCAGCGGGATTCATCGCTACGAAATTTCCAACTTCGCCCAGCTGGGCTTTGAATCGCTGCACAATTTGAAGTATTGGCAATTAGAACCGTACGTTGGATTCGGCGCGGACGCGCATTCGTTCGATGGCGCGGTGCGTGCTCAGAATACCGAATCGCCCAGTGAATACGTCGAGAGAATCGGGAGCGGCCAATCGGCCCGTATCGACACTACGCCCGCCAATGCCGCCGAAGAGCGCTTCTTCGTCGGGTTGCGCCTCACGCAAGGTATCCAGCCGGAGGCCGAAGAGTGGCTCAAGTTTGAACAACCCATCCAGCGCTTCCTGGCCGAAGGACTGCTGGCGCGGGACGGCTCACGGTTGCGGCTCACCGATCGCGGCGTGCTATTTTCGAACGAAGTCTTCGCGGAATTTATTACGCCATGAATTTATTACGCCATGAATTTGTTACGCCATGATCGATTCCCTTTGCATTGATCTACGAAGCGACACCGTTACACGCCCCACCCCCGATATGCGGCGCGCCATGGCCGAAGCCGAAGTGGGCGACGACGTTTATCGCGAAGACCCCACCGTCAATCGGCTGGAAAAACGAGCGGCCGAAATCATGGGCAAGGAGGCCGGCCTTTTTGTGCCCACCGGCACCATGGGCAACACGATCGCGGTGAAGATGCACACCGATCACGGCCAGGAAGTGATTTCGGAGTCGCGCTCGCACATGCTCGATTGGGAGCTCTCCATGCTGGCGTGGTTTTCCGGCTGTTTGATCCGGGCGGTTCCATCGAGCGATGGCATTCTGCACTGGAAGGACATTGAGGCCGCCATTCGCCCCACCAGCGCGCATTGCGCTGCCACCACGCTCATCGAGATCGAGAACACGCACAACATGGCGGGCGGCGCGGTTTATCCCATGGATGTTTTCGAGGACATCTGCGCGAACGCGCACCACCGCGGCATCAAGGTGCATCTGGACGGCGCTCGCATCTTCAATGCCGCTTGCCATTTGAACCGGCCGGTTCGCGATCTTGCTGCGCCGGCCGATTCGGTGATGTTCTGTTTGTCGAAAGGCCTGGGTGCGCCGGTGGGCTCCATGCTGGTGGGAACGGCCGAGGCGATGGATCGCGCGCGCGGCTACCGGAAACGTTTGGGCGGCGGGATGCGCCAGGCCGGCGTGCTCGCAGCGGCAGGGCTGATCGCGCTGCAGGAAATGCCGCACCGGCTGGGCGAGGACCATGCCAACGCGCGCTTCCTGGCCGGTGAACTGGCGAAGCTACCCGGCATCCAGATCGACCCGGCGCGCGTCCAGACCAACATCGTCATCTTCGACATCACCGCTACCGGCCTTGCCACCACGGAGCTGACTGCCGAGCTCAAAACCCGAAGCGTGCTCATGAACGGCATCAACCCGCGCCAGATGCGCGCCGTGACGCACTTCGATGTCTCGCGGCAGCAGTGCGCCACCGCCATCGCAGCGATTGGTGAAGCGCTCGCGTCAAGGCAGTAACGGCTTCATGCTGCATCCCAAGGATTGAAGACTTCAACGCCCAGCCCGGCGAAGTCACTTATGTTGCGCGTAACCAAAATGAGCTCATGTTCAAGAGCCGTCGCGGCAATCAAGCCGTCGGCGGTGCCGAGAGGTGTTCCCTTCAGCTGGCATTGACCGTCCAAAACGCCCCAGCGATCAGCGATGGAGTGGGTGACTGGCAGGATGCGGCCCTGAAACCAGATCAGCACGTCAGTGTTAAGCCACGTCTCCAAATCCGTACGACGGCGGCTGCGGGGGAGTATAACAAGCCCCTTGCGGAGCTCACCGATGGTGACAGCGCTGAGAAAAAGGGCCGTCTTCTGCTGATTCTTTGAGCCACTGGACGACCCGAGCTTCAGGCCGATCCCGGACTGAATTCGGATGGAATATTTGTGTCGAGCAGGTATCCGTTCACAAATCCACGGGCCGACCTGTAGACGGGTTGCGGCTGAATTCAATGTTTAGCCCTCGCAACGGCGCAAAAAGCTCCTCAATATCTTTCGAGGGCACCTCGACTGCTGGTGGCGGCGAAGACTGGAGGGCCTGTAAGATGACATCTTCGGCGTCCTTAAATACACCGCTCTGCAAACGCTGATTGATGAGCGCTTCAACCTCGGGTTTGGTGATCTGAATGGTCATGGAGAGCGGCCCTCGCTCCTATTATCACTCTTCTTCTTACATATGACTCTCCCAACTTACTATCACTCTCCAACGCAATCGCCCCACATTGCGTCAAACTTCAGTGGACCTCTCGCCACGCGCCTTGAAGTTTTGCCTGCTCTTGGTTTGCTTCCTGCCCGCCACCCTCAGCCAAAATGTGCCCCAGGACCAACCAATCCCGGCGATATCTCCGCCGCCTACCACTGAACCTCCGGAGGCCGAGGCTCCCGGCACGATCCAGGGAACGGTGCTCAACGGCGCGACGGGACAACCACTGCGTCGCGCGCAAGTGCTGCTGAAGCCGGCGGACCCCAAGGGCACCGCGTTGTATCAAACCAGCGATGAAAGTGGCACGTTCCTGTTTCCCAAAGTATCGCCCGGGCGCTACACGATCACCGTGGAACGCGAGGGCTTTCTGCCGCTCTCGGCCGGCCGGATCGGCGACTACAAAATGCCGCCCATGTTTTCCGTAAGCTCCGGCCAGACCATCAGTTCGTTTATCTATCGCCTGACGCCCTCGGGCGTAATCAGCGGCAAGGTGAAATTCGACGATGCCGAGCCGGCCGTCGACGTCACTATCCAGCTTTACCGTTCCTATTACGAACGGGGGCGTCACGGCTACGCCGCGGCGGCGAGCACCCGCACCAACGACCGCGGCGAGTACCGCGTACACGGCCTGGAACCTGGGGCCTATTACGTCGCGGCTCTGTATCAAGCGCCACCCCGCCCGGCGGGCGCCGAAGAACAGACGCGCCGGGACGCCCTCGGCAATCCGCTGCCCGAGTTGAGCTATGCAGTCACGTTTTTCCCGGAAGTCCAAGAAATGTCCGATGCCGTTCCAGTGAAGATCGCGCCAGGCGACGAAGTGGCCGGCATCGATATCTTTCTGACCTTGGTCCACACGGTGCGCGTTCGCGGCCGGGTGGTCAGCGCAGGCAAAGGCGGCGTAATTGCGAGCCCCAGCGTAACCTTGCGAATGAACGATTCCGACAACACCGCCTCAGTCAGCTCTCCCATCCATGTCGCGATAGACAAGGATCGGAACTTCGAGATCCAAGGCGTCACCGCCGGCCCCTATCTATTGATGGCCTCGGGCGCCGAGGATGGCGTCCCGCTAACCGGCCGCGTTCCGATTAATGTCGGCGATGCGGACGTGGCGACTGCCGATGTGGTGCTGGGCGCCGGGAGCCTCTGGACGGGCAAAATCCACGTGGATGACGACGACAGTACTCTGCCGGCTGGCCTGACCATTTCGCTCCAGCCACGGCGCTCTACGGCGTCACCGTCGCAGGCCAAAGTGTCGGAGAACGGCGAATTCTCGGTGGCGTTTGTTCCGGACGAAACCTATGACCTGTACGTGCTGAACGGGCCGGACAATTCCTATCTGAAGTCGGTCCGCATCGCGAATTCGGAGCGGCTGAGCCAGGGTCTGGAGGCGTCCGCGGACGACGCACCGCCGCCGCTCGATGTGCGGATCGGCTCTCAGGGCGGCCAGGTGGTGGGAAGAGCGGTGACGGCCGATCCCAAGGTGGTGGCCAGCGGCGCGACGGTTGTGTTGATTCCCGACCCGCCGGCAGGTCGCGTTCAAGCTTACCAGACGGCGCACGCCGATGAGTACGGCAACTTTCTGCTGCGGGGCCTGCCGCCCGGAAAGTACGTCCTGGTGGCGTGGCTGGATTCGCCGCCCTGCGATGTTTACGATCCAGAAGATCTGGCTGCCTGCCAGGCCCAAGGTTCCAGCCTGACCATCGGGGAAGCGGAACAACAAAGCGTTCAACTTACCGCCAACTAAAGGGAGCCGCTTCGGACCGTTCCCGGACGGTTTCGACAACGTTCCGTCAAAGCAGCGAAAAAAAACACGTTTGATTTGTTAAGACGTCGCCCGCGAGGTATCCGCCAAACAGGATCAGGCCGTTCAAATATGGGTCAAAGGCGATCGCTGAGGAGAAGCGCCCGCCCGGTTGGTACGGAGTTTGTATCTGAAGCCACGTACTTCCACTCCAAATCCATGTGTCGTCCAAAGCTTTATCTCCCGCGATTCCTCCGAATAGCACAATGTAGCCGATAGTCGGGTCGTAGGCCATCGAATTTAACGCACGTGGTGATGGGCTGGCGGCCGGAAAGAGCTGCGTCCAAGTGACCCCATTCCAAGTCCACGTTTGGTTCAGATTGGTAGAAGCGCCACTGCCGCCAGCAAAAAGCAAAACCCTGCCGTGTCTGGCGTCGTAGGCGAGCGTCGGGCTGGTTGCAGGCGGGCTATTCGCCGGAAACTTCTGCGTCCATGTTTTCGCCCGTCCCTTCCATTCCCAGGTATCCTGCAGCTCTGTGACGTATTCATTTGTACCCTCGAAGCCTCCGAACATGAGGATCGTCCCCGTGGCTGCGTCATAGGTCATGCGATCAGCGAACAGTGATTTTCGGAGATTTGTCTAATGTTGGCAGCGAAGCTGCGCCTGGCTTGCGCTCCGCGATCGCTGCAAGCCGGTGGAGCATCCCTTCGAAAATAAAATAATGTATCGGATAAAGCGCGTACCAATAGAAAAGCCCTGCTACTCCAGCTGGATCGAAAATTGCGGTCTGCCGAATCACGGAGCCCCGGCTGTTTGGTTCAACCTCGAACTGAAGCCACGCACGTCCGGGCACCTTCATCTCCGCCACCAAACGGAGCAGGCGATTCGGTTCAAAGCTCTCTACCCGCCAGAAATCCAGAGCATCGCCAGCGGCCACCGCATAAGGATCCCGGCGGCCCCGGCGTAGCCCCACACCGCCAATAAGAAGATCGAAGAAACCTCGAACTTGCCACAGGAAAGTGGCGAAGTACCATCCGTTCAAGCCTCCAATCCGCTGGATTGGGGCAAAGGCCAAGGCCGGTGGAACGCACACTTGTATGGCTCGGGAATCCACCAGCCTGGTCCCGAACCGCACACCACCCCATGATCGGGTCTTCCCACCGGAGGAGAGAGCATCGGACCAGAAGGTTAGGGCGAATTCGCGGTTTTCGTGATGCAGAGCTCGCTCGATGGATTCTCTCAGGCCTTTCGGCTCAATACCAAAAGTCGTCAGCGCGGACCGATCAAAGACCAGCGTCGGGTTTCTCATGCTCTCGATCAGCTTGCGGCCTACGCGAGCATAAATCGGAGTGACCAGGCCCAGCCACAAACTCGATAGCCGGGGCGTCAGGACGGGCACCGGGATCATCCATCGCCGCAGGCCGCATTGGCGCGCGTACTCTTGCATGATTTCGCCATAGCTGACTTGGTCGGGACCACCGATCTCAATTACCACAGACTGTTCCACCGGCAATTCCAGAGCCGCCACAAGATAGGCAATCACATCTTCGATCGCGATTGGCTGGGCTTTGATCTCAACCCATCTCGGACAAATCATGACCGGCAAGCGTTGCACCAGAGCACGAATCATTTCGAAGGAAAGGCTTCCGGAGCCGATTACGATCGAGGCGCGAAATTCCACGGTCGGCACCCCGGAACCTCGCAGGATGTCCGCCACCTCATGGCGACTTCGCAAGTGTGCGGATAACGCTTGATCCTGGTTTCCCAAGCCGCCTAAGTAGATAATGCGCCGCACTCCTTGTTCGCGAGAAGCATCGGCGAAATTTCGCGCGGCTTGCCGGTCTTCCTCTTCGAATTGTCCCGCTGAACCCATGGAATGTACCAGGTAATAAGCCGTGTCTACCCCTGCGAGCGCCAGCGCGAGCGAAGTACGATCCAGGCAATCGGCCTGAACAACTTCTGTGGAGGAAGAAACTCTTGTCACAAGGAACTCAGGATGCCGAGCGAGACAGCGGACGGGCCGGCCTGCTGCTTCAAGCGCCTTGAGGAGCCGTCCTCCGATATAGCCCGAGGCTCCCGTTAACAGGACGAGCGACCGATGATCCATGCTCAGATGATCCATGCTCATGGGTTACCTCAATTATCCTTGCGAGCTCAGATGGCCCACCTACTAATATCGGCTGTAGGACAGCTCCTATGAGCGGGACACGCCTGTCTACTGAGATGTGCCAGATGCAGGAATAGCTCGTCCCTGAACTGTGACACGAATTGTCAACAATTCTGGCACACATTCGCCGACGACCCTTTAGAATCAATGGGAGGGATTGTCAACTGCTCTGGCATCCTACACGGGGGGAAGAGGTTGCGTCGCCGCGTCGTAAGCAATGGACCCACAACCCAACCCGCTGATAAACCTGAAGCTTTTTGTTGAACTTGTCGATAGAACCGTTGCGTGCCAGACATTACGGGGGAATCGGCTCAGCGCGCTGACCTGAGCCTGCAACAGGACGCCGATATTGGGCGTCGGTCGCTGGCCGGTATTTGGGCCGGTTTGGGTTTGGTGCAATTCGCGTTATTGGCGGGAACCTATTCGAGCGTTCACCTGCTGGCGCTGCCGCTGTTCGCCGCCACAACCATGAGCGCCTACCTGCTGCGTTTGTTCCTCATTCTCCGTAAGGATCACATATATCAGCGCAACCCGCGGGCCTGGCGATTAACTTTCTGCGCGACGCTGATTTGCTTTTCGAGCGCTTGGGGACTCTTGAGCTGCTATAGCTATATATCGAGCGGCTTTTCCGATTGGAATTCGCTCCTGCTGACGTTCTGCGTCCTGAGCATCAGTTTTGGGGCCATCGTTTCGCTCACTCCCAGACCGTTGTATCTCTATTGTCATGTTTTGCCCCTGCTGGTCCCGCCCATTGCGGTTGACCTGTGGCTGGGAGGCAATGGCTACGGACTGGCTCTCATCAATCTGGTGTGCCTCACGTTTTTGTTGATGCAAGGAAGGCAGTTGAGCGCACAATACCGGATGGCCTCGGAGGACCGGCGTCTGCTGGAATCGGCAAAGAAGATGGCGGAAGCCGCCAATGAAGCCAAGGGGCACTTCCTGGCGAACATCAGTCACGAGCTGCGCACACCGATGAATGGCATCATCGGAATGACCGAACTGGCGCTGGAGACCCAACTCAGCGCCGAACAGCGCGATCTCCTCGAAACCTCGCGCGATTCCGCGATTTCGCTGCTGCACCTGCTCAACGACGTGCTCGATTTTTCCAAAATGGGAGCCAACAGCGTTCAACTGGACAGAGCAACGTTCGATCTGGCGAGGCTGGTGTCGGAAACCACGGGGGTGTTTGAGCTGCCGGCCAAGGAAAAGGGCTTGTCGCTCGACTGCGAGATTTCGGCCGAAATTCCCCCGGCGGTCACCGGAGATTCCGCCCGCTTGCGCCAGATTCTTGTGAACTTGCTCGGAAACGCCATTAAATTTACCCCGGCCGGCGGGGTGCGCGTTGACGCCGCGCTGGAATCCAAAGGCTCCCGGGAGGTCCAGATACGCTTCGCGGTGACAGACACCGGCATCGGCATTCCGCAGGAAAAGCAAAGCGTTATTTTTCAGCCCTTTGCTCAAGCCGACGGATCGATGACCAGAAAATACGGTGGCACCGGCCTGGGATTGAGCATCGCGATGAGTCTGGTGGAGTTGATGGACGGGAGAATGTGGATGTCGAGCGAACCTGGCAAGGGCAGCGCCTTTCATTTCTCCGTGCCCTTCAGACTCCCCGAAGCCGAAGAAGACCGGGCAGTCCATGAACTGGTTGGCGGGGTGAGCAACCCGGCGCCGGTGTAGAGTGACGCCGCACCAAGAAAAAGTTGACGATGATTATCCCGCCGTTTTCCAGAGACTTCGCGATATAGCGCGCTATTCCATCGGCTACCTTTCCGCTAAAAGCCGGCACTCGCGTTGTAGACTCAAGCGAGAAAATCCCAGCGGTCGAGCGAGGAATGCCGGAAATCAATTCTGCAGTCAGTTTTCCCAGGCCTGGCCCTCAGTGGCTGGAGGCGCCGGATGAGCGCACACCCGGATTTTTCCCGGCTTTTGCCCGCGTATCGGTTGCCATTCAAACGTTATTGCGGGAACGCGTGCCTTCCCATTATTTCGTGGATACGCGAGGCTTCGGCAACGTAAAGACCGCTTATCCGATGCTGGTGTACCGGGCCAGCCGTCCGTTCCGCGGCAAGCTGCGCACGGAGCTGACCTACGACGTCCTGCATCCGAAAACGCTGGCCGCATTCTTCCGGACAGTGCGCCCCGCTCTGGCGGAAGTGCTGGAGACCGCGCAGAACCGCCTGCTGGCCGAAGGGTTTACAGAATGGGCTGCAATGTATCAGCCCAGCCGCGCCAACGCTATTCTTGAATCCGTGCAGAGATTGAACAAAAGCCGGAAGTGCTTGTACGTTCTGATTCGCGCCGAGAGCGGGCTGGTGACCACCCTGATCGATTTAGCCGGCCTGGGAAATCTTCCGATAAGACAACAGGCCCGCCGCATGGCGTCGTTTGAAAAGAAATGGAGATACCAGCTGCCCCGGATGTACCCCGGAACGGACTTCACCTGGCTGGCGCCGGAACTGCTGGAGACGGCTGCGCGAGCACTCGCCCAGCCTGTTGGATTACCGGAGCAAACTCACGTTACCGAGTCATGACCGCGAAGCCCTGTTCAGGGCCAAGGGAGTTGGTTTCCCCTATTCCACAAAACCCAGGCCGTGCAGCGTAGCCGCCGGTTCGCCGTCTTTCTCAAAGGCGCCGACGTCGACCGTCGCCTTTTGGCGGCCTCGGACCAGCGCCACCCCGTAGGGCGCGGTGGCGAACTTGAACGTCCCCCTTAGCAGATCCAGATCGTTCGAAGTTCCGGCCTTGAATCCGGTGTC
>Ga0302325_10004450_pt1 | contig 32420 bp, 28 predicted proteins | sample Palsa_T0_2_FD_201948 | JGI IMG/M metagenome (GOLD analysis project Ga0302325, IMG submission 201948) | Peat permafrost microbial communities from Stordalen Mire near Abisko, Sweden - Palsa_T0_2 | ecosystem: Environmental > Terrestrial > Soil > Palsa > Peat permafrost | place: Sweden: Abisko... | reverse complement strand
GGTTTCTTGCCATGGCCGTTGGCAGCATCGCATGGGGCACTCTGAGCGATCGCATCGGCGCGCGCTGGACCTCCCTGATCGGCGCCTTGCTGTTGGGCGTGGGCCTTGAACTGGCGAGCCTTGCGCCGTCGCTGCTCGGATTCCAGCTGGCCTTCGGCCTGCTGGTGGGCGTAGCCACCTCGGCGATCTTTGCGCCGATCGTAGCGTGCGTGACCGGCTGGTTCTCGACGCAGCGCAGCCTCGCGGTATCGCTGGTCTCAGCGGGCTTCGGCGTCGCACCGCTGACCATGTCGCCGTGGGTCGCGCATCTGGCGCTCTCGCATGACTGGCGGCAGGTGCTGCAAATCGTGGCCGTGCTGGTCGTGGCGGTTCTGGTGCCCGCATCGATGCTGATACGTCGTCCCCCGGCGCTCGAGCAGGCCGCGGCGCCGGCGGGCATGGGTGCCGGCGCGCCCTCGACACTGCCCATCGGGCAGTTACTGCGCTCACCGCAGTTTGTCGTGCTGGCGCTCACGAATTTCTTCTGCTGCGCCACGCACTCCGGACCGATCATCCACACCGTCAGTTACGCAGTGACGTGCGGCATCCCGCTGACTACGGCAGTGACCATTTATAGCGTGGAGGGGCTTGCAGGTCTCGGCGGCCGCATCGCCTTCGGGCTGGCGGGCGACCAGTTTGGGGCGCGACGCACGCTGATTGTCGGCCTGCTGATGCAGGCCTTCTTCGCCGCTTCATACTACTTCGCCACCTCCTTGACCATGTTCTACGCGGTGGCGGTGGTGTTCGGATTTACCTATGGCGGTGTGATGCCGCTCTATGCGGTGCTGGCACGGGAGAACTTCCCGCTCAAGGTGATGGGTACAGTGATCGGTGGTACCGCGATGGCGGGCAGCCTGGGCATGGCAACCGGCCCGGTGCTCGGCGGTTGGTTGTACGACCGCTTTGGCAGCTACGGCGCCCTGTACCTGGTGGCGTGGGGATTCGGGATCGTTGCGGTGCTGATGGCGCTGACTTTCAGACCCGTGAGTGCAAATCAGGGCGACGCCGTCGCGGCATAACGCATCGATCAGCGGCCGGCCGGCTCCGATGCCACGGCGTAATCCCAGGCAGCCTCTTCGATGAGCGACTCTTGATCGCGGTTGCAGCTGGCAAACGCCTTTTGTTTATTGGGGCCCTGGTAGTAGCGTCTGAATTCGCGCGCCTTGACCGAGCCCTCGGTACGCGTCTTGAGTATGGATTTCACGCGCCCGATGTAACTGAGTTGCGTATCGAAATGGGCACTCCAGAAAAACGGCACATCTTTATAGGGCGCCGCCTGCCCGAGGATGATGCGAGCCACATGCTGGCCTTGGCGTTCGGCGTGCACCCAGTGCTCGACGCGGATACTTTCTCCCGTATGAGGATCGGGATAGCGCGCAATATCGCCGATGGCAAAGATCCCGGGCTGCGAGGTCTCGAGCTGCGCATTCACGATCACTCCGCCGCCCTCTTCTGCGGCGGCACAGGATAGACCTGAGGCTTGCGCGATCTCCGTTCTGGGTGTGACTCCGATACCGGCGACCACAAAATCAGTCGGCAGCTTGTGCCCGTTATCCAGCGTCACTCGCTTGCCATCAAATTCGCGCACCTGCCGACCGAAGTGAAAGCGCACACCTTGCTTCTCGTGCACCGCCTGGATCATCTTGCCGACGTCGCTACCGAGCAGTTTCTTTAGCGGCACATCCTCGGGCGTGACGACATGCACCGCCAGTTTCCGCTGGCGGAGCGAGGCGGCCACTTCCAGGCCAATGAAGCTTGCGCCAATAACGATCACGCGCCTGGCGCGCCGGGCAGCGAGCACCAGCGCATCGGCGTCCCGAAGCGTGCGCAGCACGTGGACATTGGGCAGGTTGGAGCCGGGCCATTGCGCTCGTTTGGGCTGCGCGCCAGTGGCCAGCACCAGAATGTCATAGCCAAGCTGTTCACCACTCTCCAACAGCAGCGATTGGCCTTTGGCATCGATGGCTTGGGCCTTGGTGCCCAGACGCAGATTCAGGTCTCCTGCTGCCGCTGTGCGCCCAGATTTGACCAGCAAGCTCTCCTTGCGGGACTTCTCGCCGCTGAGGTATTGCTTTGAACAAAAGGTCCGATCGTAGGGCGGATCGGCCTCATCACTCACGAGAGTAATCTCGCCCTTGAACCCGAAGCGCAGGAGCCATTGCGCACACGCATAGCCGCCAGCGCCACCGCCCAGGATCACTACCCGGGACGTATGCGCCGGCGCTTCAGGCGCGGACCTGGGCTGCGGCTCGGTGATGAACAGACGACCGTCGCGGATGCGCGTGCCGTAGCGCGTCAGAGGCGAAAAGGCCGGCGCGGCGATCGCCTCGCCAGTAGCCAGTGAGAATCGGGCGTGGTGCCACGGACAATGAACTTCACCGTTTGCGAGGATCCCCTGCTCCAGCGGCCCCGCCTGGTGAGTGCAGGTTGCACTGAGCGCGCAGTACTTTCCCTGATGGTTCGCCAGTAAGACTGGCTTGCCCTGCCAGCGTCCTGCCAGCATGGCGCCTTCGGGCAAGGTCGCGAGATCGATGCCGGCCTTGAAATCTGGCGTTTTGGGTTTGGTCATACATCCCCGCGAGTACAAAGTGGCCGTCTAAGCGCTCGGCTCGCCGCGCTTGCTCAGCTGGATCGATCAGAGACTTTGCGCAGTTCGATTTTAGCGCGATTGGACACCTGCGGGCGCTCCCGGCCCAGCGTGCTCTAGATACGCGGCGATGCGGCGTCTGTAAGCGCCCGCTGACAAGGGCTAAAGGATCAGGAGGACTGCCTGAGGGCGCTGGGTCCTGTATTGTCGGAAAAGTTACCGCTGGAGGCACCATGGTCGTATCAAAACCCATCGCACGCACCGTCCTGACGCTAATGGGCCTCATCCTGCTGGCCACCGGGTGCGCCCGTGAGCCGAGCGAAGGCTACTACGATCGCGACCATCATCGGTGGTGGCACGAACATACGTGGCGCGACTGCGCCGAGCACGACGACCACTGCCACGAATAGTTAGGATGCGGGGCGGCTTAATTTACACCGCCGCCGCGCGAATCTTCAGTCCGTCGCTACGGTGACGTGGGCAAAGTGGGCATCGGCGGTCGAGCAACCCAGTGAGAACTTGGTGAGCGTGACTGTGCCCACGCGCACGGCCGCGCGATGTCCGGCGGCACTGAGCTCAGCCTCGCCCGCGGCATTCAGCGACAGCTCAAACTCTATCGGCTGATTCTTCCACGGTACGGTCGCCACTGGCACCACAGCCTTATCGGGCAGTGGTCCGAGCAGATCAATTTGTAGCAGCTCGGGGCTTGCGCCCAGGATCTGGGCACGCAGGCCAAAGCTTTGGGCCACTTCTGATCCGGCCAGCAGGGCGTTGGCAACAGGCGCCGCACTGGGGTCCGTGCGCCCCTCTTTCATCAGCAGCGAACCCCGAATCTGAACTCGAGTGCCGCTCAAAGTCCGCACCCAGTCGGCGAAGTGGCCGGCCGGGGTATCGCACTCATAATCGTAGCTCTCGGTAGCAGCGGTCACCGGCGCGGGCGTCGCAAGCTGTGAGGATGCGCTAGGCCCATCAGCACAACTGCACAGCAACACGGCCGTGCCAGTGCCTGCGAGACAAAGAACCAAGTGCCTTAGCATTATTTCCAAACTCCTCTCGCATGGCCTCCGGCCCGGCATCTCAACATAAGTACGAGTGAGCTTTTGAGCAATTACCGCCTCATCACTGCATCCGCCGGGGCAGCGGCTGCGTTATGCTGATGTAGTTATCGCAGGCAGGCGCCTGCGAGCTCTAGTTATGCCCGAAGCTTGAGGAACCGACGACCGCGCGATGGCAACACCGGACAGTAACGCCCCAAGTCAGACCGAATACGCCGAACTGCTGGCGCGCTGTGCACGCGGTGATGCAGCAGCGCTTGAGCGGCTGTACCGGCGCGCCTCGCCGGTGCTGTTTGGCTGCCTGATCCGGATCCTGCGCCGCCGCGCCGTCGCTGAGGAAGCCCTGCAGGATGCCTTTGTCAGCATCTGGCAGCGCAGCCGCCAGTACCAGCCGCAACTTGGCCATGCGCTAGGCTGGATGGTCGCGATCGCGCGCAACCGCGCCATCGACCTGCTGCGCCGGGAACGCAACGCACCGATTTCCGTGCCCGAACTTCCGGATGAAGAGCAGCCAGGCCAGGAGATTGATGAGCCCACGCTACTGACCGGCGACTCACTAGAACGCTGCTTGAAGCGCCTGAGCGGTGAGCAACAGCGTTGCCTGGAATTCGCCTATGTCCGCGGCCGATCCCACGAGGAGATTGCAGGGCTGCTCGGCAGCCCCATCGGTACCGTCAAGAGCTGGATACGACGCGGCCTGTTTGCGCTGCGCGAGTGCCTGGAATCATGAAGCCGCTCAATGACAACCTGATTGATCGGCTCGCGGCCGACTATGCAGTCGGCACCCTGCGCGGCGCGGCGCGGCGGCGCCTCGAGGCGTGGCGCCGCGAATCGCCCGCCGTAGAGCAGCGCTGCCAGGAGTGGGAACTGCGCCTCGCGGCGCTGGCGCTGCGCGCCCGCCCGATTGCCCCACCCGCGGGTCAGTGGAACAAGCTGCGCGACCGTTTAGGCTTCGCACCCCAGGTGCCGCTGGCGACACGCTGGGTCGCCGGTCTGGCCGTGCTCGCACTCTTCGGCGCGCTCAGCGTGCAATTCCTGAACTTCCGGCCACTGCGGCCGGATGCCGTCGCGGTGCTTGCGAGCCCGAGCGGCCACTCCAACTGGCAGGTCGAGGTCTACACGCGCAGCGGACGGCTGGTCATGCACTCGAACAACGCACCGCGCCATCCGAGCAACCGCGACTTCGAGCTGTGGGCGTTACCGAAGAATGGCGCAGCGCCCGTCTCGCTCGGCCTGATGCCCAGCAGCGGCGAAGCCTCAGAGACTCTGACAGCCGAGCAGGCCGCAGCGCTCGCCCAGTCGGCTCAGGTCGCCATCAGCGTGGAACCAGTCGGCGGTTCGCCAACCCACCTGCCGACCGGGCCCGTGGTCTTCGTAGCCCCGCTCAACACGGTCAGTTAAACCCGATTTGTCGAAGGCGGACCCGGATGCGTGTGCACTGGCACGCGCTTGAGCCAGAGCCTGAGCGCCTGCCAGTGGATGCCAATCATCACCTGCAGGGTCATCAGCGGATAGCGCACTAACACCAGCGCCAGCGATGCGGCGCTGATCGCGCGCCGCTGCAGCCCCAGAGTGGCCGCAAACAGCGCCTTGCCGCGCTGCTCACAATCCATCTGTACGGCCACACCATTCCCGGGCGCACTCAACTGCCATCGGTAGCTCAGGTCCATCGGCATGAACGGCGAGACATGCATGCGCTTGTCCGAATGCCAGCGCCAGCTGCGTGGCCCGCCTTCGGCCTCGCTCGCAGGCAGCACGTAGCAGTGCTGCTCGCCCCAGGGCGTGTTGTTGACTTCGGCGACGATGGCCTCAAGGCGCTCGCCCTGTGCATCGAAGCAGTAGTAGAAACTGACTGGGTTGAAGCAGTAGCCAAAATAACGCAGGTGGGTCAGCAGCCGGATCGGCCCCAGCGGTCGCACGCCGGTGCGCTCGGCCACCAGATCACGCACGGCGCTCGCCAGCGGCACGGCCGGATCACCCAGATGATCGCTGCGGCGGAAGCTGGCGAGGTTCGCGCGCTCAACGGACCAGAACCAGCGCCGGGCAAAGACCTGATCCAGCTCAGCCAGATCCAGATACGCCATGAACAACGGATAGCGAAACTCGTGCACGCGCGGCGTGTGCCGCCGGTGCTTAACCTGCCCGATGTACAGCGCGCTGTGCATGCAGATCACGTTCAAAGTGCGCCAGCGCCTGCTGCGCGCTGACGACGCCGTCCTCATGGAACCCATAGCGCCAGTAGGCTCCGGCGTAGTAGCAGCCGGCCGTGCCATCGAGCTCAGCGTGCCGGGCCTGCGCCTCGACCGCCGCGGGGGTGAAGATCGGGTGATGGTAGAGCACGCGCCTGAGGATACGCTCAGGGTCGATCATGCTGCTGCCATTGAGGGTCACGCACAGCGTCGCCGGTGCTTTGATCGCCTGCAGGATATTCATGTTGTAGCTCACGCACACACGCTCGGCCGCCTGCACCGGCACGTGGTAGTTCCAGGCTGCCCAGGCACGGCGCGTACGCGGCAGCACGCGCTCATCGGTGTGCAGCACCGCCTCGTTCTCCTGGTAGCGCATCGCGCCCAGAACCTCGCGCTCGAGTGAACCGGCATCGCTCAGCAGGGCGAGCGCCTGGTCACTGTGGCAGGCGAGGAACACCCGGTCAAAGGCGAGCGCCTCGGCGCCGCGCGCCTTGATAAGCACCCGCCCCGGCAGGCGGCGGATGCTCTCCACCGGTGAATTCAGGTGGATGCTGGCACGGAACGGGGCCACCAGCTTCTCGACGTAGCTGGCCGAGCCACCGGCGATCGTGCGCCACTGCGGCCGCTCATTCACGCTCAGCATGCCGTGGTTGCGGAAGAACCCGATCAGGAAGCGCGCCGGCATGCCCTCGATTTCCGCCGGCGCGGCCGACCAGATCGCCGCGGCCATCGGCACCAGGTAATTGTTCACGAACTCATCCGAGTAGCGCTGCTCGCGCACATACTCGCCCAGGGTCAGCGGTGCCGAGCCCGGCTCGAGCAGTATCGGGGCATGGGCATTGAAGCGCAGGATCTCGCGCCACAGGCGGTGGAACGAGGGCCGCAGCAGGTTGCGTCGCTGCGCAAAGAGCGTGTTGATGCTGGTGCCGTTGTACTCGAGGCCACTGGCTTCATTGCGGACGCTGAAGCTCATCGCGCTCGCCTGCGAGGCCACCCCGAGATCAGCGAGCATGCGGGTGAAATTCGGGTAGGTGGCGTGATTGAAGACGATGAAGCCGGTATCGACCGCAAAGCGCTCGCCCCCTAAGCTGATCCGATGCGTATGGGTGTGGCCGCCGATATAGTCCGCGGCTTCAAAAATCGTAAGCTCATGTTCCCGGTGCAGGGCCCGGGCAATGACATTGCCGGCAATGCCGGTGCCGATGACCGCGATCCTCATGAGGCCCGACTCCCGCTGGCCGAGTGCAGCCGGCGCGGTGGGCGCGGCACAAAGGCGCTGGTACGTTGTACGTATTCCCGATAGCCGGGTCGCCGCTCGGCAATGTCCTGCTCGAGCAGCGTGACGCCCGAGACCTTGAGCAGCAGCAGGCTCATCAGGAGCGGCGCGGGCAGCGACCACCAGCCGCCGGCCGATAGCGCGATCAGGTAGTAGCCCCACCACAGGCAGAATTCACCGAAGTAATTGGGGTGGCGCGTGTAGCGCCACAGGCCGCGATCCATCACCTGGCCGCGCTGGGCCGGATCGGCCTTGAAGCGTGCCAGCTGCGCATCGCCTACCGCTTCGAAGTACAGCCCGATAGCCCACAGCAGCGCTCCGGCGGCATCGAGCAGCCCCAGTGGCGCTGTTGAATGCACCGCTGCGAGCAGCGGCAGGGAGATGACCCAGGCGAGCAATGCCTGCAGCGCAAACACCAGGTACAGGCTCTTCCACTCAAAACCCGGATTGTTACGCGCCCGGATCTGCTGGTAGCGCCGATCCTCACCGTGCCCGTGGTTACGCCAGCCGATATAGATCGCCAGCCGTGCGGCCCACAGCGTCACCAGCACCAGCACCAGCAGCGTGCGCGGTGAACGCGAGTCACCAGCAATCGCATAGCAACTGGCGGCCAGCAGGAACATGACCGACCAGAGCGTATCGATGATACTGACATTGCGCAGCTTCAGGCTCAGGAGCCACGCGAGCACCATCAGCGGCGCAATCGTCGCCAGGCCCCCAAGCCAGAGCGCGAGGCTAAACATGAAGCCGCCTCGCCAGCAGCAGCAACCCGGGCAGCATCGTGCCCCAGCCCACGCCCTCGGCCCAGAGCGCCGCGCCGGGATGCGGCAGTGTCACGGCGCCCAGTCGCGCGCCGCCGTAATAGGAAAGAGGTGCCGCGATCGCGCCCAGTACCATGGCGATCACCGTGCGTCCCTGTAGCCAGCGCAGCGAGACATCCAGCGTCATCGCGAACAGCGCCCAGAGCGCGACGATCCAGGCCGGCGCCAGCAGCGGACCAAAGAAGCTGCCCGGATAGGCAGTCAGTCCCGCATAGCTCAAGGCACTGTCCCAGACAAAGCCGATCAGCGCCACGAGCACCAGCAACAGCAACTGGCGTGGCCAGGCGCGCCGCGCCAGCAGCAGCGAGCCCAGCAGGATCAGGCCGGTGATCGCAAGCCCAAGCCGGCCCTGATGACGAGCCGCACCCAACACACAGGCAAACCAGCCGATTTCAAAGGCAACAAAATTGAACAGGATCGCGCCGCGCGTCGGCGCTGGCCGCGGCGCGTTCAAGGGGTGTGGCCCGCGCGGCGCGTGAACAGATAATGGCTCACCCACCACTCCTGGCCGTGCGCATAACCGAACAGCTCTGCACAGGCCATGAAGAACATGCGCCAGCGATGCCACCAGCGGCGCGCCTCATCGCTGCCGTAGGTGCCCTGCAGGATCGGCAGGATCTGCTCACGCCGCGCGTCCTGGTTGGCAAGCCACGCATTGGCGGTGCGCTCGTAGTGGCGCCCGTCCCAGCGCCAGCGATTGGCCAGTTCCAGGTGCTCCTGGAAGCGCAGCGGCAGCTCATCGCTTGGCATCATGCCGCCCGAGAAGAAATAGCGCCCCATCCAGTCATCGCTCCCATCCCGTTCAAACGGGTAGGGTACCGAGCGATGACAGAACACATGCATGAAGAACTTGCCCTCTGGTGCGAGCCAGCGCGCCACGCGCCTGAAGGCTTCCGGCCAGTTGCGCAGATGCTCGAACATCTCGACCGAGACGATGCGATCAAAACGGCCCGGCGCCTCGAAGGCATTGATGTCGCAGGTAATGACCCGCACGTTGCGAAGCGCGCGTGCAGCCAGTTGCGATTCGATGTAGGCACGCTGCGAATGCGAGTTGGACACCGCGGTAATCCGCGCTGCCGGATAGTGCATCGCCATCCACAGCGTCAGTGAACCCCATCCGCACCCGAGCTCCAGAATCTCCTGCCCGTCGGCGAGCTGCGCCCGCGCGCAGGTCACCGCAAGGGCCGCGGACTCGGCGGCATCCAGACTTGTGACACCCTCGCCCCAGTAGCAGGCACTGTACTTGCGATGATGCCCGAGCACTGCGCCAAAGAAAGCCGCGGGCAGCTCATAGTGCTGTTCGTTGGCGAGCGCCGGGAGCGGCGCTACCGGGGCTGTGCGAAGTTCTGAAATGAACTGCTCAGTCAGCAGCGCTGAAGCAGCGGCATCGTCGCTGGCGAGGCTCGCCAGCCGCGATTTCAGCAGCCGCCGGATGCCCTGGCGGACGACCGTGTCCGGCACCAGCCCCTGCTCTACCCAGTCCATGGCGCGTGCGCCTGCACCCTTGACCACTGCTGCCTCCTCATCCGCGCCGGCCGCCCGCAGCCGCCACACGGCAATTTACCCGTTCAGTGACTTTACGCGGCGAGTGCAGGCTTGGATGCAGGCGCGGGAGAGAAAGTTGGCGCTGCGGCAGCCCGGATTCGGTCTGCCGTACAGCATCTAGCGACGGGCCGGGACCCGCGTGGCCGGGTTACTTGACCTTGCGGCCCAACCGCCAGCCGGTGACGGCCCAGAGCGCGGCGATCCCGGCACCCAGCAGTGCGATCGAGGCCGGGGACACGCCCGAGCTCTTCAGGAAGCCCTGCAGCTGGGCCGCGAGCGCATCGCCGCCGCGATAGACCGGGACGTCGTTGAAGCTCTTCGCCTTGTACTTGGTCTCCGTGTCCACGACGCTGTAGAGCATTTCGCGCCCGGGTCGGATGAAGGCATATTCACCGACTCGGCGCAGCACCATCGTCGCCACCAGCACCGCGAAAGTTCCGGTCGCTGCCAGCCCCAGAAACCCGGCCACCATCAGCAGCGGCACAACCGTGAGCAATGTCACCACCCCGAAGCGCTGCGCGATGCGTCCGGTGAGGAAGAACTGAAAACCGACCGTCAGCGCCTGCACCAGGACATCGATGCGGCTGAAAACCTGGGTCCTCAGCTCCGGATCGCTGAAGGTCTTTTTAACGATATCGAGCTGCTCCATATACAGGAAGGTCGTGACCGAGGAGAGCAGCACCATGAACAGCGCGATGCCGAGCAGGTAGGGCGATTTGAGCACGAGCAGCATGCCGGCGAAGGGATTGGCGCTGCCCACGGGCCGATCATCGCCTGCCACGGCCTGATTCGTGAGCGTCATCGAGGCACTTTTGCGCAACAGCGTGCGCTGACAGACGATCGCAATGACGAAGAAGGCTGCGCCCATGAACAGCACGCCCGGATTGCCGATTCTCGTTACCAGCAGATCACTCAGCAGCGGTCCGACCAGGGCCCCGGCCGTGCCACCCACGGCGATGACGCCGAAGAGCCGCTTGGTCTGATCCTTGCTCAGGATCTCGAGCATGAAGCTCCAGAAGACCGAGACGAAGAACAGGTTCACCACGCTGATCATCACGTAGAACACGGCGCTCACGAGCGTATTTTGCGGGTCGGTCTTGAGCACGATGCCGATGACCGCCAGCAGCAATGCAATCGCGCCATAGATGGTGGGCAGCAGCACGGCGCGGCGCACGCGCGCAACCAGCGTCGCGTACAGCATGACCACGCCGATCGAAGCCACCCAGGTGATCACGAACAGGTTCTTGACGCGCTCGCCACCCAGAATCGTGCCCACCGTTTCGCGCACCGGCCGCACGGCGAAATAGCCGCAGAACACGGCAAAGAACAGGATGAAGGCCGCAATGACAATCGGCATCTCATCCGGCTCGATCTTGGCGCTGCGCCGAAGCACCCGCGCCAGCAGGGAATTGTCATTGCTTGCCATGAGAGCCCTTTAATTGCCCGGATACGCCAAGAGCGGAAATTAGCACGTGCCGCTTAAGCGGCGTAACCGCCGGAGCGACAAGAATGTTCAACGAGCTGGCTTAACCGTCCTTGCGCAGCTGCTCAAAGCGCCGCCCCAGCGAGAGCGCGATCGCACCCCATGCGAGCGAGGCGAACGCCCCGACGCCCAGCGTGCCGGCCAGCCCAATGCCGAGCAGCCCCAGTCCGCCCTGCATCCACGCGGAGGACAAATCGCCAAAGCGGTAGACCACCGTGTCGATGAAGTTCTTGGCCTGGTAGCGCAAAGCCTGTGGCACGACGGTGAAGCAGATCTCGCGGCTCGGGCGCGCGATCGCATACTGGCTGACACGCTGCACGACCCGCAGCGCCTGCACCGCCAGCAGCGAAGGGGCCAGCAGTACGCCGACGAAGGCGATCAGCATCACCACCGGATTGAGCACCAGCGCCGAGGTGACACCAAAGCGCTGCACATAGCGACCCAGGCCGAAAATCAGCACTACCGCAGTGCAGATATTGACCACCAGATCGATGTCGGCAATAGCCTGCGTGCGACCGGCGATCTCGGGGAAGGTGCGCGCAATCACATCGGTCTGCAGGAAATACCCCATGGTCGCAATCCAGGTCATCATCAGCATGAACAGCGACTGGCTGCGCATGTAGGGCGAGCCGATGACCTGCGTTATGCCCGTGAACGGATCGCCACTCAAGCTGTGCGCAAGCGTACTGGTCTGTGTCAGCTCACCGCGTGCGCGCAACCGCGCCTTCTCGCGCACCAGCAGCAGCACCAGGCCGATCAGCACCACAAAGCCGCCGGCCGCCATCGCCAACAGTGCATCGAGTCCGCGCGTGACAACGAAGTGATGCGTCACCAGCGGTCCGGCAATGGCGCCGAGTTCCCCGCCAGCCGCGATCAGCGCGAACAGGCGCGTCGCCTGATCGGGCACGAACAGATCGGCCATCAGGCTCCAGAACACCGAGATCATGAACAGATTGGAAACTGAGAACCAGACAAAGTAGGACACGGCCAGTGCCCGGCTATCGGGCATCAAGTGGTACAGCCACGAGAACAGCAGAATGTTCAACAGCCAGAACACGAAGATTCCGGGCAGGAAGCGCGTGAGCTTGAAGCGCGCAGCCAGGCCGGTATACAGCTGTGAGCAGGCGAAGGTGAGTATGAAGGTGCCTGTGAACAGGTACGGCAACCGCTCTACGCCATAGACCGTCGCCATGACATCGCGGATCGGACGCAGAATGTAGTAGCTGCCCAGCAGGACAAAGTTGCACGCGAAGGCCAGCGCCACGGCGCGCAGCTCGTGCGGGGCGACGCGGGTGGCGAGATTCAGGGCCCGCAACAGGGCTGATCGCCCGGTGCTCATCGATTGATCGCCGTCGCCGTAACGCGCCTCATGAGCTAAAGATGACCTTCATCAGTTCCAGCACCCCTAATCCCCTCCCAGACTTCTGCTGCAACGAAGCGTCACGGATGACGCGACCCAGCGGCGGCGGGTTGCGCAATGAAGTGGAGCAGAGCCGCCTGCTGCCAATGACACTGGCTCATGCTGCACTCGTTGCTGCAATTCTTAATGAAAAAACCTAATTATGCGACTTCCAATTTGGGATTTTGTCTTGCTAGGTTGCATCATCGTGACCATAGAGATTCAGTCCTGCACTCGCACCGTGCGCCTAAAGGTGAAGACCGAGGGCTACGCGTGGCTTAATGCCGCGGCCATCGAGGTCAATCAGGTCTGGAATTTTGCCAACGAGACCAGCTACAGGGCGGCGCGGCCCTTCGCTGGTGCCGGCAAATGGCTCAGTGCCTTTGATCTGGACAAGCTGACGGCTGGGGCCGCTCCGTACTTTGAGCACATCGGTTCTGAGACGATCCAGCGGGTCAATGCCGCCTTTGCGACGGCGCGCAGAGAGGCTAAGAAACCCAAGCTCAAGTGGCGCGTCAGCAAGGGATCCAAACGGTCACTTGGATGGGTACCGTTCAAGGCCGCGCAGCTGAAGCTCAAGGGCAAGTGTCTGCGCTTCGCAGGTAAGGCCTTTCGCGTATTCGAGCAGGAACGGCTCCAGGGGACGAAGTGGAAAAGTGGCTGCTTTGCCCAGGATGCGGTCGGGGACTGGTGGTTGTGCGTTCCCGTGGAGTTTGCCGTGGCTCAGATCCCGGCGCCCAAGGCCGACGTCGGAATCGATTTGGGGCTTAAGACTACGGCGGCGACCAGCGATGGCGCCAAGCTTGAGGCCGGTCACTTCTACCGCGCTATTGAGCAGAAGATTGCCCAAGCCCAGCGCCGGGGCCATAAAGGACAGGCCAAGCGCCTGCACCGCACGGCGGCAAGGTGCAGGCAAGATGCCTTACACAAGTTCTCAACCCAGATCGTGAAGGAGTACCAGACGATATACATCGGCGATGTGAGCAGTCTCAAACTGGTAAAGACGCGGATGGCCAAGTCCGTCTTGGATGCCGGTTGGGGGATACTCAAGACGCAACTGCAGTACAAAGGCCAGCAGGCCGGCAGAAGCGTTCAAATCGTCAATGAAAGCAACACCACGCGACCATGCTACGACTGCAAGGCCCTGACGGGACCTACAGGGTTGGACATGCTCGTTGTAAGGACGTGGACGTGCAGTGCGTGCGGTGTCACGCATGATCGGGACGTGAACGCGGCCCGAAATGTCCGGTTCGTGGGAAGGTCGCTCCCATCTGTCAGCAGGAACGAGCCATCGCTTTCAGTCGCGCCGCCGAGCCAGACATCGAGTCGATGCGAGGCAGGGATCAGCGCGCTGGAAGCGGCGGCATGAGCACCGGGTCTACCGAATGTGCGGGTATGATGGCTGCCCTGCGGACCGCGCCATTACCAGCGAGGTGGTGGCCCAGCTGAAGAGGCATCCGGCGCTGGGTCCCCCAGATAGCATACGTGTCGAGACACTTGGTGGCGTGGTCTACCTCACTGGCCAGGTGACCACCGATTACCAGCGTCAGATAGCCGAATCCGCAGCGCGACAGGCTGCCGGCGAGAGCCGCATCGTGAACAGCCTTGCGCTGCCCTACAGCGGACGGTAATTTCAAGCCACCAAACGTGGCCTGTGACGTGCTATTGGTCCGGACGGGGCGATCAGGGGCTGCGCGGAGTTGCGCCGGTGGCGGTAGCGGTAATCGCGGCAAGCGCAGCCGTCATCGCGACCGCCACAGCGGCGCTCCCGATGCCGGCACCATGCCGGCTGGCGATCCAGTGCGGATCGTTGTAGCCGACCCAGGTCCGCTCGGCCTCGTCCTGCCAGACCAGCGCCTTCAATGGCAGGTCGATGCCGGCGCTCTGCGCCGCCTGCATCAGCGGGGTGCCGCCCCGCGGGTTGCCGAACATCAACACTTCGGTCGGGCGAAGATCCAGTCCGACCTTGGCGGCGGCGGCGGCATGATCCACCCTGGCCATCACAGCCATGCCATGCTCGCCGATCGCCGCGACCAGTCGGGTCACCGTCTCGGACGGTCCGTAGGCGCTTTCGAGAACGACCATTCCGGCGGGCGTCATGGCGTGCCCCCGGCCTTCGGCATCTGCCAGCGTGCTTGTACCTCCTGGAGCTTTAGGGCGAGCTCAGTCGGCGTCAGCACTTCCTTGCGCAGAAGTATATTGGCGAATGCGACGATCCACCGCTCGTAGTAGCTCAGCTTGCCGATCACGTCGCTGCCGAGTGCCTCGACGCCGCAACGTTTTTCCTCGGTATTGATGAGCTTGTGGAAATCCAGCACGTCGGCAAGGGCGTGGCAGCGTTTTTCCCAGATCTGAAGCTCGTGCTCCGCCCTGTCGATCTCGGGCGCGGGAACGCCGCCGATATCGTTGGGCAGCCGCTCGATCAGTCTACGCGTGTCGCTCATTGCGGATTCCTCGCCTCCAGGCTGGGATGCACGACTCCGATCATGGTGTCGCGGGTGACCAGAGCGGCCAGTTCCTGTTCGCTGAAGGCCTCGGTTCCCTTTGGGCGCAGCGGCAGGACCATGAACCGCATCATGGCGGTGGAATCCCCGACCCGGACGGCGACGTCATCCGGGACTATCGTGCCGAACTCGGCCAGCACCTTGCGCGGCTCGGCGATCGCGCGCGCCCGATAAGGTTTTTGCTTGTACCAGTCGGGCGGCAGCCCTAATACCGGCCGGGGATAGCAAGAGCACAGCGTGCAACAGATCAGGTTGTGCTCCGCCTCGGTATTCTCCAGCACGATCAGCTGGGTGTCATCGTAGAAGGTGATCCCGAACTCTTCGCAAGCCTTGCGGCCATCGGCTAGCAGCCGCGCCTTGAACGCCGGATCGACCCACGCACGGGCGACGATCTTGGCGCCCAGAGCCGGAGTGCGCGAATCCAGCACTTCCAGCTGCCGGCGGATTTCCGCGGCGGTAATCAGCTGCTTTTCGATCAGCAGCTCACGCACGCTGATCTCCAGCAGCTCGTAGTAGCCCGGCGAGCTGTCGGTCGCCTCAATGGCATCGTGATCATGATCGTGATCGCTGTCGGTCATGGCTCAGTCCTTTCCAGCCAGCTCTCAAACACTTCGATCTGAAGCCGGTCGGCAGGCTGGCCCTCGTAGCCGGCCCACACTTCGGCCATCGGGAAGACGATGCTGTAGTAGTGCCGGCGCAGCCCCGCGTTGTGGCCAAAACCCTCGATCTCGTTGTCGACGGCCGCCGGCTGAAGCACCTTCGCGATTACACCGCGCTTCCCGCGCAGGTAAGTCGGCACCCGGTAGTGCCCGATGGGCGCGCGGGTGGCGACGCGGATCGCATCGCCGACTTTGAAGAGGGCGATCTCCCCAAGCGCGGGGACAATCTGTGTCATTGGGAACTCCTGGGTTCGCGAACCGTGGCGTCCTGTGGCCCGTGTCGATTTCGTCCACCAGCGTGAATATCAATCGTCATGTCCAGAATGCCATCGATTATTGTCACCAAGGCACCGAAAGGAAAGGCCGATATTTATAGCCTTTTCGAGCAGCTCCGGAAACCCTCGCTTTCCGAGCGCTTCGCCACCCACTCCTGTCCCACCTCGGACTTGGCGGCGGAAACGACATGCCGGAATTCGGCCCCTGCGACCTATTTCCGCCTCGTGCATCCGAATTTAAAATGACACGATCTACCGACGTCCACAACCCCGCTGGCAATCATCAATAATCGGTATGCGCCCGACACCCGTCAGAATTCGCAGGCCTTGCACTGCGCCAGAATTGCTCGCAGCGCGACGCTCAGCAATGCGATCGGATGTTCAATCGATTCCCCCGAGGGGCACGCGCTCGCGAGGGCCGATTTGAATCTAAACTATTGATTCATAGGGGCGCCTCCGCCGGAGCGAGTGCCTCGATCTTGTAGTGCACAAGCTGCACTCAATTGCAGCGTATTTTAATCTGGCTCTTATGTTCGACTGGTCTAATTGGCAGCTGGCAAAGGTGATTCATGCGCATGCTCATTGTGGAGGATGACCGCAAGGTCGCGGATTTCGTAGCGCGAGGCTTGAGGGCCGAGAGCTTCGCGGTCGACGTCGTGCACGACGGCATTGCGGGTGAGCAATACATGCTCAGCTACGCTTACGACTTGATGATTCTGGATCTCATGTTGCCAAAGCTCAGCGGCACAGCATTGCTGGCTGAAGTACGCCGAATGCGACCCAACTTGCCAGTGCTGATCCTAAGCGCCCGGGATGCAATTACAGAGAAGGTGCGCCACTTCGAGGCCGGTGCCGACGACTACCTCACTAAGCCCTTCAACTTGGCAGAGCTCGTCGTTCGCATCAAGGCCCTGTTGCGTCGCGGTCCCGTCGAGCACGCGGCCACACTGCAAATCGCCGACCTTCAAGTCGATCGCGTCTCCCAGGTGGCCCGCAGGGCTGAGCAACGAATTGAGTTGACGGCGAAGGAATATGCTCTGCTTGTTTGCCTGATGTCGACGCCGGGCCGGGTCATGTCCCGGGAGATGATCATCAACAGTGTATGGGACCAGAGCTTTGAGGGCCTCTCGACAATTGTGGATGTTTACGTGCGCTACCTGCGCAAGAAAATTGACGAGCCTTTTGGCAAGAAGCTTATTCACACGGTACGCGGTGTTGGCTATTGCATCCGCGATCCGGAGGCTCCGTGAACCACCGCTCAATTGGCTTCCGGCTCTCGCTCTGGTACGCGGTGCTGCTCAGCGTCGCCTTTGCGCTGGTGGGTTTCATAACGTTTTTTGGTGTGGAGCATTACCTGCGCGCGACGCAAAGCGAGGTTCTACATCGCCGCGTTGAGCAGGTCGAACAAATACTGCAGATCAGCCCAGGCACTTCAGACCCTGATGCCCTGGCGGCACGGCTGGAGCTACAGATTGCACCGGAGTTCACGAACCGCTTATTGCGCATTACCCGCTGGCCTTCGACACGGATTTATGTATCCGGAGTGCCTGCCGACTCTGGATTCAACCCGGCGCAAGTGCCCGCCGCCGTGATCTGGCCCCAGCAATTCCAACTGCAGCGGGTAGTATTGCCAGGCGGCGCGCCGCTGCTCATCGGTCGCCTCCGCGAGTCAACGGCGAGCGGAGATTACTTGATCGAAATGGGCGCCTCACTCGCGGCCGCTGAAGCCTTACGTGATCACCTGCTGTCGATTCTGGCTCTGATCCTGCCGATTCTGATGCTACTGGCCGCTACCGGTGGCTATTTTCTGGTAGGCCGGGCGCTGCGCCCAGTTGATGAAATGACCCAAACAGCCGCCAGCATCAGTATTGGCGATCTGAACGCTCGCCTGCCGGTTCCACGAACCGGGGATGCACTCGAGCGACTTTCGGTGGCCTTGAATGAAATGCTCGGGCGATTGCGCGAGTCGGTGCAGATCTCACAGCGCTTTCTGGCCGATGCCTCGCACGAGCTTCGCACTCCATTGACCATCGTCAAAGGGGAGTTGGAGGCTTTGGTGTCTTCGCCCGAGTGCGGTCCGGCGACGCTCGATGCGATAGGCAGCGTCCTGGAGGAAGTTGAGCGGCTCAAACACCTGGTCGAGGGGCTGATGGCCATCTCCCGACTCGATGCCGGGGATGCCAAGCGCGAACTGGTCTACATCGATCTGATGGAACTTGTTGCGAACACCACCGAGCAGATGCGCCTGGTGGCCGAAGATGCGGGCATTAGCCTGGTGTACGCCGATCTGCAGTCCGTGCCGGTGATGGGTGATCGTGGCCGCCTGCAGCAGGTGATCGTCAATCTGCTCGACAATGCCATCAAGTACACGCCGCGTGGCGGCACGGTGCGGATCAATACCCTGCGCTCGGGTCGCGAAGGCGTACTGGAGATCCGCGACACCGGCATCGGCATACCCAGTGAAGCTATTGGCCATGTGTTCGAGCGCTTTTATCGTGTCGATGACGCCCGCTCGCGCGACAGCGGAGGCGTTGGCCTCGGACTGGCGATCGTCAAGGCCATCTGCAATGCCCACGGGGCTTCGATCGAGGTTACAAGCACCGTCGGCGTCGGCAGCCGCTTCAGCATCCGCTTTGCACTGGCAAGAGAGTCCGCGCTGCGAAACGTCGCCGCATCATCGAGTCTCAGCGCGCCCCCGGCGACTCGCGCGGCACACAGTGAGGTTTGAAGGTGTCCCGATGCCAGCCACTGTCTCCCGCTCATTCAGCGGAGCTGATGCCAGCATTCCGATCCGCAGGCCGAAGCGCCGGCGTCCAGTTGCGTTTGGCCCCTTAAGGCCCAAAGGTCACTGACGCCCATGTCACCGGTCCGTTTTGTCCTCAAGCATCCCTATACGGTTGCAGCCTCGCTGATCCTGATAAGTCTGCTCGGCATCGGTTCAGCGCTGCGCATGCCCATTGATATCTTTCCCGAGATCAACATTCCGGTCGTCAGCGTGGTCTGGACCTACGGTGGCATGAGCGCCACCGACATCCAGAACCGGATTCTCTCCTTCCACGAGCGCCAAATGGCTTCGCTGGTCGATGATATCTCGCGCATCGAGGCGACCAGCTACGAGGGCGTCGGGGTCGAAAAGGTCTACCTGCATGAGGGCGCGGATGTCAGCCGCGCGGTCTCGCAGCTGGCCAGCAGTGCACTGGTCGTACTCAAGTACATGCCGCCCAACATCACCCCGCCGATGGTGCTGCGCTACGGCGCCACCGACGTACCGATTATCCAGTTAAGCCTGGCCAGCACCAGTCTGCCTGATACCAAACTCAACGATCTGGGGCAGAACATCATTCGCCCGGATCTGGCGGTCGTGCATGGCGCCGAAGTACCGCAGCCTTACGGTGGCAAACCACGCGTCATCATGGCCGACCTGGACCCGCAGGCGCTCTCGGCGCGCGGCCTCTCGCCAGCGGACGTCAGCGATGCCTTGCAACGCCAGAACGTGATCCTGCCGGCCGGTGACGTCAAGATCGGCACCAAGGACTATCCACTGGCAATGAACAGCAGTCCGGATGTCATTGACAGCATCAACTCGTTTCCGGTGGCGCAGATTGCCGGAAGAACCGTGTTCATGCGCGACATCGCGCACGTGCACGATGGCTTCCAGGTACAGACCAATTCCGTCTCGGTCGACGGAACACCCGGTGCGCTGATCACAATTCGCAAGACCGGTGGCGTATCCACGCTGGCCGTGATCGCTGGCGTACGCGCCGCGCTGACCGACATTCGAAAAGTGATGCCTGCCGGCGTTACGATAAAGCCGCTATTTGATCAATCGATCTTCGTTAATGCCGCCCTCTCGAGCGTCAAGATCGGCGGCATGATGGCCGCCGGTTTGACGGCATTGATGATCTTGTTATTTCTCGGCAATTGGCGCCTGACACTGATCATCCTCGCGGCCATCCCGCTCTCCATTATTGCCGCGCTGCTGATGCTCTATGTCGGCGGCCAGACCTTGAACACCATGACCTTAGGGGGCTTCGCCCTCGCGGTGGGCATACTGGTCGATAACAGCACGGTTGTGATCGAGAACATCGAGCGGCACCTCAGTCTTGGCGAGCCGCTGACCGAGGCCATCGCCGACGGCGCCAATGAAGTCGCGGTACCCACGATGCTGGCCACGCTGTGCATCTGCATTGTTTTTGTCCCGGTGTTTCTGCTTCAGGGTACGGCCAAGTACCTCTTCTCCCCCCTTTCCCTCTCGGTCTGTCTGGCGCTGCTTGCGAGCCTCGCCCTGTCGTTCACGATGGTGCCGGTGCTGTTTTTATACCTGATGCGTACCCGACATGCCGCGTACCACAAAGAGATACCGGAAGGTACAACGCCCGATATCCGCCAGAACCTGTTCATGCATGTGCACCTGCGCTTCAACCAGGGCTTTGAGCGCATGCGCGAGGCCTATCGTGGGCTGCTGGCCTGGACGCTGGTGGAGTTGCGCCGGACCATAGGGTTCTTCGCGGTGCTGATGGTCGGCTCGCTACTGCTCTTCCCGCTGCTTGGCCGGGACTTCTTCCCGCAGGTCGATGCCGGGCAGTTTCGGCTGCATGTGCGGGCGCCGGCCGGCACGCGCCTTGAGGAGACGCAGGCGGATTTCTCGCGGGTTGAGTCGAGGATCCGCACGATTGCCGGCGCCGGCCAAATCGACACCGTACTCAATAATATCGGCCTGCCTTACAGCGGCATGAATATCGCACTCAGCGATTCGGCCACCGTCGGTCCGATGGATGGCGAGATCCTGGTGTCACTCAAAGCGCACCACAGCCCGACCGCGAAGCTGGTCGCGCAACTGCGCCGGGAGCTGCCCGAGCGGTTTCCATCCATGCAGTTTTTCTTCCAGCCTGCCGACATCGTGGATCAGGTGCTGAACTTTGGACAGCCCGCGCCGATTGACGTCCGGATCTCCGGGCCCGACAGCCAGGTTGCCTACGCGCTGGCGGGCAAGCTCACGCATGATCTGAAGCAGGTTCCCGGTGTGGTCGACTCCCACATCTTCCAGGTGCCCGATGCCCCCTCGCTCAATGTCAGTGTGGACCGATCCATAGCGATGCAAATGGGGCTGGAACAGCGTGCGACCGCCACTGACGTGCTGGTCGCCACGAACAGTAGCGCCCAAAGTGCACCCAACTTCTGGATCGATCCTCGTAACCAGGTCAGTTACCCCCTCGTTGTGCAGCTGCCGACCTACCACATCGATTCGACGCATGACCTGTGGACCATGCCGCTCGGGTCTGCGGCCAACGGTGGGCGAGGCCCGATGCTGATGAATATCGCAAGCTTCCAGCGCGGCGTCGAACCCCTCGTGCTCTCCCAGCTCAATATCCGACCGGTGTTTGATGTCCACGCCGATGTGCAGGGCCGTGATCTGTATTCGGCCGCCCAGGCCATCGACAGGGTCATCAAGGCCGACCGGCCGGACGCCAAGAGCGCCACGACCGTTACGCTGAGCGGCCAGGTGGAAACGATGCGCGAAAGTTACACGGGGCTGTTTTCCGGTATGGCCCTGGCCGTCATTCTGGTCTACCTGTTCCTGGTGATTAACTTCCAGAGCTGGATTGATCCGATCATCGTTCTGGTCGCCGTCCCCTTTGCGCTGAGCGGCGTCATGTGGATGCTCTATCTAAGCGGTACCCACCTGAGCGTGCCGGCGCTGATGGGTACGCTGATGTGCATCGGCCTGACGACCGCCAACAGCATTCTGGTGGTCAGTTTCGCCAATCAGCGCATCGATGCTGGCGATGATCCCGCAACCGCAGCGGCTACCGCGGGCTTCACCCGCATGCGTCCAGTGCTGATGACCGCCGGCGCTATGGTGCTCGGCATGATTCCGATGGCCCTCGGCCTCGGCGAGGGTGGTGAACAAAATGCACCGCTCGCCCGCGCCGTCATCGGCGGGCTGCTGTTTGCAACCCTTGCCACCCTGGTGCTGGTACCCACAACCTATCGGCTGCTGCGGAAGGCCCCCGGCGCCCAAACCCACACTCCGGGAGAGACGCTTGTCCACCACTGAGACCGACCAGAGACTAAAGCGCGCCGCCATCGGCATCGCGGCCATCCTGTTATTGGCCTTTCTAGTGGTATTTGGCATCAGGACCTATAGCGCACACCAGCTCGCCAGGGAAACGGCCAAGGCATCGGCGGCGTTGGTAACCGTAGAGGTGTTCAAGGTCCGCGGCACCGATGCCAAGGGTTTGCTCACGCTCCCAGGGGAAACGGCGGCCTGGTACGAGAGCACCATTTTTGCACGGGTCAGTGGCTTCGTCGCGAGCTGGCATGCCGACATTGGAGACCACGTGAAGGCCGGCGAAGTTCTGGCACGCATTGACACGCCCGAACTGGATGCCGAACTTCAGGCAGCGCAGGCCAAGCTTGATGTCTCCAAGGCCCAGGTCACGGTCAAGGAGGCGGACGCCGCATTTGCCGCTACCACCTACGAGCGCTGGAAGGATTCGCCCAAAGGTGTCGTATCCGACCAGGAGCGGGAGGATAAGAAGGCCGGCGATTCGGCAGCAACCGCGCAACTGGCGGCGGCGCGTGCTCAGGTCAATCTTGACCAGGCGGATGTGGATCGACTCTTGGCCTTTGAACAATTCAAGAAGGTCACAGCGCCTTACGCCGGTACTATTGTCGAGCGTCGAATCGACATCGGAAACCTGGTGACAGCGGGCAGCTCAGCGGGCAATACGCCGCTCTACCGCATGGAACAGGATGATCCCATAAGAGTGTTCGTGGACGTCCCTCAGAGTGCAGAGCCGGATTTGATGAAGAATGGCGTCTCCGGTCAGCTACTGCTCGGTGATACTTCAGGCACTACAATCTCGGGCCACATCACCCGCACCTCGGAGGCCATCAATCCGCAGGCAAGAACATTCCGGGTGGAAATGGATCTGCCTAATCCCATGCGGAAAATTGTGCCTGGACTGTATGTGCAGGTGGCGTTCCAGTTGCCAAATGGGGGACTATTTTCGGTGCCCGCGGCTGCGCTGGTATTTACACGGGACGGCCCCAGGGTGGCAGTAGTAGGCCCTGACGGAGCGGTGAACTTCAAGAAGGTCACAATCGCGCGTGATGACGGCGATCAAGTCGAGCTGGGCGATGGAGTCAATGCCGGAGATCTGCTGGCGCTGAATATCAGCAACCAGATTGTCGATGGCCAGAAGGTCCGGACCGTAGGCGAAGCCGGCGCAGCCCCGCTGGCGAGCGCAAAGGCGACCAATTGATGTACCGGGCGCGAATCCTAACCGGCTGGGTGGTACTGACGCTCACTGGCTGCGCGGTGGGCCCGAATTATCATTCCCCGCACACGACACCGCCGCCTGCCTTCGATGCTGCTTCCCCCGCAAAGAGTGCTCCGGCAGCGTCCCAGGCCTCGGCGGCGGTTGATCTGACGCAGTGGTGGCGTGCGCTCAAGGATCCCGAACTGGACGCCTTGATCGATCGGGCGATCGCGGCCAATCCGGATATTGAGATCGCCCTGACCCGCCTGCAAGAGGTCCGCACTCAGCAGGCCGTGCTCGTGGGCGATGCGCTACCCGAGGTGTCGGCCAGCGGATTCTCCGGCCGCGGCACCGGCAGTGACTTGACCAAGGCGGGAGTGGCCCCAGCGCTGCGCGCCGGCGATAACAAGGGCAATCTGCCACAGATCCGCCAGCTGGCCGGATTCTCCTCCAGCTGGGAACTCGATCTGTTCGGCGGTTACCGCAGAGCCATCGAGGCGGGTCGCTACGACATCCAGGCGGCCGCGTGGGCGCGCAATGCGATACTCACCAGTGTTATCGCTGATGTGGCCGCTGGCTACGTTGACTTACGCGGCCTGCAGATGCGCCTTGTGATCCTGCGCCAGAATGTGGGTGCCGCGCAGCAGTTTGTTGATTTCGAACAGGCACGTTTCGATCGTGGATTGACCAACGAGCTGGATCTGCAGCTGGCCGAACGCGAGCTCGCCAGACTCCAATCGCAACTGCCGTTGCTCGAGAGCGCCACCAAGGCCATCCAATACCGCGTTGCCGTGTTACTGGGGTGCTACCCGGAGGAGCTCACCAGCGAACTTGCGGCCTCAGGAGATCTGCCAGCGCTTCCGGAGGCTATTCACCCAGGGCTGCCCGTCGATCTCTTGCAGCGGCGTCCGGATATTCGACAGGCCGAGCGACAGCTGGCCGCGACGACTGCGCGTATTGGGGTCGCCACGGCCAATCTGTTCCCCCACCTGAGCATCAGCGGTGCACTGGGCACGCAATCGGCCACCAATACGGCCCAGGGAACTCACATCTGGGCCTTCGGCCCCTCGGTGTATTGGCCGATTCTTGATTTTGGCTCGTTAGATGCACTGGTCAATGTGGCCGATCTGCAGGCGCATGAGCAGCTGATTCACTATCGCAAGACCGTGATTGCCGCTGTACAGGATGCGGACACGGCCATTGCCGACTACGGCGCGCAACAGGAGCGCGTGCGGCGCCTATCGCAGGCAATCACGGCAAGTGCGCGGGCAGTTGATCTGGCTGAGCAGCGCTACGATCGTGGGCTCACCGACTTTCTGAATGTCATCGACGCCAGGCGCCAGCTGTACGGCCTGGAAGATGAATACACAACGGCCCAGCAGAGTGCCGCCGAATCCTTTGTGCTGCTCTACAAAGCCCTGGGTGGTGGTTGGGAGGCGTTCCAGGACGTACCGCCTATCCGTCACGCGCTACCGGCGATTATTGCGGGCCCTGCCCGGCTCCTGAGCAACAACGATCCGCAGAAATAGTAGGTTGGCTCGCAGTTCCCGCCGCTGACCTCGAAGCCGCCGCTCACCGTGAGCTCGAAGTGCGTTTGATGCCGGTCCGGGCGCTGCAGGCTCGGCCAGCAAGCGGCCATAGCCGCCGAAGCGCGCGTGAGGCTCATCACCGAGCAGCGTCACGCTCGTGCCGGAGGCCGCGGCGCCGCGGGCACGATCGGCCAAATTCAAAATTTGAAGCGCGCGCCAACCGTCGGATTGATGTTGCTCGTGTTCAAGTAACCGCTGGCCAAGCCGTCTTGCACCTGGCTGTACATCGCTCCGAGATAAGCATCGAAGTGCACGTTGAAGCGATAATCGGCAGCGAGCGAGACGGCCTCCAGGTTACCGCTGCAGGTGCTGTGCGCGGCGGTTGAGCAACCGGCTGCAGTTGCCGTGCCGTAGGCGTTCTGATGCACGCCGTAATAAGCCCCGGTCAGATCGAGGTGAGGCGTGATGCTGTAGCGCACACCGGCCCAATACACCTGGATGATCTTGGGATTGTCGTAAGCGGTGTTGCTGACGAGGGCCAGAACGTAGCCGCCGATGTCGGTGAAGCCCGCGCTCAACGGAGTCGCCGGGTTGGCGTACTTGATGTGCTCGTAGCCGGCCGAGAATTTGAACGGGTCAAGTTTGTACAGGCCCATCAGCGCATAGGCGGTATTGTCCGAGATGGTCCCATACAGAGAATTGGACACCGCATCGGTTGCGGGGAGCGTAGCGAGCTGTGTGGCACTCAAAGAGCTGGCCGTGATGGAGCTGTAGACTTTCGAGTAATAGGCATCCAGCGATGCGCCCGCATACTCACCCCCAATCTGGCCCTGGACTGCAGTGTTGGCCGATCCGCTGGCTCCGTTGAACTTGTACAGAGCCGCGACATGCAGCAGGTCCTTGAAATTGCCGACGTACTTCGCCGTCGAATCAAGCCGGTTATTTTCGCTACTGCCGGCGCCGGCGTAAGTGTTTGAGGCGCCGAGCAGACCGAAGGCGGTGGCGTTGTAATTGGGGTCGTACTTGATGGTGCCTTCGGAAATCAGTGCGATCTGGCGTCCGAAGGTCAGCGTACCGAATTGCGCCGATTTCAGGCCGACATAACCGGTCTGCAGCAGCTGGCCAGCTGAGCTGCCATCGACGCCGACGCTTTGAGCACTCAGAGGCCGGCCATTATTCACCGCCAAAGATTTCAGTGAATCGGCAATCTGCCCGGACTGCGGATTGAAAAAGGTTTCGGCCTGAAAGACCGCCGCCCAGGTGTCGCTCAGCGGTTCATCGCCCTGGAGCCCGATACGCGACTGGCCCATGTTGCTTGGCGTCACGCCGGTTACCGAGCCGGCGCTGTTGGAGCGTACGATATTGCCGCTGGCGGCGGGCCGGTAAGGGCTGAAAGGCGCGCTGTGCGTATCGTATTGAATACCCACGTCGATCACGCCATAGAGGGTGATGCCCTGCCAGACCAGGCTGTCATCGGCGGGGACGCCGGGCCCGGTTTTCTGCTGCGCCAGTGCACTGCCCGAGGCAGCCAACGCAACGAGTATCGTCAGTGCGCACCATCCGAGCCTGAGCGGTTTGGAATCGGCGCTGTACTGAACCCCACCCGCTATGCGCCGAGCATCCTGTGCAGGCCTTGTGTGCCCGCCATTCCTGAACGCCACTGGCTCTCGTGCATTACGAACAATCGTCCTAAGCATGTACCCGAAGCTCCCTGATCTGCTGTTGTCTTGTTGGTCAACGGGATCAGTCTGGGGGCTGACAGTTACGCGGTCAGTCGTGGGTGAGTGACAAACCGGTCACATGGATTTATGGATAACTCCTCCTGCCAGATCCGCTAACACGAGCCCACGAGCTGATAGTGCCGCAGGGTTCACTGCCCAGCGAATTCGATGCCCGGCATCGGCGCGTTCTCGAACGGCGGCTTGCAGGAGCGGCGCATGGCAAATGCCGCAACTGGCCGTGCCGGGGCGTTGGATCCGCCGCGTAATAGTTGCCGGTACAGCCCACACGGCAGCACTCGATTGACCTGCTCTATGGACGCTGCGGCGTCGCGGATTCCAGTCGCGGCCTTACCCACAGGCGCTCCGCGGACTTGGGTTGTGAGCTGACGCGGCCGACGGGTCGCCGCTTCGCCTAGCAGCAGCAGCGACCCTGGCCGCTGCTGAAGCGCGCTTCCTGGCGGTTGCGATAGAACGCCTCGCGGCTCATCACTGGCTCATCCGGATGCATTGCACGACAGTGCGCCCGATAGGCCTCATAGTCCGGCAGCCCGATCGCCTGGCCGAACGTGCGACCGACGAGGCGCACCACACGCCGCAGCCGCGTGCCCGGCTCCGGTTCGGTCAGATTAATCAGTCGCTCTTCAGGCATCACTGACTCCTCACAGCACCGTCGGTGCCATCGGCACAAACGGTGTCTCGTGCGCCGTCGGCCCCTGCGCCGCGAGCGCGCGGCGGACCGCGGCCAGACTGTAGACCGTCAGGATCGCGACCACCGCCATAAAGATCGCGCACAGCGCGGCATCTACCCGATCATTGAACACGATGCGTCCCATGACCTGCAGCGAGCTGGCCGGCGCCAGCAGCTGGCCCTGATCGAGGGCCGCCTGGAACTTGGCGGCATGCGCGAGGAACCCGAGCTTCACATCCGCGGCGAAGATCTTCTGCCAGCCCGCGGTCAGCGTGCACACCAGCAGCCACAGGGTCGGCACGATCGTGACCCAGGCATAGCGCTGGCGCTTCATCTTGAACAGCACCACCGTACACAACAGCAAGGCAATCGCCGCCAGCATCTGGTTGGCAATGCCAAACAGCGGCCAGAGCGTATTGATGCCACCCAGCGGATCGACCACGCCCTGGTAGAGGAAGTAGCCCCAAGCCCCAACGGTGAGGAGCGTCGCGAGGATATTGGCCGGGAAGGATGCGGTGCGCTTCAGATGCGGGGATACATACCCCAGCAGGTCCTGCAGCATGAAGCGTCCGGCCCGTGTGCCGGCATCAACTGCCGTGAGAATGAACAGCGCCTCAAACAGGATTGCGAAGTGATACCAGAAACCCATCATCCGCGGCCCACCGATGAGCTGCTTGAGGATGAAGGCCATGCCGACCGCAAGCGTGGGCGCGCCGCCGGCGCGCGCCAGGATGGTTTTCTCGCCGACATCGTGCGCCATCTGCGTCAGCGCATCGGGTGTGATGACAAAGCCCCAGTTCGATACTGCCTGCGCCACGGCATCGGGGGTCGTGCCGACCAGCGCTGCCGGACTGTTCATCGCGAAATACACGCCGGGGTGGATCACCGAAGCAGCGACCAGCGCCATTACGCCGACCATCGACTCGGCCACCATGCCGCCGTAGCCGATGAAACGCGCGTTGCGCTCGTTATCGAGCATCTTCGGGGTGGTGCCCGAGGCAATCAGCGCATGGAAGCCCGAGACGGCCCCGCAGGCAATCGTGATGAACAGAAATGGAAACAGGCTCCCGGCCCACACCGGACCGCCACCCGATACGAAGCGGCTCAAGGCTGGCATCTGCAGCTTGGGCCCAATCACGACCACGCCGATCGCCAGCACGATGATGGTGCCGATCTTGAGGAACGTGGAGAGGTAATCCCGCGGCGCCAGCAGCAGCCACACTGGAATGATCGAGGCCACGGCACCGTAGATCAGCAGGATCCAGGTCAGCGTCTTGCCATCGAAGGAAAACAGCGGCGCGAGCGTCGGACTGTTGAAGACCCACTGGCCCCCGAGCACCGAGAGCATCAGCAGCACGAAACCGATTGCCGAGACCTCCCCGATCCGGCCCGGTCGGATGTAGCGCAGGTAAATCCCCATGAACAGCGCCACCGGGATGGTCATCGCCACCGTGAAGGTCCCCCAGGGCGAGTTGATCAGCGCCTTCACGACAATCAGGGCGAGCACCGCAAGCAGGATGATCATGATCAGGAAGGTGCCAAAATGCGCCACCAACCCCGGGAATGCCCCGATCTCCTGGCGCACCAGGTCCCCGAGCGAGCGGCCATCGCGCCGCACCGAAATGAACAGCACCACGAAGTCCTGCACCGCACCGGCAAACACCACGCCGGCCAGTAGCCACAGCAGCCCAGGCAGGTAACCCATCTGGGCCGCCAGCACTGGGCCGACCAGCGGTCCGGCACCGGCGATCGCTGCAAAATGATGGCCGAAGAGCACATAGCGGTTGGTCGGCACGTAATCGAGCCCGTCGTTGTGCGCGTAGGCCGGCGTGCGCCGGGCCGGATCAAGGCCCAGGACGCGATTGGCGATGTAGAGGCTGTAGAAGCGGTAAGCGATCAGCATGATGCAGACGGCAGCAACCACGACCCACAGGGCGCTGACGGCTTCCCCGCGCGCCAGGGCCACGATCGCGAGGGCGCCGGCACCAAGCAGGGCGAGCGCCAGCCACAGTAGTTTCTTGAGGACGCTGTTCACTTAAACCACCCCATTCAAGCGATTGTAATCATTAGAGATTCAGCCGGCTAGAACGTGCTCGGCAGCCCCACCGCGGTAGCGCAGAGCGGCCGATTCCGAGCCTAACGCGATGCCCGGGGCGCCACAAGCGGGCGCCCTGATGGACGGTGCCAGCGTCACGAGGGCGACCTGCCGCTAGGGGCCGCCCGGCGCGATGGGGATGATCCCCGGAATCAGGTACTGCTGGATCACCACCAGAATCACCAGCAGCACCGTCAGGATGACGCTGTGGATGAAGGTGCGGGCGAACACCGCGCCCTCCTGCCCCTTGAGCTGCGTGACCGACACCCCGGTCGCGATGTTCTGCGGCGAGATCATCTTGCCCATGACGCCGCCGGAGGAGTTCGTGGCGGCGAACAGGATCGGGTTCAGGTTCAGCTGCCGGGCCGCTACCACCTGCAGATTGCCAAACAGCGCATTGCCCGAGGTGTCACTGCCCGAGAGCATCACGGCGATCCAGCCGAGGAAGGGCGAAAAGAGGATGAAGAGGTGCCCGGTCGAGGCTGCTCCCTGCCCGAGCGTGTAGGCCAGGCCCGAGTAGTTCATCAGATAGGCCAGCGCCAGGATCAGCATCACGGTCACGATGGCCAGCCACAGCTGCCGCGCCGTCTGCCCGATACAGCGGAAGAAATCCGCCGGCGAGAGCCGCACCAGGACAGCGGTGATCAGGCAGGACAGCAGAATCGCCGTGCCGGTGGCCAGTGGCTGGAAGGTCCAGACCGCGGCGTACGGTTTATCGTGGTACAGCGTGATGGCAATCGCCTTGTCGAGCAGCGGCCAGTGAATATCGTGCTGGCCTTTCGCGGCCACCTTGTAAATGGTCCAGCAAATGACCACTACCGAGACCACAATCCAGGGTAGCCAGCCCTGCCAGTTGGAGAACGTTTGCGCCTTCCCGGCGGGCTTAACCGAACTGGGAGCGATCGCAAACTCCGGGTCGGGAGCCGGCTTCCACACACGCATGAACAGCAGCGTAATAATCAGTGAACTGAGCGAGGCCAGCACGTCCGTGAGCGTGTAATTGATGAAGTTGGAAGCGATGAACTGGGCCGCAGCGAAGCTGACGCCGGCCACCAGCAGGACCGGCCACAGTGCCCGCACCGAGCGCCAGCCACCGTACAGCGCTATCACGTAGAACGGCAGGATGAGTGCCATGATTGGCAGCTGGCGACCGACCATCGCGCCGAGCGTCGCGGCAGGCAGGCCCGTGACAGCGCCCAAGACGGTCACCGGGACACCGAGCGCGCCAAAGGCCACGGGCGCCGTGTTGAAGATCAGCACGAAGACCAGCGCCTCAAGGGCCGGGAATCCCATCATGATCAGCAATGAGCTCGTGATGGCCACCGGCGTACCAAAGCCAGCGATGCCTTCGAGCAAGGCCCCAAAGCAGAATCCGATCACGACCAAGATCACCCGGCGGTCATGCGGCAGGTGATCGAGAATCCAGGCGCGAAACGCGTCGAACCGGCCGGAGCGCACTGCAATGTTATAGAGCAGCAAGGCGTTGATCACGATCCACATCACCGGCCAGACCGCAAAGGTTGCGCCGTTGAATACGGCGTGAAAGGCCAGGCTCGGCGGCAACTGCCACGGACCTATGGCGACGATGAGGCCCACGATCAGCCCCGCCAGTGCCGCCTGCCAGGCCGCACGGCGTAACACGCCGAGCAGCAGCAGCACGGTGAGTACCGGCAGGATGGCGACAAGGAACGAGAGCGCGAGGCTCCCGCCGACCGGTGTCAGGAGTTGATGAAACATGCCGACCCCCCAGGGATATTGTCGTTCTTGTGGCTAAGTGTATTACCGATTGCCGGGCAAAGTGTTACACGCCGTTAGTCGAGGCCGCCCAAAGAGCGGGACACTTGGACATAAGTGCGCCCTGCAGGAGCCACCAGGAGGCAAAAAGCCGCCCACGCTCGCTGGTTCGGATGCGATCAGCCACCTTGAGTGACCTCGGCCACCAGGTGGCGAGTGCCGCGCACCGAATTGGCGATCAGGCAGCCTTTTTCCGCCTTCTCCATTAAGGCCTGCGCCTTGGTGGCATCCGCACCGGCAGGCAGCCGCAAGAGCGCGTGGGTCGTAAAGCCGGTAAATTGCGCCCCGCCCTCGGCACGCTCCAATACGCCTTCAACACGGCAGGAGAGTTCCTGCCACTCAAACTTTGAGGCGCGGGCAATCGCCCGGAAGGTCAGGATGAAACAATCGGCCAGGGCCGCGCACAGGAGCCCCTCAGGCGACCACTGATCGCCAGGCCCATCGAACTCCACTGGCGGCGCGCTCGCAATATCCGGTAGGCCAGCGCCACTTACGGTCACGGACCCACTGGCAGCAGCCGTGGCACTGATCGAATAGGTATGGGGATAAGGGTGCATGCGATCCTCTGCAACAGTAAAACCCAATCGCCGCAATATCGCTGAATTAAGAATACTCGCTCATGTCGCGCGCACCGTCCACGCTGGATCAGCGCGAGTCACGGTCGCGCTTCGAGCGTACCCAGGTGATCTGGCGCGCAACCAGGAAGCGCAGATAGAGCGGGATTTTCCACAGCGGATAAAGCGCCGCCATCGCAAGATCCTGCGCAGACAGAATGTGGCGACCAAAACGCACCCAGGAGAGCAGCACCGCCACTACAAACAGGATGCTCGCCAGAACCACGGTCGAGAACGGAAACGAGGCCCCCGTTACCAGATAGAGAATCCCACTCGGCACCCAGCTGACGGCGATCAGCAGCGCGAGCAGCGCCAGTGGCGGCACGCTCAAGTCGAGGGCCAGTGCCAGCAGATTCACATCGCGCCGGCGTAGTGCACTCCAGAGTAACCCCGGCGTTTCACTCAGAATGACGCTCAGATGCCCATGCTCCCAGCGCGCGCGTTGCGTGCGGGCGCCCTCGGCCGATTCCGGAAAGGTGCTGGTGACCAGCGCCTCCGGGCAAAACTGTGTGGGTTGACCAGCGCGCGCCAGATCAAGACCGAGCTTAAGGTCTTCAACAATATGGCCGCTGGCAAGCTCGGCGTTGTGAATGCTCGACCAGGGAAAAGCCATCCCGGTCCCCATCAACTGACAGGGCAACCCAAGGGTGTGGAGTCCGCTGGATCGAACTTTAATCTTGACCACCCAGGCGAAGGCCGCGATCTTCTGCATCCGACCCGCATTGGGCGGCGCATTCATCAGATATAAGGCCTGCGCGGGTCTGCCGGTGCGGGCGCTGCAGGCTGCCAGCCGATCGAGCGCGTCCTCCCCGAGCTGACAGTCCGCATCCAATATAACGAGCAGCTCTGGCGGCGCTGCTTCTAGGTGCCGAATCCCAAAAT